>SDBT01000279.1_pt1 | contig 77435 bp, 68 predicted proteins | sample 2277101 | NCBI WGS metagenome assembly SDBT01 (sample SAMN10404973, study PRJNA504765) | marine sediment metagenome | isolation source: marine sediment core GS10_PC15, 103 cmbsf | place: Arctic Ocean: Southern Knipovich Ridge | collected 2010
ATATTTGAATCGTACTTGGCTGTCCAGTCAAGAACCGGCTTAAACGCATCCGGCTGCAAATTGCTCAGCAGGTACAAAGCCATCATCCGAACCGGCCAATGACGGTCATTTAGGTTTTCGGATACAGCCCGGGTAAGATCATAAGAGGGGGACGCAGGAAACGGCACCATCGCCGCCATGGTCTGCAGTTTGACCTTCCAGTCTTCGTCGGTCAGACTCTTGCGAACCGCGTCGTTCAGCAGTGCAGGCTCAACATGAAAACGCTTGTATGATGCTCCCGACCCTGCCGTCGCGTATTGTTCCATTAAAAGACCCACAAACAACTCAGCAGCTCGAAGCTTCTGCCCCGTCTGACCCTTTGCCAAAACATCCAGACGCTGCATCAGGTAGCTCCTTGTTATGACCACGCCCGGGCGTTTCACAACCGTCTTTACAGGCTCCATTCTCCCTATCGCGTTTCTCACACTCCCGTCTGCTTCCGTCACCGGATCGAGGTAAACGGTAAATTCTATCTCAACCGACGCTTGCGGATGTGTCAGCAACAGTTGCCTGAGTGGACCGGTCATAACATCCAGCGGTATGGCAGCGTAATACCCCGGCTCAATCGGTGCGCTCGGCCTGATCTTTTTTGACACCAGGTTCGGCATACGCGCCTCTATATCACCACGCACAACAGCGTCAACTCTGATACCACCCTTGAGTATACCATTATCCGAAATTAGCACAGGTTCGGATGATTCATTCGTCACCACTAATTTGGCCCCGAAGTCTGTACGGTAGAAAAATTCCGACCCGTTCAAGCTCAGCTTCGCGGAAATTATTTTGTCAACCGGCCTGAACCTCGGAACAATCCTTTCCCCAAACTCATTCCGAAGTGACGCCAGTATCAGCTCCGGGTAGGCCTCGGGCACATACTCAGAGCCGTTTTCAACCAGCAATGCCTTTGCCTTTTCCCCGGCCAGTGAACCAGGGTCCATCGCCACTGCCGCCTTTAAGCTCTCAATCGCGCCTTCTTTGTCTTCGCCCGCCAATTGAACCAGCCCCCTCGTAAGCGCCGCAACCTGGCTTACCCTGTATAAATCACCCACCAGTTCCTCAGCCAACTCCGCCTGATTGTTCATTGCAAGTGCATAGGCAAGAATCGATTTGGCCGCAACCGAATCTGGTTGGGCCGAATACGCCCTGTTCGCCCAGGCTAAAGCTTTTTCGGTATCGACCTGCCCAAAACAGTAAAACCAGCCGAGCTGCTCCGCCGTAACATCGCCCGCGACCGCGCCGTCGCCTAACAGCTTTTCAGCTTTCTGGGCGGCGGTCTCTAATATCTGCCTGCTTTGCTCATTATCGCCTATCTTTCGCGCGGCACATCCCGCTATCGCCTCAAGCACTAAATCAAACCGGCCGCTTTGCCGAATCCGCCGCGCAAGCTCCAGGCATCGGCCCTGCCCACGGGCGGTATTGTAACTCGCAATCGCCCACGGCAAATATATTGAAGCCGGCAGAGGCCTGTTCGGATAAAGATAATTGAATAGCTCCGCCGAATACTCATAAGCCGATGCCCCTATACTGTACAGCCCGTGCTTTTCAATATATTCTGCAAAGGCAAAAACAGCATTGATATCCAGCGGATTCGCCCCTACTCCCAGTCGCAGATTCCTTGCGTAAACCACAGGAAGTAATTTCTGCCCCGCTCGTTCGGCAAGTTCGGCAAGTTTGGTAAAAGCCAGCCTGTTGTAGGGGTTCAGACTATATGCCTTGCTAAGATGACCCATCGCACTAACCGCGTCCGCCTTTTCCGCGGCCAACAACCCAAGCTGCGTCTTCAACTCAGATGCCAGTACGGGATTCTTTTCCTCCATATCCTTCAAAAGGCTCGTTAACTTCTCTTCTCGCGCCTTGCGTGTATCCAGCCTTTCGAGCAAATAACGCACTGCTCTTTTCGTCACTTCCAAATCGGCTCTTTCGTCGGCATAACTCTTGAACGCCCAATCCAGGGTCGTGGTATAGTCTGTCTCAATGAATTGTGAGCACAGATTCAGGACATCAGGAAAAATGTATCCCGCTTTATTGTCGAGACTGAGCGCCCCGTTCAAAAAGATTATCGCCAGAGTCGCTTCTTCACTCTCCGGCTCGCTGGAAGTGTACAACTCGTAGGCCAGCTTATGAAACGTCCGGGCGTTAAACGGCGAAAACAATTCCTCAAGACGCAGCGATACCTGAGCCCGCGCCACATGGGCCGGACAAAACGCAACCAGCGCCAAAACAAAAAAGATTCGTCCTCTCGTCATTAACCGTCCATCTCAAACTGACCGTTTTTGTTTTTAGACACGGATTAACACCGTTTTCTCTATGGCAAACTATTATATCGAGCAGATGGATTTACGTCAAATGGCCGTAAAAATGGTAATGTCTATTATTCCTCGCGCCCGTACTGTGTCCTCAGACTCTACGCTCTTAAACTGCAATTGTTCACGCCTCTGCGGGGCCCGTAATTAGCGAAAGCATCTTAATCCTCAGCAGTTTAGCCGCCACAATATACACTATTGTGGCAGACGGCACAACTACTACAAGCCTCAGAACGTCAAACCAGCGGCTAATCGGCAAGCCACTTAACGCTGTTAGAACCGCCCATCCCGCCAGCCACATAAAAGCTGTTGCGATTATTGTCTTTGCAACCGTTATCAACAGTCCATCCAACAGCGACCGTCCGAACCGCGCCCGAAGTACGAAAACCAGGACCACAACCTGCAAATATGAACAAATCGCCGTTGAAAGAGCCAGGCCTGCCGTACCCATAAACCATATCAATGTAAGGTTGAGAGCAATATTGGCAAACACGGCCGCCATCGCCGTAAACGCGGGCATCTTCGAGTCCTGCATCGAATAAAACGCCCGCGTTGCTATCTGCTGCCAGAAATACCCACTCAATCCGAGCGCATAAAACGAAAGCGTCCAAGCCGTCATCTGTGTATCGCTGCTTGTGAATTTACCGTGCTCAAACACCGCTGCTACTAAGGGCCGGGCCACCAATATCAAACCAACCGTTGCGGGAACAGCAACGAACACAGCGGCGCGAAGACCGCGAGAAATTGTCCTCCGCAGCGCATCAAAATCTTTTCGGGCGGCCTCGGCGCTCATAACCGGAAATATCGCCGTCGCCAAAGATATCCCCAACACGCCCAACGGAAACTGATACAGGCGTTGCGAGTAGTAGAGCCTTGACACAGCCCCATCCCAGAGAGGATATTTTACGCTGGCCCCAAACCATGCAAAAAACTGGCCCTTATCAGCAGAACCGGAGAGGCACTTGGCAATAATATCATCCGCTAAAGTATTGATTTGTGTTACAGTGAGGCCGAGCACCATCGGGGCCATCAGAAGGAGAATCTTTTTGAAGGCCTCGGAATGTACGCCCCAGGCCGGCCTTATACATACGCCGCGAGCGCGCAAAGGGGGGATTTGGATTGCTATTTGAACCAGCCCCGCCGTCATCACGGCAGCTGCCACTATAAAAACCTGCCTCAAAGGCGCCATTACGAGGATCCAGCCGGTAAAGCAAAGCGACCCTATGATAAAGATATTGAGCACAATCGGCGCAGCAGCAGGGGCGGCGAAATGGCGGTGGGAATTCAAGATGCCACCCAAGAGGGCCACCACGCAAATGAGTACCATATAAGGCAGCATGATACCCGTCAGACCGAGCATGAGTTTTGTACTTTCGTGCTTGCTGAAAAAAGTGTAATACCCCCACACGCCGATCTCACCAAGCAACACTACGCCGACCAGGATTAAAAAAACGACCGTTACCACCGTACATGCCAATCGGTCGGCCTCTTTACGGTCGCGCTGCAATTCTTCACTGTAAATTGGTATAAAAGATGCCGACGCCGCCCCCTCTCCGAAGAGGCGTCTGGTAAGATTGGGAATCTTAAATGCAATCACCCACCCGTCCATCAGCCCGCCGGCGCCTAAGAAGTACGAAAACGCCATGTCGCGAACGAGACCCAGCACCCGGCTAAACGCCGTAAGAGAAGCAATCTGTCGAAAGCCTTTTACCATGCCGGGTCAGTTTATCGCACTTGCCGCCCTCACGCAACAATTTCCCCCGGTTATCGATTATGTCGTGTGTTAGCACATCCACTCTTACTTGCCATAAACCGGATAATTATCGCGAATCCACTTCTCAACTTTCTTTGTTAATGATTTGGCGACCCTTATCATTTCTTGGGCTTCTGATTCGGCCACTCTTCCAGCCGCATCATAAACGGCTGTGTTCCGTTTTACACGGCACTTGTTAAGGAATCTTGCCGTCTTGTAAATTGACTTGCCCATAGCTAATCTCAAACATTGAAACGTCGCATAGTGGGCGCCGAAACCCTTTACTCTATAACCGCAACATGCGATAACCATCCTGGTACTTTGAAGAGCGGCGTTATAAGCTTTTGTAAATCTTCCATCGACAGACAACTGTTCTAAATCTGCATCCGCAAGGTCCCGGGCAATCACAGCCCGAAGGGCATCTAACTCTTCACGAGAGGTTTGATGTCTTTCGATCCTGCCTTCATTTAGCAATTCCTGCCAGGTTATCTTCAGTTCCTATGATGAATATCTTTATGGATTTTGAAACAGAAGTTACGAAGTGATGTTTTTCTTTCAGCTTTTGGTTCCATTCTTTTACCGAATACACTGTTGGGTTGACTTCTCTGCCCAACTTTTCCTGAGCATCATCTATTGCATCAACAACCTGACCAAAGCTGCATGAACCGATGACCATCATATCAACATCGCTTCGGCTATTGGCAGAGCCTTTGGCAAAACTGCCATAGATAAAAGCGACCTTTATCTTTTTCAATAATGGTCCTAAAGCATCGCGTAAAACATCTGCCAGCCCAGCCGTCTTGATTATCAAGCCGCGTAACTCCGGGAATATTGGGCACTTTGTGTTCGCCCTGTAATACACCTGTCGGCCAAGTTTCGACTTTTCAATGACGCCCGCATCGGTAAGTTGTTTCAGTTCTCGCTGTACCGAACCGGGTCCCATTCCGATAGCGCGAACCACCTGACGCAAGTAGAAAGACTCGTCAGGGTGTCCGTAAAACAAGGCCAGAACTGCCTGGCGGGTTTTCCCGAAGAGAACGGAACTCAGCTTTCCTTGACTATTTCTTGTACCCATAACAGGTGCAATTGTACCCTTCCTGGGTACAGTTGGCAAGACTATTTTATTGGCCAGGCGCCGTGGGTGTCGATTGTCGCGCTGAGATGATACGTTTATACCATGAATCGATTTTATTACCAGAAAACTCCCAAATACTCTCCAACTGACTCACCGTTTAACCGCTTGCGTCCTGTGCAGCAACGGCGGCGACGACGGCGAACACCTTCTGGGCGCCGGCTTCTTTTAATGTCCTTGCGCATTCATTCAGTGTCGCTCCGCTGGTGGTAATATCGTCCACAAGACAAACGGTCCGCCCCGCAAAATCGTGACCCTTGCGAACAGCAAAAGCGCCGGCCACGTTGCGCTTGCGCTTCGCTGGGCTAAGATTCCACTGCCTTTGGGTATAACGTGCCCGCACAAAGTCAGTGCTGATTCTGCCCTTTGTACCCTTCATCCCTTTGCACAGTATCAGCGATTGATTATACCCCCGCTCCAAGCGCCTCCTCCAGTGAAGCGGCACAGCCACGAACAAATCTATCTGGTCTAAAAACTCACAGCCCTGTAAGGCGGAATTGACCATAAAACAAAGCTGTGAGTCCAACTCCGTTTTATCGTTGAATTTGAACGCTAATATCATATTCCGAAGTGATCCATCATACACCCCGCCCCTCGCTATCCCGTCGAAATGAAGCTTTTCATCCTGGCAGTTCGCACAGCCGGCGCCGATTGCAGCGTATTTGCTCGCATCCTTGCCGCACCGGCTGCAGTAATCACCGCCGACGCAGGCCAAAAGTTCATCCCAGCAATTTTGGCACAAACCGTTTTGCGTTAGCGAAATCGAGATGCCGCAACTGTTACAAACCGCAGGCCAAAGAAGGTGATTGAGCCCTTCGAACGCAGCCTTACCGAGCCGCCCGGCCCGCTTGAAAAAGCTCTCTTTCGCCGCCGCTGTCATAACCTGCGATTATACATACTCAACGAACGACACAAAGAAAATAGTTGACCTGTCAGCCGCAATAACAGTATAAATAGCCTCACTTGCGGATGTGGCGGAATTGGCAGACGCGCAGGCTTCAGGTGCCTGTGGGCTTTTAGCTCGTGGAGGTTCGAGTCCTCTCATCCGCATTATTTTCCAGCCTTTAGGCAGCAGAATTCCCCCTTTTGCCGAAATATTTTACAGAATTGCCTTTTCCCACAATTTTGGTTTTTGTGGTAATGTTATTAACTGCAACTCATCTGGATTTGCAGATTGCAATAAATTTCTTAAAGGATTCCAAATAATTCTCAGCGATTTCTTCTACAATATAAAAGGTAAGTGCAGGTAAACCAAGAAGATATCTTTTCCAAAGCAAGGCAAGATTGGTCTGCCCCCGTTTGTTGTACCAGTTTTCGGGGAGCATGCCACTACCGAATGTAACCTGTGCCGCGATTGAATCGGTCGGGTGGGCCGACAGCACCACCGGGCACAAAGCCACCGCCCCGGCGAAAGACTACATCATTCTGCAGCGTTCTGGCAGAGACCAGCCGTTGCTCAAGTGTCTGCAAAGCCATATCCTGCGGCAGCGCGCCGGGCCAGCGCCGCGCCAGCGCAACTGCCCTGTTATAAGCCCTTATCAAATCCGTTAAGACTAATGCCAGCTCGTTGCGCAGCCTGAGCGTGCCAACCACCGGCTCCGACCCGGTCACAATCTCAGCTTCGCTTCGGCGGTCGCGCCGAGGCCGACGACGATACATGCCCGTCCCGAAAGTGCGGGGATACTCCCGACCCAAGTTTCCGCGACGATATTCACGTTGTACGGTATTTTGCCGCTGCTGCTTTTCCCTGTCGTTCAGTTGCTGTTCCAACTCATCGGCCCTTTTCTGCAGGTAGTCTATCGATGTGAGGACCTCGCCGATGTTGCGCCTGGCGGCGATGAATTTGCGTATGGTCTTATCCACCTGGCCGCCCCTAATCAGCTTTGCGTCGGCTGTGCCCATGTCGGCAAGCAGCTCTGCCAGCGAGCCGACCACTTTGTCGGCCATTCCGCCGGCAACCGCATCAGTCGGTGTTAAGGTCAATACCGCTTCGGCGCTTTGGCCTGTGGTCCTTGTCAGCGTGCGAACTACGGACTGATTCGGCCTCCTGTCGGTTCTGTTGATGAACGCCCTGTTGCCGTTCTTGTCGGCCACTTCAATCACTTCGATATTCCTGTCTAACATTGCCATGGCAATAGCGCCGGGACGATTGTGCCTCTCGGCGAGAGCGGCGATATAACTGTTATAAGCGGATAAATTCTTCGAGCTGAACTTTTCGATGTCGTCTTGACCGTTTTCATAGGCCGTTGCGGGGCCGGTAGGCGGTGCAACAGCGCCCATCGTCGCATCCGGTGATATGTATATTTTGTCGCAGGCCAGCGCCACGGTTGTTGCAGCCGAATACGCCCCGCCGAATTCGCCCCCGCTGATATATGCAATTATCGGGCAGTTACGTGTCTTCGTGATGGTGGTGCAGATATGTTTCATGTACCGGCCGCGGCCGCCGGGATTGTCAATCTCAATAACAATGAACTTAGGTCCTTTGTTTGAGGCATCGACCATCGCATTTGCCAGCGCATCGGAGACCGCCTTGGACAGAAGGACTTCGGCCTGCTTGAGCGGCATGACCACCACGCTGTTGCGCCGGCCCAAGGCATTGGGCGTAACGTCATACTCGGCAAGAACGATCGGCTTGAAAGTCTTCAGGTCCGCGTTGTAAACGCGTGTACGATTGCCGATGCTTTTTTGCGTTGCGAAACCGTGGAAGACTTCGCCGGTTTGGCGATGCTCGAATGTATCGGCAGTGCAGAGAGCGGCACATAACAATATAACAACCGTTGCAAGAGTAATATGTCTGGTCATTTTAACAGCCTCCGTGATTCATATAGGCCCTTTAATTACCGTTCCTGATATTCTACGCTGAACGCACCCGACAGGCCAGAAAAAAAACGACACACGAGAAGAACCCGCGGTTTTCCCTGCAAAAAGGGGCTTTTTAGAAAAAAGATGATGGGAGTCAGGTTTGGATTTGCAGGGTTTTGGCGGTTTGGACTTTGTCGGTGAGCTGAATGTATGCGTATCTTGCGTGCTGGAGTGGGCCGGGGTTGACGAGGGTGGTTCGGCCGATGCGGTCGGTGCCCGGGGCCTGGTGGGCATGGCCGCAGACGGCGAGGAGGGGTTGGTTTTTCTCGATGAAACGGCGGATGGCCCGGCTGCCGATGTGCTCGCCGTCGGACAAGTCAATGGCGGTGTCGGCTGGGGGTTCGTGGGTTACGAGGACGAATCGAGCATCTGACCGAAGCAGTGGTTCAAGGGCGGTTAAAGAGATTGTGAAATCGTCATCGAGCATTTCATTGGGCGTAGAGCCGTGGCAGGGCAGTGAGCCGCCCAGGCCGACAAACGGGATGCCGGCTGCGGTGATACAGTTGCAGTCGAGGCTAATGCCCCGGTCTGTGAGATAATCATTTACTCCGGGCCTGTCGCAATTGCCGGGGACGGCCAAGACGTTCGGATTATATTGGCGAATCTCGGTGATTATCCCGTCGGCCTCGGCCCAGGCGCCAAATTGGGTGATGTCGCCGGCTATCAGGACGAGGTCGGCGGCTGTTAGCTGGTCTGCAATCTGAGCCAGATGGGTCAAGTCGGCGTGGATGTCCGCCAGAGCTATTATGACCATAGGCCGTCCTTTCTTCAATTTTGTATTTGCGGTTTGCGCTTACGCATACTTGGCGGGGTATTGTAGCTATGAGCATGTTTGGTGTCAAAGGCGAATTTGGCTGGATAAACGGGCGGGGCCCGGTATAATGCCTGCGCGATCGAGACCGTGTTTTTTTGAGGGTACGCCAAGATGATAATCGTGATGAAACCAGGCGCGACGAAGGCCAACGTTGAGCATGTGATAGGATTAGTGCGCGACTACGGGCTTAAGGAGCATGTCATTTACGGTACGGACCGGACGGTTGTGGCGTGCCTCGGTGACAAGCGGATGGTGGACAAGAGCGCGATTGAAAACGCACCGATGGTGGAGCGAATTGTGCCTATCCTTGCGCCATACAAGATGGCATCGCTGGAGGTGAGGAAGGAAAAGACGGTAATAGAGATCGGGCCGAGCAGGTTCGGCGTGGGGGGTGTGAAGGTCGGCGTTATCGCGGGTCCTTGCGCGGTGGAAAGCCGGGAGCAGTTGCTCGAGACGGCTCGGGCTGTGAAGAAAGCTGGGTGTATCGGCCTTCGGGGCGGCGCATATAAGCCGCGAACGAGCCCGTACAGCTTTCAGGGCTTAGGCGAAGAAGGGCTTAAGATATTGGCAGAGGCCAGAGAAGAAACCGGGCTGGCTATCGTTACAGAGGTCATCGGGCTTGAGCAGGTGGATGTGGTGGCCGAATACGCTGATGTGCTTCAAGTCGGTGCAAGAAATATGCAGCACTATCCGCTTTTGGAGGCCGTGGGCAAGACGAACAAGCCGGTGCTCTTGAAACGCGGGATGAGCGCTCAACTGAATGAGTTTCTTTTGGCGGCGGAGTACGTCATAAACGCGGGCAATTCGCAGGTGATATTGTGTGAGCGTGGAATCAGGACGTTCGAAAGATACGTTCGCAATACGCTGCCGTTGGCTGTGGTGGCGGAACTAAACGATAAGACGCATCTGCCGGTGATAGTTGACCCTTCACATGCGACGGGACATGCACATCTTGTGCCGGCGGCGAGTGCGGCTGCTGTAGCGGCGGGGGCCGACGGCTTGTTGATAGAGTGCCACATTGACCCCGAACACGCAGCATCCGACGGGGCACAATCAATCACGCCCGATGCCCTGGGCGAGCTTATGGGCAGACTGGGGCGCATTGCAAAAGCAATCGATAGGGATTTATGAGGGGTCCGCCGCTGCCCTTAGTGGAGTGTGAGCCAAAATGGCGGTGTGCGAAGTCCAATAATTAAATCAGGTCTTTGAGGATATTTCTCATGTAATATCTGCACTGTGTCAGCATGATTGCGCTAATGATAATAATACCAGCGACCTGTAAGGTAACTTCGTTTATGGTAACGGCCAGGGCGGTGCCGGCGGCGGGAGCGTGTTCAACATCGAGAGCAACCATTAAGAATATGACAAGGCCAACGGCGAGTGGGAATTCGGCATAATAAGGCAGTGGAGTAAAGGCGAAAAGTGCACCGCAGACCAGGCCGACAAGATGGCCTCCAATAACGTTTCTGGTCTGGGCAGAGACGCTTGAAGGCATTGCGAAACAGATAAAGGCGGTAGCGGCCATTGAGGCGATGACAACGACTTTGTCCTCGCCGACCGTGAGCACGATGACAAATATGGCAAGAGCTGCCAGAAGGCTCTGGAAAATGTAATGTTTCCAGAGTCGTTTGAATTTTTCCCATAGCTGCACAGTTCAACTCCCATGCTGACAGATTAGCCTGACCATTTAAGTGTAGTCGAACTAACAAAGAAATAAAAGGACAAATTCTGTGCAAAAATGCCGTTGAAAAATCTTCCGGCAGACCTATAATCGGTCAATATAGGTCAGTTCCTCATACTCGTTACTTCCAGAATGGAAAGGGAAGATATGTGCAGGAAAATACTTATCATTACAATTTTGTGTGTATCGGCCGGGGTGTGCTTTGCAGAGAAGAAAACCGAGGCCGGGCCCAAGGCGAAGTTGCCAAGAACTTATGGCGGCGCAATCGTCGGGAAAGTTACCGGTGTCGGTGAGGGATTCGTATTTCGGTGCGATATAAAGGAATGGCCGGCTGTGATCGGGGAAGATATCACGGTGAGGATAGACGGTGTCGGGCCGCCTTTGATTGTGACAAGCGGGGGCATGCCCAACAAATTCTTCAAATCGCAGCTCAACAAGTACCTCGAGATAATGTTTGCGGAGGCACAGGGTATCAGACTTGAAAATATCAAGCGGGGCCGGAGTTTTTCTATCGTTGCCGACGTTATTGTTGACAGCAACAGCGTGGCGGATTTGCTGATTGGAGAGGGTCTGGCCCGGCGTTACGCTCAGGGTGAGGAGCCACATATCAGCACAGGGCAACTTAGTAAGCAGATACAGGCAACCGCGGCGAGCGAGGCTGTTTATGTGGCCTCAAAGAACAGCAAGGTGTTCCACCGCGCCGGGTGCAGATACGCCAAAATCGTCTTGGCTGAAAATCTTGTCAGATTCGACAGTAGGGGCGCCGCGGTGCAAACGGGAAGGCGGCCGTGCAAGACGTGCAATCCGTGAGGTGAGTATGGATTAGTCGGGCTGTTTTGGCGATTTTATCGGACAATATCATATCGGGCGTTTGCCCGCAGCGGGAGTATTTCTTATATTTTAAGTGGAAGGGGGTGTTATCATGCCGCCGGAAATGAAACAAATAGCTGATTTTGTGATGGAAACAGAACAAGCCTTATCCAGCTTCGGCCTGGATGCAATGGCGATGCGTGGTCGGTTGCCGGCACTGCGCAATACAATCATCGAGCTTGCGCAGGTAGCACGCGAGACCCCAGACGAGGAACTGCAGGCGCGATTGAGCGACCTTGAAATCAAGGCCGAGAACTGCCGGGACTGTATCGAGCGTCGCCTGCTGATAACATGAATGAGTGGTGTCGGACCAGGCTTGGGGCACGCGCGGCTGGGGATCCGGAATATCGGCCTGATTGGCCGTGGGAATAGCATAAGAAGCGAAAAGTGTAAAGCGAAAAGCTGCGGAATCCCGGCGCGCCGGGATGCTATTTTTAACAGATTCAGCCGCAGGCTCGGGATTGCTGCCGATTAGAGTTCCCATTTATCGGAGTGCTTGATGAGCTTGTTCTGTGTTATTATTCCGATGACGGTGGGTAGGATCAGTACGGCGGGCAGGAACCATTGATTGTCGAAGATAAGGTTGTGAATGTTCGTTGTTGGGGGCTCTACCATTTTGGTTTCATATTGATGCAGCAATGCAAGGATACCTACAAGGGTAATCGCGCCACCGCCGAGACTGGTAAAGAGCATTACGGCAGCCTTAAATACGATGAAGCTGATCATGCCGCCGGCAATAATGCCGATTACCGCGCCGGCCCACAGATATATCTGTGGCAGGCCGAATGCGTACCATAAGCCGGCGGTCAGAATCCCGCCGGCGACGGCCCCCAAAATACACACGCACCACTTCATGAGCGGCACAGAAACAAAGGCAAACAGGGCGAGGCCGATTACACCGGACCATACTTCATTACTGATGTTTACCTGGTCACCATGGAGTTGTTTGCCGATGGTAATTCCAAGATAAAGGCCCAACATGGCGAAGCTGATTACTACGAGTACCTTGAAGATTCTCCAGCCGTACAGCAGCCATACGACGCCGAAAGATATTGCTATAACGGCATGGAGCCAGCTAAGCGAGGTAATCTGTTCCCAGATAAAGTCAATGGGGACGACATCAATTTCTTCGACTCGTATCGATTTTGTCGGCTTTGAGGCCTCGGCGGCCTGGGCCAGGAAACCTATGTAATCCATTATAATTCTCCACGAGATAGTTTTTTTGCAGCCATTTTCTTATCTCTCGCCGAGCAAAGCAGCAGTTGTACGGCACTTCCAAAGACTACCATTGCCAATACTGCGGTGCCAAAGAGATTTGCTTTTGCATGGATGTGCGTAATCGGCTGGACTCCTTTGAATAACAGCAGGAGTATCATGCCGAAGAAGATGATTGTGGTACCCAACGCGGAACAGGTAACGGCGACGATAAGTTGGGGCATAAAATAACCTGCTGTCGCCACGGCCAGACCTGCAACTACTGAAATCAGGAGATTCTCGAATGGTACGAGGCTAACGGCGCGACCGAACAGGTCACCGAGAAAGACGAATTGTATTTTTGCCGCTTCGAGGCTCTCGGTGATGAGAGAAATGTCCTCTGAAGCTCTTTCGCTCGCGGTGGATATTTTAGACTGAGGATACGGCAGATTCCTGGGTTTGCTCAGGTATGGAGCCGCAAAGACAATGAGCGTGATGATAAAGACTGTTGCGGCCCCTGCAACTACGAGTGCGGCCCTGTTAAAGAACAGGGCAAATGCTCCGACCACGACCGCCATGCTAACGAAGGCGGCGGTTTGACGGCCTGTAAGGAAAAATGCCCATAAGCAACCCGCCAATATCCCCAGGACCAGGGCGGTCGGCCTGCTCCATCGCATCCCACCAAGCCAAAGGCAAAGTCCAAGCACAGCACAGAGCACACCCGGCACAACAAGGACCTCAGGTGCAAACTCAAGTGTGCTTCTTTCGAGATTTTGAAAGGCTTCCAGCATAACCATCTTAAATAACAGATATTATCACAGGCAGACCGCTTCCGAACGCGGGGGTATTATAGTAATTATCGGCCTGTAAGTCCAGTTTTCGTTAATATTGAGTTTTTTGCCCCTTCGCAAAGCAATTTGAACAACACGGAAAATGGAATATGAAAAACAAACTCCTCAGTTACGACAATGCCATCAGGTGGCAATCTTCGGACCTGCGTTACTTTCATCTTAACAGGCATGGGCCGGTTACGGAGTTTTGGCCGAGCACGCCTCGCCATACGGCGTTTGCGATGCTGCGGTCGGCTACGTTGACGGCGGTATCACAGTTGACATTACAATCTCTGAAAGTAAAGGGCCCTGCAGCACCGAGCCGCCAGAAGGCGTTTATTATGGCCCGGTCTGCAACGTTAACCACTGTATCATTATTCACATCACCGAGAAGGGCTATGCCGAACTGGGCCTCGGCTTGAGCCGTATTACCGAAATCGGCGCCGGTAACAGTTACCCTGACCGTAATGGCCTGGCCTGAATCTGATAAGCCATCCGGCTCATTGCAGTTAGGTGCAGCAAAAGTACAGAACGCGTTACTGGTTCCGCCTTCGGTTATTGACGGTTCGATGCTCACATCGTCCGGCAGGATGAATTCCCATTCGTATGTGTAGCCGGTATTTTCCAGCGGGTCGTCTGTGATTGAGACGGTGGCGGTCAACTTTGAGTTCGTTGAGTTGGGCAGATTTTGATACGTCCACAAATTGTCGATTGCAAAATCGCCCGCCAATGGATTCTCCCACATAAGCCTTGGATAATACGCCCCTTCCCAAATAGTCCAGATATCCTCCACATCCCAACCGTAATCGGTGAACGTGCTTTCGGTCTGCATCTGGGCTGTTGTTTTGCCTGTTCCGCCGGCACTTTCAGATTGGCCTGTGGTATCGATATCCCAGAAGCAGTTTAAGGTTGAACCGGTTGAATTTCCAATCAAACCGCCAACATCCGTGGTTCCAATGACCGGACCTGTTGCATGGCAATTTCTGATAATGTTGCCGTTTTGGCCCGCAAGCCCCCCCGTGTTTGAGCCTCCTGTTACACTGCCATGTGCATAACAGTTTGTGATTGTGCCCTGGCTGTTAACGCCAACAAGTCCTCCAAAGTACATATGGTACACACTTTGTCTTTGAACATCACATAAACTATAACATGTTGAAATAAGGCTATCAAAACTGTTTTCTCCAACTAATCCACCAACGGCGGCAAATCCGATAACAGTTCCTTTTGAAGAGCAATTCGAAATTATTCCATCGAAGACATTCTCACCCACAAGCCCTCCCACAGTTGAACCGGCATCAATAATTCCTTCAAATTCGCACCATTGAATCGTACCTGAGTTGTTTTCTCCTACGAGTCCACCAACATCATTTGAGGCGTCTATGAAACCATTTCTGACAGAGCAGTTGGTCAGGGACGCGCCATCTGCCAATCGAGCAACTATTGCACCTACCCGGTTTCCGGTAGTGTTGATGCTAACTCCTGACAGGTCCAGATTTTCGATGGTTGTGTCCAAGCCCTCTACTGACCCAAAAAGCCCTACATTGGCAGAAGCTGTCGGTCCGTAACTGAAATTAGAAATAGTATTTCCATTACCCTCAAAGCCACCGGTGAAAGGTGTTGTGCTATTTCCGATGATATTGAACTGGGTGCCTGTATATTCGGACAGGTCGATGTCGGCCATGAGGATGAAATGTTTGTCCCAGTCTTCAGTGTTCAGACCGATTTCATTCATTTGTTCGTGGGTCCATATCTGATAGGGGTCTTCGGCGCTACCGGTGCCGCCACCGTATTTAATTATGCCTCCGAACTCGATTTCGAGATATGGCCGCTGTTCCGGGTCGATGACTTCTTCGCTCGAAAAACATGCCCCGACTGCCAGGGCTTCGTCAGCCGACACAAAGACAACGCTGTAAATGCCGTCGTCCCAGTAAGCGGCCTCGACATCATCGGTTACCGTCCAAAAATTATCTCCAATTGAAATTGTTACCGTATCTGCGGCAACGGGGCTGAATTCGGTGGGTGCATTGTTCCAGGTAAGCGTCATTTCGTCCCAATTGTCATTGACCAGATATCGAGCGCCAATCTGTGGGTATGGGTAAGAAACAAAACCGCTGTTAAGGCGCAGCCTGGCTGAGACAATAGTCTTACCGACCGGTATCGAAGACAGGTCAAACTTCAGGTATGTCCTGCAAACCGAGTCACTGATTTTTCCACTACAAAAGTTTTCGTTGGAACCGTAACTTGTGTCCGGGTTGCTGCTGCTTGCATAGGTGTCTTCTATCGCCTGGATGGAAATAACCCCTGCGTCTGTTTCAATGTTGCCGAAATTTACATTTTCGACAACTTCATTGGGGTCAACTACGACCGTATGAGTGCCCCCGCCGCCCGGGAAAGTTTGCTGCCAGCCGGCGCGAGCCATTTCCGCAACACTATACGTGTCCGGGGGCAGGTCCGTAAATTCATAAAAGCCGTCAAGACCTGTGATTACGTTCGGCTCACTTGTCTCGTATTGTCCGCTGCTGTTCAGGTCGAGGTATATCTCCCAGCCTTGGATGCCGTCTTCACCCCCGTCCCAGTTGCCGTCCCCATCAAGATCGTTGAATTTACTCCCTGTTATCCCGCCCGGCAGATATTGATAGTCGATAACCTCAATCGTATAATCCTCAACCTCTCCATACCATGCAGGATCGCCAGGATCGCAGGGACTGAGCGTGTCGTAGTAGGAATCAACTATTCGTATCCTCATGCGGGTTTCGCCCGCGAGAGCACTTCCGGGTGGCGTAATCGTGGCTGTGTAAGGCCCGATACCCGGACTGCCGGATACAGAGATGGCTTCTCCTGCGTCTGTGAAGTCTGAATCCTGATTCCAGTCCACCCAGATACCGCATACGTCGGTGAGATAACACGGGTCGCCATTGGTGACGGTTATGTTATAACCTTGGCCGAGTTGCATTTGCGTTGACAAGTGTGTGTAATCGGCATAACCAGAAGAGCCGCTTGTTCTGTCGATGTCCCCAACCTGAACGTGGGAGATATGCTCATAGAGTGTGTACGTGGTCGAAGCATCGCAGTAACCGCCGCCTCCACCTCCGCCAACCTCAATCGTATAATCCTCAACCTCTCCATACAATGCAGGACCGCAGGGACTGAGCGTGTCGCCCTGGCCGGGATCCACTATGCGTACCCTCATGCGTGTTCCGCCCGCGACAGCACTTCCAGGTGGTGTAATCGTGGCTGTGTAAGGCCCGCTGCCCGGATTGCCGGAAACAGAGATGGTTTCGCCGGCGTCATTGAAGTCTTCATCCTGATTCCAGTCCACCCAGATACCGCATTGGTCGGTGGCATAACCGTAACCGTTGGTTACGAGTATGTTGTAACTTTGACCGAGTTCCATTTGCGTCGAGTAGGCGGTGTAATCGGAATAACTTGTATTGCCGCTTGTGTTGTCGATGTCTCCGACCCTAACTCGGGAGATGTACTCACCGAATTCGTACCAGGTCGAAGTATCGCAGTAGCCGCCGCCTGGTGGGTCGCCGCCGTAATACACTTTGATCCACCAAGAGTCGATATATCCGGTATCTTGAGTCCACCAGTCTATCGCCCACAGCAGCCAGCACTGATTGACCGCTTCACCGTTGCAGACCGTAATGCCGGTTTCAGTTTCATTGATATTATTCGCAGAATCTCCTGCTTCTCCGATCCAGAGGTTAAACTCGCAGCCACCGTTTTCATCAGTCAAATCAACATCCAGGTCACCTCTGTAAGTATGGATGATTTCGTAATGAACGTCTATGCACGTAACCATAGCGCCCGGCGGTGCTGTTGAGATACAAATCGCGCTGTAGACCCACTCAGCACCGTAGATGGGGTCGGGGTCGGGAATGGTAACATTGCTGTTGTTTGCGCCGTACTGATAAGTGCCTGAGCAGGCAGCCTTTGCCTGTGCGTCTTTTTCCGCGACACTTGCTTCGTCGGCGTAACCTTCTACTAAAATGAAGTCGTTGCGCGCAAGAATCAGGGCGCCTTTATCGTAAATCGTTTGGAATTGACTTGAGGGAATCTGGGCCTTCACACGGCTGGGATTATCCAGAATCTCCACATTGCTTCCCGGGGCCGTCTGCAGGCGGGATATGTCCGCAACGGTAAATTGGTCATCCAGGAGGATATCGACCTCTGCGAAGTTGCGAGAGCGTGTTCTTTGACGCCTATCTTTTGGGTTTCGTGGGCGGGTGGATTCTGCACTGTTGTATGTGGTTGCTGATGGCCCCGCGTTCTTGAGCCCTTTTGGCCGGGCCGGCATCTGTCGGCCGGACCGTGCCCACAGGTCGGGGCAGCAAAACTGCATTAGTACAATCAGACAAGTCAAAACGGCAAAATTGCTGGTACTGAGTTGTGACTTCACTTTCCTTCTCCTGTCAATAAATATCCTTGTTTGCAGTTAGTGATACACGAATCTATAATCTACAGAGTGACCCGCCGATAAAATCGCAACGTTTCTCCTCTCTTTACTAAAGAGCCCTCTTGTATACAAAAGGCTATTATAGCATCTTTGCTCGCCAGTGCAAATAAAAAACTCTAATTGGCGGGCAAAACCGCATTTACGTATGCAGAGGCGGGTTTTTTGGCAAAAAAGCGGAAAAAACTGGAAAAACGCATGTAAGTCGCTACAATCCCAGGGCATGAAGTTTATACTAATCGACAAGGTCGTTCGGCTGGAATTGGGCAGCGAGATTGAAACGGTCAAGAGTGTCTCGTTGGCTGAGGAGTACTTGGCGGACCATTTTCCGGCGTTTCCGGTCCTGCCGGGCGTGCTGCTGCTTGAGGGTCTTATCGAGTCGGCGGCATGGCTGGTGCGGATTACGCAGGATTTCGCCAAAAGTATGGTCTTGCTTGAGCAGGCCAGAAATGTTAAATATAAGAGCTTCGCCGCTCCGGGCGCGCAACTGAAATACTGCGTAAGGGCCAAGGTTATAGCCGAAAACGTCAGCAGTTTCAGCGGCACGGGCATTTGCGGACAAGAGACCATCGTCGAGGCCAGGTTCAGCTTGAGACATTTTAATCTTGCCGACGAAGACCCGAAGATGGCTTCGGTGGATGCAAAAATTGTTGAGAGTATGAAGCAGCGATGGGAGCTGCTGCGGCAGTGAGAGGAAAATTGTATATTGTAAATTGAATGTAACGGAGACGTTAAATTATGGCAATGAGTCGCGATGAGATTTACGATGAGGTTAAGGAGGTTCTGGTCGATGCGCTCGGGCTCGACGACGATGAAGTTACCGAGTCGGTTACGTTGATGGGCGACCTTGGTGCTGAGAGCATAGATTTCCTTGATATAGTCTTCAGGCTGGAGAAATCGTTCGGGATAAAGATTCCCAGAGAAGAATTGTTTCCCGGGGAAAGTCTGATGAATAATCCCGAATATGTCAGCAACGGCAAACTGACGGCCAAGGGCATAGCAGAGCTTAAGGCCAAGATGCCCCACACGGACATATCGACGTTTCAGGACGACCCCGACGTAAACAAGCTGCCCGATTTATTCACGGTGGCAGCGGTGGTAAATTTCGTCGAGGGCAAACTCAAAGCCGCTTGATGAATAATCGGACATATCAGGAAAGATAAAAGTTGTCGGCAGGAGCGTCTTGGGCGGCCCTGCCGATAGCTTTAATTTGAGCCTAAGATGCGATGGATTTGGATAGACAAGTTCCTTGAGTTTAACAGCGGCAAAAGTGCCGTGGCCCTGAAAAACGTTACCTTAGCCGAGGAGCATCTGCACGACCATTTTCCGGGCTTTCCGATTATGCCGGAGTGCCTCATGATTGAGGCGATGGCACAGACGGCCGGCATCTTAGTCGGTGAGGCGAGGGATTTTGAGGAAAAAGTAATCTTAGCCAAGATCACCAAGTGTGTTTTCCACCATTACGTAAGGCCGGGCGACACGATAACGCTGCATGCGGCAATTGAGTCTATTACATCAGAGGCGGCAAGCACGTCGGGCAAGATTCTTCGCGGCGAAGAACCTATCGCCGAGATAAGCCTGATGTTCAGTCATATCGATAAGAATCTTGCAGGGAAGCAATTTCCCGAAGAAAATTTTGTCTTTACGGACATGTTCAAGTCGCTTTTGACGGGGCTGACTTGATGGACGGGCGTCGTGTTGTCATAACGGGTCTTGGTGCGATAAGTCCATTAGGGATGACCGCCGATGACCTGTGGGCAGGTCTTATCAGCGGCAGATGCGGTATCGGGACCATCAAGGCTTTCGACCCTGCGGGTTTTAGCTGCAAATTAGCCGGCGAGGCGCCGGATTTTAAGGTTCAAAAATACGTGCCCAAAAGCTACCGCAAGGCCGTCAAGCTGATGAGCAGAGATATTCGGCTGTCAGTAGTCGCGGCCGACGAAGCTATCAGGGACAGCGGGTTTGTCACCGGCGCAATAGATGCGAAGAACATCAATATTAATCCTGCGCGAACGGCGATTAACGTCGGGGCGGGCGTTATTTCCTGTGACCTTGTGGAGCTCGCTCCTGCGGTGGCCAAGAGCATTACGGATGGTCGCTTTGATGTTCGCAAATGGGGCACAGACGGCCTTGAGAATCTGACGCCAATATGGCTGCTCAAGTACCTGCCTAATATGTTGGCCTGTCACATTGGTATCATTCACGACCTCCAGGGGCCGAGCAACACTATTACGTGCGGCGAGGCGAGCGGGCAGCTTGCAATCAGCGAAGCGGCTGAGGTTATCGCAAGGGGTGATGCCGATGCAGCTTTGGCGGGCGGGTGCGAGGCAAAGGTCAACGCCATAATTATGCTTCGACAGTGTCTGTTGAAACGGGCGACAAGCGAGAATAATGATAATCCCGTAACTGCGTGCAGACCCTTCGACGTGGACGCCAAGGGGGGAGTTTTCGGCGAAGGGGCGGGTATGGTTGTCTTAGAAGATATTGACAGTGCCGCCAGGCGTGGTGCAAGGATTTATGCCGAGGTGGTCGGAGTCGGCTCAAGCAACGATATAAGCCCGGTGTATGAGCATCTGGAACCGGATGGCGTGGGCGTTCGAATCGCGATAGAGACGGCCTTGGCAGATGCGGGGATTGAACCGGGCGACCTTGACCTGGTAATACCGCACGGGACGGGGATTCTGGCTGATGACCTGGCTGAGGCGACGGCCATTCAGAATGCGTTAGGCCCGGTGGCAGAAGACGCAGCCGTCTGGCCGACGAAAAGCATGTTGAGTAATACCGGCGCCGCGGGCGGAGCGCTGGACGTAATAGCGGCAGCGAAGGCGATAGACGAAGGCAAAATCGGCGCTGCCGCAAACTGTGATAACAAAGCACCGGGCTGCAAGCTGAATATCACAAAACAAATACTGGAAAAGGACATTCGCTATGCGTTATGCTGCAGCTATACCTTCGGCGGACAAACAGCGGCTTTGGTCTTGAAAAATGTGGATGGTAAGGCATAAATGGCAAATCGCGTTGTAATAACCGGAATGGGAATTGTCTGTCCGATAGGGTGCGACGTCGCCGGCACGTGGCAGGCGGTGCTGGACGGCAAAAGCGGTATGGCTAAAACGACCATCTTTGACGCAACAACCTTTCCGTCAACGTTCAGTGCGGAAGTCAAGGACTATGATTTTACAAAGTTCACGAAGAATCCACAGCTTCACGCTTGCGCCGGCAGGGGCACGCGCTTTGCCATCGGTGCGGCCGCGCAGGCGTGCAGGCAGACGGGCATCGAAATTGAAACAGATAAGCCTGCTGACGGCATAGACCGCAGGCGAATGGGGATATACTTAGGTGCCGGTGAAGGCTCGGTCGATAATGACAATTTCTTCGGCGCGATAGCAGGCGCCTGGGACGACGATAACAGCCAAATGGACTGGTCGGCGTGGGCGCGGGCTGCGTTCGGCAAAATGGGCCCGATGGTCGAACTTGAGCAGGAGCCGAACATGCCGGCAAGTCATCTTGCGATACTGGCCGGTGCGCGAGGGATAACGAGAAGCTGTCTTACCGCCTGTGCGGCCAGTACACAGGCGGTCGGTGAAGCGATGATGCTGATTCGACATGGAAAAGCTGATATAATGATTGCAGGCGGTGCGCATTCGATGATTCATCCGTTGGGAGTTACGGGTTTTAACCGCCTGACGGCCCTATCGACAAGGAATGACAGCCCCGAGACGGCGTCGCGACCGTTTTCAGCAAGCAGAGATGGTTTCGTATTAGGCGAAGGGTCTGCGATTGTTATTTTGGAGTCGTTGGACTCAGCCAAAAAGCGAGGTGTTGAAATTTTAGCGGAAGTGACTGGTTTCGGCAGCAGCAGCGATGCCTTCAGGGTAACGGATATGCACGAAGAGGCAAGGGGGGCAGTGCAGGCGATGGAGGCTGCTTTGGCGGATGCGAAGATAAGTTACGAGGATATTGATTATATCAGCACGCACGGCACGGCTACCTCTGAAAACGACTCGATAGAGACCATGGCTATTAAGAAGGTCTTCAAAGAGCGGGCCAAGGAAGTCCCGGCAAGCAGCCCCAAGAGTATGTTCGGGCATTTGATTGGAGCGGCCGGATGTGCGGAGTTGATAACGTGCGTGCTGGCAATACGAGATAATATACTGCCGCCCACGATAAATTTGACCGACCCGGACCCGCAACTGGATTTGGATTATGTGCCGAACGAGGCCCGAAAGGCAAAGGTCGATACGGCGATGAGCGAATCGTTCGGGTTCGGCGGACAAAATAATGTGCTTATCGTCAGAAGATACCGGGAATAATTATGATTGATATTAAGCTGATTCGGGAAGACCCGCAAAGGTTTAAGGACGCCGCCCAGGCCAAGGGCTTTGACGTTGATATCGATAAGCTGCTTCAAATCGATGCGACACTGAGAAGCCAAAAACAACAACTCCAGGATACCGCCACAGAGAAAAACAACATCGGTAACTCGATACCAAAGCTTGATGGAAAGAAAAAAGCTATCAAGCTACACCGACTTTCAGAACTTAAAATAATTGAGATTAACATTAATGCGAACATTAAAACCCTGCAGCCTGAGTTTGATGAGCTAATGCTGCTGGTGGCTCAGCCAGCCGATGACGATGTGCCGTTTGGTGAAGACGACACGCAAAATGTCGAGATTAGAAAGTGGGGCGAGATTCGGCAATTCGACTTCGAGCCGAAAGACCATGTTCAGTTAGGCCTCGACCTGGATATTATAGACATTGAGCGAGGCGTGAAATTGGCCGGGGCAAGAAACTATTTTCTAAAGGGTGACGGGGCATTGTTGCACTGGGCGGTTTTGCGTTTCGCCATGGACAGCATAATTGCAAAGGGGTATGTCCCACTCACCGTGCCGATGCTCATGCGCGATGAGGTCATGATGGGCACCGGCTTTTTCCCCGGCTCAGAAGACCAGACGTATCGAATGGAAAAAGATAGTCTCAATCTTGCAGGTACCGCCGAGGTGCCGCTGACCGCCTATCATAAGGGCGAGCTACTGGCCGCCGAGCAGCTTCCGCTGAAGTATGTCGCGCTGAGTACGTGCTTTCGGCGCGAGGCGGGAGCGGCGGGCAAAGATACGTACGGGCTATATCGAATACACCAGTTTGACAAGGTTGAGCAGGTAGTCATCGGTGAAAACGACGAGGCAAAAAGTAAACAGTATCACACAGAGATATTAGCCAACGCCGAGTTGGTTATGCAGGCACTTGAATTGCCTTACCGCGTGGTGAACGTATGCACGGGTGATTTGGGCAGGGGCCAGGTCCAAAAATATGACATTGAGGCCTGGATGCCCTCGCGGGACAGCTACGGCGAGACGCATTCAGCCAGCCGATTTTACGAATTTCAGGCCCGCAGGATGAACCTTCGCTACAAGAGCGCACAAAAGAAAAACGTATTTTGCCACACACTCAACAACACCGTCATCGCATCGCCGAGAATTTTAATTCCAATCCTCGAACTCAACCAGAACCTCGACGGCTCGGTAAATATCCCCGCGCCCTTGCAGCCATACATGAATAACAAAGAACGGGTCGTGAAGTGTGAAGCGTGAAGCGTATCTCGTGGATAGAATCTGAGACCAAAGACTAATTTTGCCATAGAAGGCGAAAGAGAGCACAAAGAACCCGTAACGCTTCAGATTAGTCTAAATATCTTGAAATGACGTTCGATTATCTTATAATTGAAATTCAAGTTGAGTTGAGCTACTAACCACAAGAAGTTCCTGAGAGAAGTCGATGAATAGTAAACTCGTGATAGCTAAAGACAGGATCTCGGATTTTTGCCGACGACATCATATTTGTCGTCTGGCGATATTCGGTTCTGCTCTGCGCGATGATTTCGGCCCGGAAAGTGATGTGGATGTGCTGGTTGATTTTATAGCCGGCCATACGCCCGGCTTTTTCGGTTTGTTCGATATGGAGGAGGAATTGTCTGCCTTGTTCGGCGGGCGCAAGGTCGATATGCGTACGCCGCAGGACTTGAGCAGATATTTCCGTCAGGAAGTAGTAACTACCGCGGAGGTGCAGTATGCCCAGGAATGATGAGGTCTGTGTCCAACATATTCTTGACGCTGCGCGGGAAGCTGTTGAGTTTGCAGATGGTCGGAGCAGAACCGATCTTGATACCGACCGGCAGTTAAACCTGTCCCTTGTTCGGTTGCTGGAAGTAATAGGAGAGGCGGCCAGAGGAATTTCGCGAGAGTTTTGCGAGGCACACCCGGAGGTGGCGTGGAAGAAAATGATCGGAATGCGCGACCGCCTCATCCACGGCTATTTCGATGTAAATCTTGATGTGGTGTGGCAATCGGTTAACGAAGATTTGCCGCCTCTTATCGCACAGATGGAAAAGATTTTACCTTAGCCAAACGGAGTAGGCGTTGGACCCCATACGGCGACAGTTAAGATTGCTTGATGCACAGCTTGCCGAGAGGGGGCCGTTGGCCGAACAAATCTTCGCCCGGTCGCCGCTGGCGCTCTTAGCTGTCGGCTTTATCACAGGCATTATTATACAACATTTCCTCGAATTCACTATCGGCTGGCCTCTGGCAATCCTTGGGTTGTGCACAATCACCATCGCAGTATTCTTGTTTCTTCAAAACCATCCCGCCCGGTTGCATGTAATCGCCTGTGCAGCCGGTGTGGCGTTTGCGTGTCTTGGTGCGATACGTCTGACAAGCTTTAATCAGCCGGCGGAAAATGATATTCGCAATTTGGTGGGCGCAGAAAGAACCCTTGCGACAATCAGGGGGCATGTGATAACCGAGCCGCGGCTTGAAGACAGAGACAGTTGGAAGTTCGGCAGATATTTGTGGTCCGAGCCGGGTACGAGTTTTTATCTTAAGCCAAAAGAGGCCGAGACAAGAAGCGGCTGGGCACCGGTTACAGGAAAGGTTCGTGTGCAGGTGGCTGAGCCTGCGACGGATATCAAGGTTGGCGATTATATTCAGGCCTACTGCTGGTTAGACGGGTTCGGTGAGCCTCTTAACCCGGGGCAGTTTAACCTGAAAAAGTACCTTGCGCAACGAGGTGTTTTTGTGGGGGCTTCGGTCAAGTCGCGCGGGGGTATTGAGCTTTTGGCCCGAGGCGGTCCGACACTTTCGGCACGTGTCAAAAACAGGCTAAAAACTTTCGCCGCAGAATCGCTTTTCGGCGAGACGTCGCCGGATGACGAAAGCAACGCCATGTTGGCTGCTTTACTTTTGGGCCAAAGCAGAAGTCTGGGTCCCGCTGTTTTTGAGGCGTTTCGCGAAACCGGCCTTGCTCATTTTATCTGTCTTTCCGGGCTGCACATGGGGATATTGGCGGGGTTTGTCTGGTGGGTGTGCCGGGCAGCCGGTCTGACAAAACGGCCTCGGGCGATAGTCTGCATTCTTATAATAGGTTTGTACATCCTGATTGTTCCGCCGCGTGCGCCGACTCTGCGGGCTGCGATTATATGCTGGTTTTTCTGCCTATCGGTTTTGGTTCGGCGAAGGCCGAATGCATTAAACACGCTTTCTCTGTCGGCGATAGTCCTGTTGGCAGTGCGTCCGATGGACCTTTTCGGCGCGAGCTGGCAGCTATCATATACATCGGTTCTTGGGATAATATTGCTGCAAAGGCGCATTAGCAATTGGCTGTTTGAAAGAACAATCGACAAAATCAGCGCTCTTGAGCCGAAGGAAAATGAACGATTCTTTGCAATCTTTTGTAAGGGGATGCCGGGATGGGCTGTGGAGCTATTTTCCATAGGTGTGGCGGCTTGGCTTGGTGGCGCGGGGATTCTTTTATACCACTTTGGTGCGATTACCCCGATGGCAAGTGTCTGGACGGTGTTGGTGTTTCCCTTGGTTTTCGCGATACTGGTCCTGGGTTATTTGAAGATGGTCCTTGCGGCGCTGCTGCCGACTGCTGCATTGCTGTTGAGCATAATAGCAACGGGATTCGCCGACTTACTGATTATGATTGTAAAGCTTATTGCGAGCTGGAACATATCAGGAGTACAGGTTGGTGTAGTCCTTGGCGAGGTAATTATCCTTTACTACTGCTTTTTGCTTTTTGCACGTTTCGGGCATTTGCGCAGGCCTGTGTTCAAAAAGGCAGTTTGCCGGGCAATAGTTGTTGTGATATTGCTTTCTTTAGGCATTACAAAATATCGAAACAATTATCGTGGCGATCTGGAGCTCACATGTCTATCTGTTGGGCACGGCCAGGCAGTTTTTGTCGGTATGCCGGGCGGAGAAAATCTCCTTTTTGATGCGGGGTCTTTGGGCACAAAAGATTGCGGCCAGCGTGTTGTTGTGCCGTTTCTGCGTCATAAAGGCATAGGCAGACTTGATGGAGTATTCCTGAGCCATGATGATATTGACCATATTAACGGTGTGCCGGAGATTGTCTCGGGCTTCAGAGTGGACGGCATATACACCAATGCCGCCTTTCTCGCAAAGGCTCAGACCTGGTCAACAGCAGGTTATTTGGCTGACTGCCTGAGAGACGAAAATCAACAATTGCAACTTCTGGATGAATACCTGCCAGGTGATGGTAGGGCGAAGATAATATCTCTATGGCCCGGGCCGGAGGTATGCCGGGATGAGAGTATTAACGACAATAATAAATCTCAGGTCGTTCTGATTGAATTTGCGGGCAGGAAGATACTTCTTTGCAGCGACATCGAACGATTTGCACAGGAGCAGATACTGCAAATGTACCCTGACCTCAGGGCCGATGTGGTAGTGATGCCTCACCACGGCTCAACGCGAAATCTTATAGATGGATTTGTTGAGAAAATCGGCGCCGAAATCCTGATTGTCAGTTGCAGCAGGGCCCGATACGAGGCGGCATATAAATCCGCTTCAGGTGCGAAAGTCTTTTACACACCTGTTGATGGAGCGGTTACAGTAAAAATCAGCGCCGGCGGCGGGATAGTGGCAGCCGGCTTTTCCGGTCAACCATAAAATCATCCCCTTCTAAACTGCCGAGCGATCTAACAGCTATCTCATGTGTACGACGATTTCGACCCTGCGGTTTTTGGCCTTGCCGCTTGAGGTTGCGTTGGAGGCAATCGCCCTGCTCGCGCCCGCGGCAACGGCCCGAATCCTTTCGGCTTCAATTCCCTGCTTCGTCATGTATCGTAGCACCGTCAGCGCTCGCTGAGCCGATAGTTCCCAGTTATCTTTCCATTTGGACTTCCTGATCGGGTCCGAATCAGTGTGGCCGACAACGTCAATGTTTCTGCGCTGGTAACGCTGCCGTAGAACCGAGCGGACGTGGTCAAGCTCGGCAATGCTTGCCTTTTTTAGTGTGGCCTTACCCGGGCTGAACAGAATCGCGTTCGGCAGTGTCACGGTGATTGTACCGGCTGTCGGGTCAAACGCTACATCCATGCCCCTACCGAAGCCGGCGGCCTCAGCGGGGGAGATCTGTCTCTGGCGAATCTGTTCCTGGAGTTCCTGCATGGTCTGCTGCGTCTTATTGAGTTCCCGGCCGAGCTGGGTCTTTTCAACAGCGGAAGTATCCAGCGACGCGACACAGTTCTCATAGAGCCCTTTCAGATTCTGGTGCTCAACGTTCAGGCCGTCATACTTTTTCTGCCAGTTCGTACAACCGGAGCCAATACCGATTGTCGCTACCATAGTGAGGATGAACACTGTCCTGGTTATAACATTTTGCATCGTTGACCTCTCTTTCGCCAAAACCGAATTTCCTTTTCAGTGATACAAATATATATTGGCCATGTAATCTCTGAGCCAATCATGGAAAATCATAACAGTAAACACGCCCAAAGACAAGAACGGTCCGTATGGAATTTGCCGGGTTTTTTTGAAGAACATCTGAGACCCGGCCCAAATCAGCCCGAAGAAGGGGGCGATGAAAAAGGCTATTACGACAAAAACCGGCCCAATTACCGCCCCGGCCGCTCCCATCAGGTGCACATCACCCATCCCCATGGCCTCTTTGCCGAAGCCCAAAGTGCCTAAAATGCGCGTCGCCCACACGATGCCACAGCCCGCCAAATAGCCCGACAAACTGCCCAGAAATCCTGCTATAGCAGGCACTTGCGAAAATTTCAGCCACCAGCCGCCCCCAAGTGATGTGTGTTGGGTCAGCCAGACGGCGCCTACCAAGCAGACGATAATCGGCAATAGAAACACCATCTCCTTCAGGACCTCGAGGCGATGGGGATAATCGGGCCTGTCTTCCTGCGGTGAGTCCCGGTCCGTCTGGGATTGATAGCTTCTTTTTATTACTCCTGCCCACAGGAGCACCAAAGATATTACGAGCCCCGCCGCCGCTCCGAGTGTCATTGCCCCCGTGCGAGCCGAGGCGCTCGGCCAGAGCTTGTATGTCCATACGACGGCCGGGTCTATTACATATACCCCCACAGAAGCGGTTATCAAGCCCACAGCCGTAACGAGCCAGCATACCGGCAGCGGTATCACCCACAATTCCAAATCAATTGCCGAGGCGGCCAACAACCCTGCAAGCAAAACGATGGCATTTAGATAAACCAGCCACCCTCCCGCCAGGAACATTCCGATTCCCGTAGGGGCCTCAATACCCAGGCGGCGGTATTCGATAATGAAGTACAGGGCAAAGACCGCGACAAAAAGCATCGCAGTCAAAAGCTCTATGACGAAATATCGCGCCGAAATACGCGCCTTGCAGTATCTGCACTTAGCACCTAAGAGGAGCCATGAAATGAGTGGTATGTTATCGTAAAACCGAATCCGCCTGTCGCAGGCCGGGCAACTCGAAGGCGGGGTCGTCAGCGATTTATCACGCGGCAACCGGTAAATTACCACGTTTAGAAAACTGCCAATGCAGCTACCGTAGGCAAAGACAAAGATAAGCCAAATCCATTCGAGTGGCACAAAGCTTTCCTGAAAAAACGAAAGTATTCAACCGCCTATTTTTTAGGCTTTTTTCTTTTTATTTTTTTACCGGCCTTGCCGGCGGCAACTTTCATAGGCAGTCCAAACAGCCGGATAAATCCTGTAGCGTCAGTCGGGTCGTATTCGGCGCCCATAGTAAAGCTGGCTAAGTCCGGCTTATATAAACTCTTAGGGCTCTTTATGCCGGCGATATCACATCTTCCCTTGTAGAGTTTCAGCCGGACTGTGCCGGTGACATTGCGCTGGGTTACGTTGACAAACTCGTCCAGCGCCTCACGTAATGTGCAAAACCACAGCCCGTAATAAACGAGTTCGGCATATTTCAAAGCGACCTGCTGTTTATAGTGCATTGTTTCCCTATCGAGGGTCAGGCTCTCAATCGCCCGGTGAGCGATAGTAAGTATCGTTCCGCCGGGTGCCTCACAGACACCGTGAGACTTTATGCCGACAAGGCGATTCTCTACCAGATTGGTCTGCCCTACTCCATGTTTGCCGCCGAGCCGGTTCAAGGTCTCAATGAGTTTTACCGCAGCGGTATTAGCGCCGTTCAGCTTGACCGGCACACCTTCGGCAAAGCCGATTTCGACGTAGTCCGGTTTGGCGGGTGTTTTTGAAACGGGTCTGGACATCACAAACATATCGTCTTTTGGCTCATTCCATGGGTCTTCCAGTTCGGAGCCTTCATGGCTTATATGCCATAAGTTGCGGTCCCGTGAATAAAGTTTGTTTTCGCTCTGCTCGACGGGAATATTGTGTTTTTTGGCATAATCGAGGGCCGCTTCGCGCGAAGTCAACGTAAAATTGGGGTCTTTCCACGGAGCGATAATTTTCAGCTTTGGGTCCAGGGCCATGTATGTAAGCTCGAAGCGGACCTGGTCGTTGCCTTTGCCCGTCGCACCGTGGGCAACGGCGGTCGCACCTTCGGCGTGGGCAACTTCGACCTGGTGTTTCGCTATCAAGGGGCGTGCGATACTCGTACCCAACAGATAATCATATTCATATACCGCCCCGGCCTTTAGCATCGGCCAGAGGTAATCCCGGGCAAATTCGGCACGCAGGTCTTTGACGACGCACTTAACCGCCCCGGAGGCCAGCGCTTTCTTCTTAATACCGACCAGTTCATCACCCTGGCCCAACTCGGCGGCAAAGGCGATAACGTCATGGCCGTAGGTCTCCTTTATCCACGGCAGAATGACGCTGGTGTCCAGCCCGCCACTGTACGCCAAAACCACTTTCTGTGCTTTGCTTTTACTCTTAGCCACTGATTAACCTTTCTATACCCCTGCTCCAAACGGTCAAGGACGGCATTATACTGTTTCGAGCCGGAAATGACAATATAAACCAAGCAGGTTTTTTACGCGGAATGTGTTATCTCACAATCCGAATGCGTTACGTACTGCATCGCGAAACACCCGACAGCGGCGCTGCGCGTCGAACGCCGATTCCCTGTCGGCAGATTCGCCGGGATAGCGGAAAGTTACGGAGAAATCAGAAAGGTAGGCGAGGTCTTCAGTCATCGGCTTCATAGAGCACCTTCCCTTCTTCGAGAATCTGGCGCATAAAATCGTCGCCCATTTCTATCCGCTGGCGCACCTTTTCGGGGCTGCGCACAATCAGATCCAGCGGAAACTGGGGCCGCAGCTTCATCCGAATTTTCACTGATTGGTCAACACTTCTGCCCTCGAAAGGGCAAATTACCAGCAAATCAACATCTGAATCTCCGGTAGGTGAGCCCTGGGCGTAAGAACCAAATAGCACCACACGGTGGGCGTTGAACTCGTCGCCAATCCGCCGGCAAAAATTTTCTATCTGATTCATGCTGACCATTTTTTAATTCTGTAAGTCATCATTGAGTCAGAAAAAATAACCATTTCCATTCCCTGTTCGTTCAATTTATACGTCCAGTTTCGGGAGGAGTATTTTGCCAAATTCTTTAGCTAACTCAACGGCTGCTTGCACCTCTGCAGGCTCAATCTGTCTCCAGTCGCCGGGGTAACGTGTCTCGACCCCATGAACAGTAAGGGCATCCGATGAGTCAGACAAATCTGAAAGTCCCGGCACGTATGGCTGTGCCAGTTGAATCAGTCTCCGCAGGTCATGTGTCCTTGGCGCCTCGATTGAATGAAGGGTAAGAACTCCTTTCAACAGCTTCTCAGCATATTGCTGACAGTGAAAGCAGACTGTATCGGCCGGGCACTGTTCGCTGGTAAAAAGAATCTGCACAGTGGTCCAGTCACTCTGCGCTTTGGCTTGCCACTGCCTGACGGCATTACGAGTATCATCGTTCATAGACGACCCTCCCGTACTTGTCCGCAAAGTAAACCACGTCGTTGACTATTGAACGGCAACGCGCATATTCTCCAGGCGTCTTAACGATAATGTCGAATCCGAGAGGCAGGTCCACCAGCAGACGCCTGACAGCGGCGTACCGTTTGTGCGGTTCAAGAGTTGTGTCTGCAACAACCAGCAGATCAACATCAGAGGTTTCGGTCGCCGAGCCGTCTGCATAGGAGCCGAACAGGACGATGCGCCGGGCACCGAACTCGTCGCCAATCCGCCGGCAAAAACTCTCTATCTGATTCATGCTGACCATTTATCAATTCCGCAAAAAATCAAACAAGCCAAAAAGTGAATTTATTCCTTTTCTTAGCACTGTTGGCGTTAATGTTTTCATCTCGTGTGTTCATCCGGTGGGACAAGTGGCTCGACAAGACGAATCAATTCCGGGATGTCTTCGGCGACTACGTCCCAAACTCTTTGGGGAATAATGTTGAAATATTCGTGGACGAGTCGATGTCGCATACCGATTATCCCTTTCCAGGGAATCTCAGGGTGTTCCTGCTGGTACTGGTCCGAAACCTTACGAGCCGCCTCCCCTATTATCTGAATTTGTCGCATAACCGCGTTCTGCGTGAGATCATCAGTCTCGAACTGTCCCCATGTTGCATTTTTGGTAAACTCCCGAACCTTGCGCGCCGCAAGGAGCATGTCCAACAGGTAAGCATCATCACGCCACATAGACTGTCTCCACAGATTCAAGGACATGCCGCCGGCGAATATAGTTCTCGCTTCTTTCGACAGCCCGCCGTTCTACCAGATCAACCTTTTGGCCAAACATTTCCGTCAGTTCCTCCTCCATTCTTACCAAGTCCATTAGGCCGTGTTTCTGTCCGTGCTCGAATTCCACCAATACATCCACGTCGCTGTCCGGCCCAAAGTCGGCGCGCAAAACAGACCCGAAGAACGCAAGACTGCGTATATGGTTCCGACGACAGAACACCGCAATCTTATCTTTGGATATATTAACGTGAATAGCCATGTCTTCCTGCTTTCAGCTTTACTGTTGCTACTTTTGCCAATATAACAAAATTACCCACCAAGCAGCAACAACTAAATCCTCACGGCTTAACCATCTAAGTCCAATCACACAAGTATTCATCAGGAACATCATCAAGGCTCGAAAACACATCCTTTTCGGGAAAGGCGGCTTGCGCTAAGTCTTTACAACCTTTGTCACGGGTTATAATTCCGTCGGCTCGGCACAGAAGCAAAACGTACTCAATATCTTGAATGTCATGCTCGGCACGGACTAACTCTTTATCCCCACCTCTTCCTTTTTCCAAGAAGCTGTACTCAAGAGCAATAATAGATGCCAGACGAAGATAATGCCAGGTGAACCAATCATTAGATAAACAATATTTGTTCGGTATATCTGTAAAGTGTGCAAATAAAGCAACTGCCAGTTTATGAATATCCATCGATTCAACTATATCCACCCAGCATTTGAGACGCTCCGGTTTATCTGCTTGGGATTTTCTTAATACCTTTGCCGTCTTTTCAAATTCTGCGCCGGCAATTTCAACAATCACTTTTAGATGTGAATCGAGGAGCGTTCGAGCAGCATCAATGTGCCCCTCATGAATTTCTCGAACTGTATTTGGCTTGGAAAAACTTGCACCTGCCCGAAGTTCTTTCCTGTATTGTAGTGTTAGGGCTTCATCTACCAAGGAACCAAATGGCTCCAACATTGTGCTCTCTTTTTCCACAATATCGCGGGCACTCAGGCAAATATCTGCGCCAGCAAGTAAAACTTCACCAAAGCGATTGAGCAATGCCTGGGGATATTCTTCTGTAACACATTCATCGTGGAGCACAAGCGAAAGAACAACAAAGTGGTTCTTAACAAAGTCGCAGAGTTCTTCTGTCGATGTGTATCCGAATACGCTTTTATCCAAAATCAATATCATGGAGAGCAAACTCAAACTTTTTCAAGGTGTTCCAAGACTGTTTTTCGCATGGTTTTTTCGGGGGGGTCGCCGGCTTCTGTGCCGACAAACAGTTTGTATTGGGCCATTGCCTGGCGGATGAACATCTCTACGCCGCTTACTGTTCTTGCGCCGACCTGGGCGGCTTGCTTCAAGAGAAGTGTCTCGGCGGGATTGTAAACGGTGTCAAAAACCGTCATATCAGCCTTTAAGCATTCGGCGGGTACGGGCGTTGCATCTACATCGGGGTACATTCCGATACTTGTGCAATTGATAACTACCTGTGCGTCCATTTGGCTCAGGGCGTCAAGCGGGGCGTATTTGCATCTGAACTCCTTGCTTAAGGCCCGGGCCTTTGCGACCGTGCGATTGTAGATTGTAACCTTGGCTCCCACATTGGTAAGGCCTGCCACTACCGCCCGTGCTGCTCCGCCGGCACCCACGACGGCAACAGTCATATCGTGCAGGCCGTGTTTGTCAATTTTAAGGGCAGCGCAGAGGGCGTCCATCGCGCCTGCGTAATCGGTGTTGTAGCCGCTGACCCTGGGGCCGATGCCGATCTTGAGTGTGTTGACCGCACCGATATCGGCCGCCAGAGGCCCGACAAATTCGCCGGCTGTGTTTGCGTAGTCAAGGGCGTGGGCCTTGTGCGGAATCGTTACGCTAAAGCCGCCAAAGCCGAGCCAGCTTCTGGCCAGGATGTTCTCCAGAAAATCGTTGAATCCGCTCCTTTCGCCTTCAACGAGCAACGGAACATACAATCCGTTTACACCTCGCTCACTAAAGCAGGCGTTGAAAATCGCGGGGCTCAGCGAATGGGCGACGGGGCTGCCAATCACCCCGAAAAGCTCGGTATCGGCGTCAATAGAATCCCAGCGATAAAGTTTTTTCATCTGCTCAATCGTAATTTGCCCCGGCGCGGTAGCGTGTTCTTCATCAACCGAGGCAAATGTAAGAAACCCGCCGAGCTTTTTCGCTAATATTCGACTGATAAGACCCGCCTCACCCATGCAAAGCACAATCACATCGCCGGTTTTGTTGTGCAGAAAATCAAAGGCTCCGAAGCAATCGTTTATGTGGCCCGCCGTATAGACTAACTTGGGTATAGCTTGTGGACAGGCGGCCGGCATGTCCTCATAGAGCGCTTCCAAATCGTCAAAAGGGCCGGTGAAATTGTGGGCCGAAAGAATCAGCCGAGACTGTTTATTTTCCGATAGTGCTTTTTTGAGCCTGGCTTGCGTGTCGCCTGCGAGGAAATTGTCGTATTCACAATCGACAAAGTCTGCACCTGCTTGTATCGCCTCGACCAAAATCTCGGTTCGCAGTTGGAGCGGCCAGTCGCCGACACCGCCCTGAACTTTGTCCCGGCAGGTAACAATCACCGGCAGTTTCGTTGCCTTTGCGCAGCCTAACAGAGAGTTGAGTGTGTCGGTGTTGAGTTCATTTAGATAATCGGTGCGAAGTTCAAGCATCTCGGCACCGGCAGCGCGGGCGGATTCGATCTGTTCGCCGGCAACAGCAATGTCGCTACCCGATATTGGAACCGCAAGATATGTCATAATGCAAACAGATATAGCTTTGGGGAGGCATGAATGCAAGGACAAAACCATGGCCCCTCAACTGCTGGGATACGCCTGCAAATCTGGTTCCTGGTGTTATTTTTCTTTACGCAGCTCCGGCAATTTGCTAAAATATCCCGCGTCCGGCCCAATACGGAACGGAACAGCCAAAAAACAACGAAGTTGTCTTGACTGAGGAGTTATGATGTCAGAAGGATACTATTTACACCTGCAACCGAGCGAAACCGCCGTTTTCGGCGCGGCAGCCAATATTTTTGCAAGCTACATAGCGACGAATCAGGTTACCGAAGACAATGAGGCCGAGATGATGAAGAAGGCAATCCGCGCTGCCATCTCAATCGCACGCTATGTGGAAAAAGTCGTCCAGAGCGACGACGAATTGGCCGCTGAGCACAAAATAGAACCCAAGATATAAAATATCTCTTCCATCTTGCGCAAACGTACCGCAGATACCAAATCCACTCCTGTACCGTGCTGCTTACAGGCCCAACACTTTCACACCACACAAGAGCATTTTGCCGGTCAATTTGCATACTTGACCGTGCAACCGTACGCCTTGGTCCTGGCAACTGAAACGCTTTTGCCCGCTGTCAACTCTGCAAGGGCCTTATCCACATAGTTGACATATTCGCCTTCGACTTTGCCGAGAGGCGCATTGTCTATCGCCCCCTCATAAACAATTTTTCCGGCGGTATCGATAATATACATGTGTGGCGTATTCGTTGCACCGAACAGCCGGCCAACCTTGCCCGCGCGGTCATCCAGGATCGGACGGGCCAGATTATACTTTTCGGCCCAGGCCTTATTTGTCCGGCCGGTGGCATATTCCGTACTGTTGACAGTCAGCCACGTAACCGCTTTGTCGGCATACTTCCCGGCAAGATTCGCAAACGTCCCAGCCTCGTAGTGCGGCTTCACAAACGGGCAGTCATAGTTGAGCCACTCCAATACAACAATTTGCCCTGAATAGTCGGCCAGCTTCACCTGCTTGCCATTGTGGTCTGTCAGCGCAAAATCCGGTGCCTTCCTAACTGCCGTTTCGCCACCATCCTTTGCCGGGGCAGGGGACTTGGGTAATGGTTTTTTGCCTTTGCAGCCGGCCAAAACGATCCCCAGGCCGGCCAGAAGCAAAATCGTTAACAATCTCGTTTTGGACATTTTCAGCACCTTTCAGCAAAATTATCATCAGCCTTTCGCAAACCGTATCCATATAACATACGAACTGCCTTGCATCTGTATAACTTATTGCTAAAATACTACACAATCCTGACTTTCGTGTACAATACTCTTTAATGTAAAAATCACGGTGCCAGAAACATGAACAGTGCGTCGGAAAATACGGTGCCTCTTACGAGGATTCAGAAGCTCATCGGCAAATATATGCTTCAATCCAAGCGGGAAGGGCCATGTTGTTACCTCGAAGCCCGCGCGGATATGACCGACCTTGTGGCCATGCGAAGGCCGTATTGCAAGCAGGCGGGCGTTCGCGTAACGACAAACGATTTCTTCTTTTGTGCGATAGGCCGGGCGGTAAAGAAATTCCCGCTGATGGCGGGGCACCTCGACGGCAACGGAGCCAACATTCGTATCGGCGACGATGTGGGCGTCGGCTTTGCAGTGGAGGCTCCGCAGGGACTGGTTGTTCCGGTGATAAAGGATGTCCTGGGAAAGTCCCTTCCGCAGATTGCCCGCCAAAGCAATTCGCTCGTTGAAAAGGCGCGGGCGAACAAGCTGACTCTTGATGATTTCGAAGGCGCCGATATTGTCTTTAGCAGTCTTGGCATGTACGGCATAACTTCTTTTTTCGCAATCAAACCCCCCGGCGCCGTCGGCATCGTTTCAGTTGGAAAGTTTGAAGACACCCTCATTCCGGCAAATGGCAGGTTGACGACCCGCAAAACAATGTCGATTGGGCTGGCAGCCGACCGCAGAATAGTCGATGAATTTTATGCGGCGCAATTCCTCAACTGTGTTGTTGAGTTGCTCCAGACCCCTGAAACGCTAATCGCATAGGGGCTGGCGAGTATTGACAACCGTGAACTTATTGATATATTGGAACCTCAAGTGTGGTAATTTCGCCGAGTGATTATTATAGAAGGAACGATAAAGATGAAGATTAAAGCGTCATCCGTACTGTTCTTGACTGTTTTGGCCGGTGCAATACTCCTTTTTTCAGCCTGTGAAGAAGAAAACCATTTTTCGCAAAGAAGAATCAGGTTGGTCGGTGATGAAAATCTAAAGCTGAAGGAACAACTCAAAATTTGCAATCAGCAAATCCGGAAACTCGAAGAAGTCATCACCGAATATGAAACAGAAGAACAAAAGCGAGCCGATACCGAGAAGGAAACGGGAGGTATGATTCTCAAGCTGCTCAGAGATAGCGATGCTGCCGGGAAAAAAATTGAGAAGCTTACCGATGAGAATCTGCAGCTTAAAACCAGGATCGCCGAGCTTGAATCTGCCCTTGCCCGAAGTGGCGACCAGCCGGACGCGCAGTAGGCCTTAGACACATATTTTCTGTGACGCTTCGACGCAGTTTCGCAAATCTTCACTCGGATAGCGTCTTTGCATTGCCGCTGCAACCAGGCCGACAAACATCGGGTGGGGCCGAAGCGGACGCGAGGTAAAACACGGATGTGCCTGGGTCCCCATGAAAAACAGATGTGACGGTATTTCTAAAATCTGCATAATCGGCTGATTCGGCGCCTTGCCCGAAAAGACAAGGCCGCCCGCTTCAAGCCGCTCGATATAGCGGGGGTCAACTTCATACCTGTGCCTGAACCGCATCCGGACAGAGTCGGCCTTGCCGAACAACTCCCACGCCAGGGTATCTCGCTTAAGCTCCACCTCCCTGCCGCCCAGCCGCATGTTGCCGCCAAGCCCTTCTATCTTCTTCTGCTCGGGCAGAATGTCTATCACGCGCTCGGTGCATTGTGAGTCAAGCTCACCACTGTTTGCGTTTTTGAGTCCGCAAACATTGCGGGCAAATTCTATCACCGCCATCTGAAAGCCAAAGCAAAGTCCCAGATAGGGGACGTTATTCTCTCTTGCGTACTTTATGCACACAATCTTGCCCTCAGTGCCCCGCGTTCCAAACCCGCCGGGCACGATTATGCCGTCGATACCGTCCAGATGGGCGGCGACATTGTTGTCCGTCACCTGTGTTGTTTCAATCCACTTTATCCCGATTCTGCAGCCGAGCGCAATGCCGGAATGCTCAAGGGCCTTGATTATCGATGCATAGCTGTCGCGCACAGATGTGTATTTACCTGTTATTCCAACCGTTACCTCGTGGGTCTCGGCTCCAATTCTGTCTATAAAATCACACCACTTCGCCCATGCCCTGCGCTCGTAACGCAGATTGATTCTGTCCTCAATCTTTAACATCCGAAGCACCTCGAAGTCCAGTCCGCAATCCCGCAGCATCGACGGTATCGTATAGACGCTCGCCGAGTCATGCATACTGAAGACCCGCTCCAAAGGCACGTTGCTGAACACACTTATCTTCTGCCTGACCTTATCGCCGACGGGGTTCTCGGCCCTGCACGCGATAATGTCCGGCTGAACGCCCATCTGCATCATCTGCTTGATACCTAACTGGGCCGCCTTGGATTTTTGCTCGCCAAGCGTTTTGGGTTCCAGTATGTAAGTCAGCCCGACAAAACAGCAGCTTCCCGGGCCTTCCTCATAGGCCAGCTCGCGCATCGCCTCGATATAAAACGCGTTTTCCAGGTCACCGACCGTGCCCCCTAACTCGACAAACACGATATCGGCATCGGTTTCCATGGCCAGGTGCCGAAGTTTCAGCTTGACCTCGCCGGTAACATGCGGAATCATCTGAACATCCCTGCCGAGATAATCACCGTGGCGCTCCTTGTCCAGAACGGACCGGTATATCTGCCCGCTCGTCGTAAAATTCGCTGTGGTCAAGTTCTGGCCCAGCATCCGCTCATACGTGCCAAGGTCCATGTCGCACTCCATGCCGTCATCTAACACAAATACCTCGCCGTGGCGAAAGGGATTGAGCGTGCCCGAATCGATGTTCAGATAGCCCTCAAGTTTGATGGGCGCGACCTTCAGGCCCTTATCCTGCATGAGCTTGGCCAGACAGGAAGAGAATATCCCCTTGCCTAATCCGCTCATCACGGTACCCATCACCACGACGTACTTGGTCTTGCCCTTCTTGTATCCATCAGGTATCGGCGAGAAGTACTCCGTATCCGTCGAAACATCACTAATACTGGCCAACAAATCCTCACTATTTGCCATAATCCCAACCTCTGTTTTCTGACTTCTGTCCTCTGACTTCTGACTCCTGCCTCTTGACAAATTCAGCGTACTGCTCGGGGGTGTCTATGCCTTCCCACGCGTGCTCGACTTTGCCGGTTATAATCGAGAAGCCATACTCTATCGCGCGGAGCTGCTCAAGTTTCTCGCATTTTTCAAGCTGACCCTGCGGTAGCGAAGTAAATTTGAGCAGGAAATCTTTACGGTAGGCATATATCCCGAGATGCCTTAAATAACTGCCTGTCTTGCCGATACCGCCGGCGCCCCGGTCGTATGGTATCACCGAGCGCGAAAAATAAATTGCCCTGCCGTTTTTATCCACAATGGCCTTGACGATATTCGGGTCGTTTATCTGTTCGCGGTTCTCAAACCGGGCCACTAACGTTGCCATATCGGCATCACTTTTCTGCAGCAGCCCTACAAGGTAGTCAATATTTGACGGGTCAATCTCCGGCTCGTCAGCCTGCAGATTCACGATAATCTGGGCGTCAATATCACGCGCAGCCTCGGCAATACGGTCTGTCCCGCTCTGGTGAGCCGCCGAGGTCATAACGCAAGCCGCCCCGAAACTCGCGCAGGCCTGCATCACAAGCTCGCTGTCGGCCGCTATGAGCACCTTTTCGACGCTCTTGGCGCACAAGGCCCGCTCATAGGTATGTTGGACGAGGAATTTGCCGGTATCTTTGGCGAGAACTTTCCCCTCGAATCGACTTGACCCGTATCGAGCAGGTATTACAACTAATACTTCCACAAAACCTTCCCGGCAGCAGTTTTCAATAAATTCAGTCTCAAAACCACTGCCCGATTATATTAAACCAATTCTCCTCCCCTGTCAACCCCTGCTGAAATAAATTCTCCGCCCCTGTCCTGGGCCTACCTGCGAGGCTGAATTATCCTGACCGTATCACGGCCGGACACATATTGGCCGGATTCGAGCCTGCCGACAACTGTTAGTTCTTTCCTGCCGTTATTCCCCACAGCATCCATCAACTCATCATAATCGAACAAGGAGAACACCCTCACCCCGTTGCCCCAGCCGATGACCCGCTGCCAGATTGCCTGAATAGGTTCGCTATCGAGGACATCAATATACAGTTCAAACGGCTCATCAGCCACATCACGCCTGCTAACTCCCTCGGGTAACCGCATGATAGCTATTATGCGGTTCAAGCGATTGTTGCGGTTAATCGTCCTCGGTACTATATGCACGTCAGCTTCTATGGGCGCTATAACAGTTATAACGACTTCATTCGGCTCGGAGCTGTCTTTTCCATCATCGACAATTAGTTCGATAGTATGCTCACCAACGGGAAGCTCCACATTCGGATCTACACCTGTTGCAATCTGCTCATCACCAATAAACCAGAAGTATTCGAGCGCATCACCATCTGCATCGTAAGAACCGGACCCATCCAGCTTGACCTCCGCTATACCATCAACCCACGCGAAAACTGCCTGGTCACACCCCGCATCCGCAGCCGGCGCGGTATTGCAAAACCCTATCGGTGCTTCCGAATCAACCCATACCGGGCCGCGGCGAAGATAGCCGTTGTTGCCTTTCGGCGACAAATCATAAACAACCTGGCCCTGCCCTTCGTCAAAATTCCAGTATCCGACCAGCCCCGCCTCATCGCCATCTAACCGCCGATGCATATTCGCCTGGATTTCGTCCTGCGTTCGCCCCACATTCCATATCCGAACCTCGTCAATAGCGCCCTCGAAATATCTACCGATGTCGTCGGGAGGCCATATTAATCCGGGGTGCTCCCACCACGGCTGCGGCCATAATCCTTCGATTGTGAAAACACCTATCCTGACATCAGCATCTTTGGCTGTATTGATTTCGTGGCTGACGCCTATGGTATTTTCCTCTATACCATCCACGTAAAGTTGTACCTCGCTTACATCCGGCGTGCCGTCGCTTTCCAGCGCCGCTGCTACGTGATGCCATTGCCCGTCAGCTATGTTGGTCGTGCCGTTGATGCTTCCCCCTGCAACCTCCAAACGTATCCTGCCTTCGTTATTAAGCCGGAAGATCCATTTTTTACCGAGTTCTATCCCACCCCAGGATATAATCTCCTTACCGGCGATGTTCGTCTTGATCCAGGCCGAAACCGTTCGAGACCGCACACCCAGAACCCCGCTGAAGCCCACAATCTCCACATAATCATCCCGGCCATCAAGCTGCAGCGCACCACCGCCCGGGCAGATGGCCAGAATCGAAACCGCCTTTTGGGCCTCCATGCTCACCTGGCCCTTCACATACTCGGCATAAATCATAATCTCCTGCCGGCTGTCAACCTCTTGTGTCCAGAGCACACCGTAATCATCAAAGCCGGCGTATGTTGTCGGCTCAACCCACCAATTTACCACTCCATCGGCCGTTTCACCGCTGCTGCCCCCCTCATGCCGCGAGATAAGCTCATAATTGGCCGTCGAGTTCTCCGTTACTTTTCCCGGCCCCGCTATCTCAATCCCAACAAGTTCCGTCTGCTCATAAGCTCCTATATCCGCAACCGCTTCCCCGTCATAGTCACCGTCGATGGGCCGAATATTCCCCTCAATATCTAGCACAGGCAACCCACCCGGCGGCTCATTTGTCCCCGCGTCAACGCACGGAGAACCAAGGGACAAGCGATAATCACCACTTGGGGCATTGATAAATAGTGGATCAGTTGTAATGTTTCCCACGCCCCCATGTGCCCAATCCTGGATACAGCTATAGGTAACAATGGGCTTGTAGGGCACCGCCACCTGAGGAGGGTCATTGTCCCAGACGAGGCAGTTGGTTATTGTGCCCCGGCACCAGAGTATGCCTCCACCGTATTCGTGTCCACCGCTTGAGTTCTTAACAACCGTGCAGTTTATGATGTTTCCATTGCACTCAACTATTCCACCGACACCTTGGTTTTCATAGACCAGGCAGTTGACAATTTTACCATCGCTATACGCGATGCCCCCGCCGTTCATGCCCGCCGTATTCCCGTAGATTGTGCATCTGTCGATGCTCCCATTGACCCCTTGTATCCCGCCGCCGTGTGTCCCGGCAGTATTATTTTTGACTATGCAGTTGGCAACGGTAGCCCGGGTCCATTTACCCCTTATTCCACCCCCGCCGCGGGGAACATTGCCGCCGGTAATCGTAAAACCGGCCAACCGGCAGTTCGGGTCCTCCGTCCCCGCAAATCTTACAACCGAATCAGTCCCGTCTCCCTGAATAATCGTCCGCTCCACAACAGCCTTATTTTCCGGTTTGATAGAACGAAGTGTAATATTTTTACCGCCGAAATCGATATTTTCATTATACGTGCCCGGCTCGACTATAATTGTCTGCCTGTCCGAAGCAGCATCAATCGCACCTTGAATAGTTGCATAATCCAGGGGGACAATTATGTCGCCGTCATTGTATATGTTCAGCCCAACAAGAACCGTCCGCGGGCTGTTGACAGCCTCCCGGCTCAATATTGTCAATTTGCAGATATGCCCTCCCGCCTCGAGACCAGACGTATCTACCTGCAAAGTTACTTCACTTGCCTCCTCAGCAGTCTCGCCGCTTGTTGGAAAGACATCCAGCCACTCACAATCCTCCGAAATCTCCCACCCGAAGCTTCCTATGTCTGGATTGCGAATTTCGAGTATCTGCTCAGCCGGATTCGGCCCACCCTCCAAACCGTGGAAAACAAATTCACTCTGATTGAGCACTATGTAAGGCCCTTCAGGCGGCGATACTTCATACGCCCCCATATCCACAATCGCCCATCCATCATGGTTGCCGTCTAACGGCCTGATATTCCCATCAAGGTCCGCATCCAGTCCCAATTCCAGGATTGGCTCGTTTGTCCCCGTATCAACACACGCCGAATCAAACCGTAAATGATAATCCCCGCCTGCCGCGTTGACAAAGCCCGGCTCTGTATTGATATTGCCCACCCCGCCATAGAATCCCTGAACACAGCTATAACGAACGCCGGAGTAACTGCCCATAGTCACCTGCTCCAGGTCATTGCCCCAGACGATGCAGTTCGTGATACCCCCGGAACACCAGGCCAGGCCCCCGCCGCTCAGGCCGGCCGTGTTGTCAGCTATCGTACAGTTGACGATATTACCATTGCACATGACCATACCGCCTCCGTTAAGCCTTCCCGTGTTGTCATAGATAAGACAATTGCTGATAGTGCCCCCGCAACCGGCCAGGCCACCGCCATTGAAAAACGCAGAATTTCCAAAGATTATGCATCTATCAATAAGGCCATCGACATGTCTTATCCCGCCTCCGTGTCTCTGAGCGACATTATTCTTTATGATACAATTGACTACAGTGGCATTTGTATATGCTCCGTTGATCCCGCCTCCATCCGAATCGGCATGGCTATAGCCATCTGTGATGGTAAAGCCTGACAGTTTGCAGTCGCTGCTTTCGGTCCCATAGAATTTTACTACCGAATCCAACCCTTGACCGTCAATTATCGTGCCAGCCACCACATCCCAATCATCGGGCTCGATTGATGTAAGGATGATATTCTTACCGTCGAAGTTGATATTCTCCCGATAAGTCCCCGGAGCAACCATGACCGTCCTGCCGGAAGAAGCCGCATCAATTGCTTCCTGAATCGTTCTATATTTGGCCGGGACTCTTATCGAGCCGGGCTCATAGACATACACTCTCACCTCCACCGCCCGTGGACTGTTCTCGGCCTCTTCACTTGAAATTGACAGTTGACAACTATAACAGCCGACTCCAAGACCGCTTTTATCCACGTGCAAAGTAACCTCATCCGTTTCTCTGAAGACCTCACCACTAACAGGCCAGGCCTCCAACCAGTCGCAATCCTCAAGAATCTCCCAGCTAAAGCCCTCCGGCCCGATGTTACGGATTTGCAGAACTCCCTCGACCGGATTCGGTCCACCCTCGAAAACATGAAAAACAAACTCATTTGGAATTGTCGCCATATAAGGAACATCCGGTGCAAAAGACTCATACACCCCCATATCCACAACAGCCGCACCATCACTATCACCGTCCAATACACGCGGCTTACCATCCAAATCAACCATGCCCAATCCGCCTTCAGGGCTATTTGTCCCCGCATCAACACAAGCTGACCCAAACCGCAGATGATAGTCCCCGTCACCTGCATCAACAAACAACGGGTCAATGTCGATGTTGCCTTCACCCCACTCCAACGTCCCAGGCCCCGGGCCAGAGGGATTCGGATCCCCTAAGTTAGCATAAACAGCATCTTCTCCGCCACGCACATCGCTGTACGATACAGTCAGCACTGACGAATAATCATCATCCGGCCACCATCCTCCGCTTCCGCTGCCTATCGCCAACTCCGACCCATTCCGTGCCCTGTTATCCCACACAATGCTGTTAGTAATCTCCACATCACTGCTGTAGCAAAGAACCCCACCTCCATTTCCAGTGGTCGAGTTACCCACAATAGTGCTGTTGACTATCGTCACATCACTGTACAGACAATAGATCCCGCCACCGCTGTTGTACTCTTCACCCACACAGGCATTATTCGCAATAAGACAATTTCTCACCGTGACAGTTGAACTCTGACTGTGAATTCCTCCACCTGATCCCCACTCATTTGTCAAGTTTTCTTGAATAATACAATCCATGATTGTCATATTCGCATACTCGCAATATATGCCTCCGCCACCAACAATCTCCCATCCACTTGTTGCTGAATTATTCTTGATAACGCAGTTTGTAATCGCAGGCGATGACCCCCCTCCGCAAAATATCCCCGCCCCTGCCCGCGGACTTGTATTTCCGGTGATAATACAATTGCTAATCCTCGGGCTGGAACCTTGCTCATAGTGTGGGTCGCCACCACACATAATCGCACTGTTGTTGGCATTGGTTATCGTAAAACCATCAAGAACAGAATCATTATCTTCTTCATTCCAGAAAAGGAATCCGCTACCAGAATTTTCACAATCAATTATGCAATCCGCCGGCCCGTTTTCACTCCGTACCGTTATCGCCTTACCATTAAAATCAATATTATGATTTCCCTCGCCCGTGTATGTCCCGTCAGCTACGATAACTGTATCACCGTCAACCGCTGAATCTATCGCCGCCTGAATAGTCCCATATTCGGCCGGCACTAACAGAGGATCTGTTACCCTCAAATTCACCTCAATCGTCTGTGGACTATTGAGTGCACCATCCGCGGTAACTATCAGGTAGCAAACATATTCACCTATGATTAAACCAGTCACATCTATGCTGAGTGTGACTTCATTGATATGGCCTGCCGAGCTTCCAACAGTGGGATTTGCCTCTAACCAATCACAATCATAACTGATTTCCCAATTAATCATTCCAGGCCCGCTGTTGCGAATCCCTAATATCTTATCAGCCGGCCCCGCATCACCTTCGTAAACCCAAAATTCAACATCTCTCGACGAAACGCTGATTACAGGGACTTCGCTCGCCAATACCTCATAAGCACCAATATCCGCTACCGCCGCTCCGTCGTCATTGCCGTCGATTGGCCGAATATTACCGTCAATATCTACCGCCGGCAATCCGCCCGGCGGCTCATTTGTACCCGCGTCAATACACCCGGATTCAGGCTGCAAATAATAAATGTCCCACGCCGCATCTATAAATAGCGGATCAGTTGTGATGTTACCCAAGCCACCATGTGCCCAATTCTGGATGCAGCAATAGGTAACAATGGACTTGTCGGGAGTCGCCACCTGAGGATGGGCATTGTCCCACACGAGACAGTTGGTTATTGTGCCCCGGCACCAGAGTATGCCTCCACCGTATTCGCTGCTTGTGTTCTTAACAACCGTACAGTTTATGATGTCACCATTGCACTCAACTATTCCACCGACGCCTTGGTTTTCATAGACCAGACAGTTGACAATGCTCCCATGGCTAAAGGCGATTCCGCCACCGGTCATGCCCGCCGTATTCCCGTAGATTGTGCATCTGTCGATACTACCATTTATGCCCTGTATCCCGCCGCCGTGCTTGCCCGCAGCATTATTTTTGACTATGCAATTGGCGACCGTAGCCTCCGTCCAGCGACCAACTATTCCACCTCCGCCGCCGGGAACATTACCACCGGTAATCGTAAAGCCTGACAGTTTGCACTCGCTGCTCTCGGTGCCGTTAAATCTTACCACCGAATCCAAACCGCCACCATCAATAATCGTTCCCGCAACCACAGACCAATCATCCGGTTCAACAGAAGTAAGAACAATGTCCTTACCATTGAAATTGATGTTTTCGTAATATGTCCCGGGCGCGACTATAACCCTATCTCCTGCAAACGTAGCATCAATTGCGGACTGAATCGTTCCATATTCTGATGGAACGTATAGTTCGCCATCGTTGTCACCAATGTATAGACTTACTACCACGTCCCGCGGACTATTGACTGCATTGGAAGCCGTAATCGTTAGTACGCAACTATACTGTCCTATCCCCATTCCCGTTGTTTCGACGCTGAGTGTGACTTCATTGATCTCACCCGCCGAACTTCCCTCAATTGGATATATATCAAGCCAATCACAAGCTTCAGTGATTTCCCAGTTAAGCGTTGCGCCCCCACTGTTGCGGATGTTAAGTATCTGGTTCTCCGGATTTCCACCGCCATCACGAACTGAGAATTCAAACTCTCCCGCCGACAGCTCAATTGTTGGCCCAATGACTTGCAAAGTTACTGACACTGTTTGTGGGCTGTTTATGGCGTTAGGACCCAAGACCATAAGTTCGCAGTTATAGTCGCCCGTGGCCACACCCGATATATCCACACTGAGTGCAACCTCATCAATCTCACCCGTCGAGCTTCCAGTGCTTGGGCTTACATTCAGCCAATCACAATTGTACGTAATTGTCCAATCAAGGGGCTCCCTTCCTCGGTTGAGAATCTGAAATGTCTCCTCGGCTGGATTCGCTCCGCTTTCGAGGACAGAGAAATGAAATTCAGGTGGGTCTATATCCAAATATGGCTTCTGAAGGGGTAAAATTTCATATGCACCCATATCAGCTACTGCCTGCCCGTCATCGTTACCATCAATTGGCCGAACAGTTCCCTCAATATCTGTTGCTGGCAGCCCACCAGACGGGCTGTTCGTCCCTCCATCAACACATGGTGACCACGGCCACAAATGATAATCTCCAATCGCCGGATTGACAAAATATGGATCGGCATCAATGTTACCTACACCTTCCCAACCACCTTGAACATCACTATAGATCACGGATGGTGGGGGTGTATAATTATACTCACTTACTTTTATTTGTTCAGGCTTATTATCCCACACGATACAGTTTCTAATTTGGGGATGAGTTTTACCGCCTACACAAAATATTCCATAAGACTGATTTTCAGCTATTGTGCAATTTGTAATTATTGGAGTGCTATTGTTTAAACAAGCTATTCCCCCATTATTGTTATGTGTAATAAGACAATTATTAATTGTTGGCGAACCTCGCACATATATGGCACTGCCTAGACTTTGAGAGACATTAGAGGTAATTACACAATTCGAAATTACAGGGCTACCGCTCCTGCAATATATCCCACCTCCATAGTAGGCACTATTATTAAAGATGATACAATCGGATATTTTAGCATTACTCTCAGTACAATATATCCCACCCCCCCCTTCTGGCGCTACGCGCCGGTTACCCGAAATAATACAATTGGATATTGTAGGATGACAGTTTTCTGCACACAGAATACCTACTCCATTACCCCCTTCGGGCCCTATGATGATGCAGTTTCGGATTGTAGGACTACTGTTTTTACTACATCTTATTGCACTACCACCAATGCTCCAGGCATTAATTATCGTGAAGCCATCAACAGTCATAGCGCTAGCTTTGTAACAAAAACAAAAACCTCGATGTTCATCACGTCTTGAGCCTTCGCAATCAATGATACAATTATCAGGTCCATTCTCACTACGCACTGTAATAGCCGGATTGCCCCCGAAAGTTATATCCCGATTTCCGGAGCCTTTGTAAGTTCCGTCAGCTACGACTACCTCGTCACCGTCAGCTGCCGCATTTATCCCAGCTTGGATAGTAGTGAAATCGCCGGCCCCATCCCAATTGACGGTAATCGTCGCCGCAGGACACTCTGTGGCCCAAAAATATGCCGCCATTCCTAACAAAATAATTGATAACTTCCTCATTTCGCCGCCCTTTCAGGAATATGGTATAAATATATGAATCCAGCACAGGCCACTCGCCCGTACCTGCAGAAAGCGAATTAATGTTCTCCTTCCATTAATACAACGAATAACTCCCGCATTTGGGTATAAATAAAATCATTTTTTTTAGTTTTTTCGCGGATGTGTGCGAACTCACCACAACCGACCCGAAATGTTGCCTTTCGCATCTTTGTTTCCTCCAGATAGAAACAATTCCACGAAATATGCGTTCTTACATGATGAATAATACGCATTTACGGACGCACATACTAATATTAATATGTCTATTGGGCGGGCTCGCTACAGATATGAAACGACTCAAATGGGCTATATTATGATGACTGCATTTATATTATTGCCGGCAAAACCCGCCAATATATTCTATACTATATTTTAACCTTCCGTGTTCCCTTTTGTCAAGGTTTTTTTGCTTTTTTCCGGATTAAGTTATGCTGTAGTATTACGCCCCTTCTCTCTTGGCCCGCTCATTCTCAGCGGTTCAATCGCTCGTGCTGCCGGAGCCACTGCACAACCCACCGCCTGGCCTGGTTGGGGGTGCTGAGTTCTTCACCAAGCTGGGCAATATACATCTCCTCAGCCACAAGTCCTACCATAGGCCCCGGCTGGACTCCGAGCCCAATAAGCTCATGCCCATCCAGCAGCGGCCTGGGGCTGAGCTTGCACCCCTTAAGTGCCCGGGCACGTTTTTTAATCGCCAAAAGCGGTCCAATACTTTCACCACGCGACTTTTGAATCGCACGCTGCAATTCATACAAATCCGAAAAGTAAGGCTGGGCCAGTAACAATTTTAATTGGGCAAGCCCCATCTGAGCTTCCAGCAGTTTTGCCCTGTTGTCTAACAAGAACCGCAAATGCCTGTTGTGGGCCCTGCTGGGCTTGAGGCGGCGGGCCTGGACCATCGCTGACTTAGTGTCGCACGCTGAAAAAAATGACGACAGTGCCAACGGAAAATCGACCTTCTTGCGCAAATAGCCCAAGACCTCAATTCCAAAGCGAGCCTCCTTGGCTCCAATGCCCGGGAAAATCGCCTCGGTCAATCCACTGTCGAGCAGCATGGATGCTCCATCTTGACGATTTGGGTGCGTAAGTATCATCTCGAGCTCCATCGCAATCCGCTCAGCGCTAATTTTTGTGATATTGTGGGCCTTGCTGCAAACGGCCGACCACGTCTGCGGTTCAATTGCAAAGCCTAATTGGGTGGAGAACCGCACTGCCCGCAGCAGCCTCAGATAATCTTCACCGAAACGTTTTTGTGCATCGCCAATCGTCCGGATGACGCCCTTGCGCAAATCGGCCTGACCGTTAACATAGTCGATTACCTTTCGGCCAATCGGGTCGTAGAACATCCCGTTTATTGTGAAGTCTCTTCTGCTCGCGTCTTTCTGCGGGCTGGAAAATACTACGCGGCCCGGATGTCTGCCGTCGGTATATCCGCTTTCCGTTCTGAATGTCGCAACTTCGGTCTGCATACCGTTGGTGATGACCATAACAACGCCGAACTTGGCCCCCACTTTCAGCGTCCGCTCGAATAACTTAACAACTTCATCCGGCCGAGCGTCGGTCGCCACATCATAATCTTTGGCCTGGCGCTTCAGCAGCATATCGCGCACACATCCCCCCGCCAGCAGCGCCTGGTAATCGGCCTTACGCAGCCGTTTGATTATCTTTATCGCCGCTTCCCTGTTCGTCATCTGTACAAAACTTTCGTCAGTAACCAGCCAACTGTAAAAGCGTTATCGCCATGGTCCCCCACTCGCGTCTGTCTATTACCCTCAACCGGCTGTATGCATCCAGCAGACTTGTTCGGCGGTGTGTTCTGGCTACAACGATTGCCTCGTCAGCCACCTGTTCACATACAAGCTCGAAAAGGCCGGCCACCGGTGAACCCGCTCCGACATCTTCCGTCATTTTATAGGGCGGGTCAACAAAAACAAGTTCACACTTCTCGCCGCCCGAACTTTGGGCCGCCCCAATCTTAAGCGCATTGGCCCTGATTACCTTTGACTGGGCTATGAAACCCGCCTTTGCTATATTTCGATTCAATACTTCAACCGCACTCGCGTCTTTTTCAACAAACGTAACTTCCCTTGCACCGCGGCTTAGCGCCTCCAGTCCTAAGGAGCCCGTACCGCAGAATAAATCCGCAACTATTCTTTCTCGTGGCATGTCGTAATTGTAAAGGACGTTAAACAGCGACTCCTTGACCCTGTCGGTAATCGGCCTCGTGTCGTAGCCCTTCGGGCTAAGCAGCTTCATCCCGCGTTTCGTACCCGCTATTATCCGCATCCGCGCCGCTCCACCATGACATCACACCTGAGATTCAAATGCATCTGTTCCCAACTCCTGTTCGCTTTTGAATCGTTCAATCGCAAGCTCGATGAGCCTGTCTATCAGTTTCGAATAAGATATTCCGCTTGCCTCCCACAATTTCGGATACATGCTGATTTTCGTAAACCCCGGAATTGTATTAATCTCATTTACGATAATCTCATCGTTGTCCTTCAAAAAGAAGTCCACGCGCGCCATCCCCTCACAGCAAATCACTCTAAACGTCTTGATTGCGTAATCCTGTACCTTCTTCGTTGTCTTATCGCTAAGCCTGGCCGGGATATCAAAAACAGCCCCATTTTCATCAATATATTTTGCCTCATACGAATAAAATTCATGTTGCGGTATAATCTCACCCGGCACCGACACGATCGGATTATCATTGCCCAAAACGGAGCACTCAATCTCCCGCCCCTGAATATACTCTTCGACGAGTATCTTGTTGTCACATTCAAAAGCCAGACTGACGGCTTCGTGGAATTGGCTTTCGGATTTAACCTTGCTGATGCCGACCGAAGAGCCGAGATTCGCCGGCTTCACAAACACCGGCAGCCCCAGACAATCTTTCACTGCGTCAAAATCAATCTCATCCGCCCCTGACCGCTTAAAGACAAGGAAGTTAGCAATGGGAATCCCGGCGTCTCTGAGCAGTCTTTTCATAACGTCTTTATCCATTCCCACAGCCGAGCCAAGGACACCAGCCCCTACAAATGGAACGTTCGCCAGTTTCAGCAAACCCTGGACCGTACCATCTTCGCCGAACGGCCCATGAAGAACCGGAAAAACAACGTCAATCGGTCCGATCGTTTCATCGCCGCCAACCGCAATCAGCCCTGCATCCTGCCGGCCCGGAACCAGCGCCAAATTTTCGCCGGCCGGCGCCAGTTTGATTAGCTTTGGATTATCTGCTTGTAAAAGAAACTTCGACTCGTCATTCAGATACCACCTGCCTTTCTTATCGATACCGATCAGGACTGCGTCATATTTTTGGCGGTCGATAGCCGCGGCGACGTTCTTGGCCGACTGGAGCGAAACCTCGTGCTCGGCCGATTGCCCGCCAAATAAGATTGCCACCCTAATCTTTCTGCTCATCACGATATCTTCACAGTTTTATGATGCGTCTGATGATCAACTTCTAATCCCAAATCCGCTAACATCTGCATATCTTGGGCCACCGCTCTGCCGGTGGTCGTCAGATAGTCGCCGCTCAGTATCGATGTCGCCCCTGCATAGAACATCCAGCTTTGCAAATCCCGCAGATTCAGGACCCTGCCACCTGCGATCTTTAGATTCGTCTTGGGCAGTATAAACCGGAAAATCGCTATAATCCTCAAAATCTGCATAGGCCTGAGCGTCTCGGCACGGCCCAAAGGCGTTCCTTCTATTGGATGAAGAAAATTCATCGGCACCGTATCCACACCAAGTCTTCTCAATTCCAGGGCCATATCAACACGGTCGGCCTCGGTTTCACCAATTCCAAAAATCCCCCCCGCGCATATCTCCAACCCCACTCCTTTTGCCACCTCAATCGTCCTAATCCTGTCGGCATAATTGTGCGTGGTAACAATATTGGGAAAATGCCTCTTGGATGTCTCTAAGTTATGGTTATAGCGACTAACACCGGCCTGGGCCAGACGTTTGGCCTGCTCGGCCGTTATCATCCCCAACGAGACACACACACCCAGGTCATACTCATCCCTTATCCGCCGAACCAATCTTTCGATCCGAGCAAGCTCGGCTTCGCTAATCGCCCGCCCGGAATACACAATCCCAAAATTGGCCACGCCGTTTTCGTCGGCCGCTGCGGCCCCAGCTAATACTTCCTCGTCACTCAAAACTTTTGCCTTCTTTTCGATAGCCGTATTAAAACGGGCCGACTGAGCACAAAACGCACAATCCTGGTCGCAGCCGCCGAGCCTGCCCGGGACAATCGAGCACACCTTTATCTTGTCGCCGAAATACTTTCGGCGTATCTTATTGGCCCAGTAAAGCAGGTCATCGTAATCACCCTCGCTTTCTTCGAGCAGGGTATCAATCTCGGCCCTGTCAAGAATAGCACCTCCCAAGATGCTCTTTGCAAGTGAACTTACGGTTTCATTCATAATGCTCGTCAACCGACTAAGCCAATAACAGTTCTCCAACCGGAACTGCGAACTCTCTGAATTTCGCCGCGGGCAGCGTAACGGTCTGCCACTTCGGGCTGCGGACCTTCATAAACTCCCTGTAGTCGTCGAGCTTGACGGCATAGAACATATACCGGTCTTGGTCGAAATCATAAACCTCCCTGCCGTCGGTCTCAACATCAACATTCTCGAATTCGTATGCGAAGATAAACACCGCCTCAAAACCATCCGCAAAAACCTGCTCCCACCTTATAAGCCCCCTCACATCCTCCATCGTAACCCAGCATTCCAGCCCGGCTAATGCCGCGAGACTTTTACCCTTGAACTTTCTGCCCTTGACCTCCGCTATCACCGGCCTCGAACAAGCCGGATACAACAAAAAGTCAAAGCTCTTAATCCTGCTGCGGGCGAATATCCTCCGCTTTTGCTGGTCGACCACTACATACTGAACACGATTCTCGATAAGCCAGTTCTCGAACACCTGCTCATAATTGGTCAGCCAGACACCCATACGCCTAAGCCTATTGATTTTCCACCTGCTGTCAAGCCATATCACAACACGCGCAATGCGAACCAATGGCCGTTATAAGCCGCATTTTACCCGGCATTTGGCCCGTTTGCTCATCCGCCAAAGAGCGGCGTATTTGTACAGGAAAGCGGCCCGAATGGCCGATAAACAATAAATAAAAGCTGCCAAAAGCTAAGAGGCACAATCAAAATGATAGGCCAATAATAAATAAAACAGGAAACAAGCAAGTGGTCAAGCAGACGAATCTGTACAAAACGGCATTTGGGGTTATTGGGCTGGTAGTGTGCATGTTTGTGCTGTGTAGTTGTCTGTCGTTCAATATTGCCGACGCCCCAAGTCAATACGCCTGGCCGCACAACGAGCCGGCGGCGAACTGGTGCGGTTCGATAGGTGCATTTCTGGCATACTACTTCATGTACTACTTCGGGCCGGGTTTGTTTGTGCTGCTGATAGTTGCAGCGGCCGCGATGGCAACTGTGCTTGCCGGTGCAAGGGTAAGTCAGCCGATACTTCGGGCGGCCGGTCTGATGATGTTGGTTATTGCGGCTTCGAGCACCTGGAATCTATTGTGGCCGACCCAGCCTATCTGGCCCTACACAGCGGGTAGCTTCCCTCTGGGTAACGGAGGTGTGCTCGGCATCGCCGTGGCAAACTTCCTCATGAGCCATGTAGCCGTTCTGGGCACTTTCATAATTATCGGCTGCGGATGGACTGTCGGAGCGATACTCCTGGCGGACAGCATTGTGCTTGCTTTGGCCCGCTGGTTCGGAGCGGGCATATTAAAAACTGTGGGGCTGCTCGTACCGGCATGGTCCGCAGCCCGGCAGCATTCGAAGGCAATGGCCGAGATTTGGAAAAAGCTCAGCGAAAGACAAAAGCAGCACAAACGACAGGTGCCCCTGGTTTCACGCAGACCGGATGCAAAATTGGAAAGGCTCGTCGAGCCATACGAAACTATTACCCGGTACGACGAACACCTTGCCGAAGACGAATATACTGAACCTGGGCCTCAGACCGACCTTGCAAAGGAGGCCCAAGCCGTTAAGGCGCCCCTACCCCAACCGGCAAAGGCCGTCCCTTACGTGCCGGCTAATTACGAGGATTATGAACTGCCTCCGCTGGATTTGCTCAGAGTACCCGAGTACGGCTTCGCGGCGATCCAGGAAAAGATGGTGGAGCGAAAGGCCAAGGCCCTGGAGAACCTCTTGGCGGAGTTCGGTGTGAACGCCAATGTCGTCAACGCCGAGCCCGGCCCGGCGATTACTATGTACGAGCTTGAGCTGGCCCCGGGCATTAAGGTCAGCCAGATATCGAATCTTGCCAATGATATGGCCAGGGCATTGGGAGCAATATCCGTGCGAGTGGTTGCTCCCCTTGCAGGCAGACATACGATAGGTATTGAGGTCCCGAACAATCAGCGCGAGATAGTGCGGATAAAAGACCTCATCCAGCGCGCCGGCTCAAAACCACAGCGAATGCAGATTCCGCTGTTTTTAGGCAAGAGTTCGTCGGGCGAGGTTTTGACCACGAATCTTGGCTCGATGCCGCATCTGCTTATCGCCGGAACCACAGGCTCTGGCAAGAGCGTATGTATCAACAGTATCATCACAAGTGTACTTTTGACAAAGCGTCCCGACGAGGTGAAGCTGATCCTGATCGATCCAAAGATGGTCGAGATGACCGTGTTCGAGACTATTCCACACCTGATGTGCCCGATAGTAACCGATGTCAGCCGGGCTGAGCAGATACTGAACTGGGCCACGACAAAGATGGATGAGCGTTATGAACTGTTGGCTGAGGCTGGAGTCAGAAATGTCGATACATACAATAAACTCGGCCCGGAGGAGATTATTCGGCGGTTCCAGCCGTCAACGCCTGAAGAAGAAGCCAAGATTCCGAAAAAAATGCCGCACATCATTATAATCATCGACGAGCTTGCGGACTTGATGATGACCGCCGCCAAGGAGATTGAGGCCTACATCGTTCGGATCGCACAGAAAAGCAGGGCCATTGGTATTCACCTTGTAGTGGCCACCCAAAGACCTCAGGCGACAGTTGTTACGGGGCTTATAAAGAGCAACATGCCCGCCAGGATAAGTTTCAGGGTCGCTTCGAAAATGGACAGCAGAATTATCCTGGACCAGAACGGCGGCGAGACGCTGCTGGGCGAAGGCGACATGCTGTTTCTAAGACCCGGCACCAGCGACCTTGTCCGCGCACAGGGGGCGTTTGTTGATGACGGCGAGGTGCGAAAAATAGCAAAGCATTTGAAAACCGTTGCATTGCCGCAGTTCCACCCTGAACTGATGCAGCTTAACAGGGTTGACACCTCCGATGCAGCTAAGGATGAATTGTTTGACGACGCGGTTCGGATGGTCCTGGAGACAAAACGCGGAAGTGTTTCGCTGCTTCAGCGCCGATTGAGCGTAGGTTACGCCCGTGCATCGCGAATGATTGAGATGATGGCCGTGTCGGGAATTCTCGGTGAATATAAGGGCAGCCAGGCCCGCGAGGTAACGATGACACTCAAAGAATATGAGCGGATGAAAGAGCAGATGGCAGCCGACGCTGCGGCCCATTACGCCGACCTAACAGATGAGGATATCGACGAAGAATACGCCGGCGTCGCAGACTCGGCCGATGACGGAAGTGAAGAAGATTTTTAGCTTCCCTCCTCCGCTCATTCGCTGGTGTCCCGATAACAGTCCAATCCTTTCCCTCCAGCCCCAAATCCTTCCTCTGGACAGATTGCATACCCGCTGGTAATATAGCCCGTGCCGTCGATTCCACTCTATAATCACAGGCACCGGCAGTATGGTTTTTCGGGCAATACGGCCGAAAACCGCTAAGTAACTGGAGTTTAGGGACAAAAAAAGGACGTGAAAAGTAATACTACTCTTAGGAGAAACCGAAGATGACTTTGAAAAAAAGCGTATTGATGAGTTTAGTGATTGTCTCAGCACTGGGGGCAATTGTCTCGGATGTTTATTCAGCCGACGAGAAACTTGACTTAAAACTAAAGCTCAAAAAGGGGCAGAAGTTCGGACTGAAGATGGTTACCGACCAGAAGATGTCGCAGACCATGATGGGACAGCAGCAGAAAATGAATCAGATGACCGCTATTGGAATGACCTTTGAGGTGTTGGCTGTCGATGACAACCAAAATATGTCGATAAAGACCACCTACCAGAACATTCATACGAGGATGGAAGGACCTATGGGGGTGATGGAATATGATTCCACAAAGCCTCAGCAGCCCGGTGCGGATAATCCGATGTCGGCAATGTACAAGGCTATGGTGGGACACAGCTTTGTGATGAAGCTGACACCGAAGGGCGAAATACTCGAGATCAAAGGCATTGATGAGATGATCGCAAAGATGATTGATAAAATGGCCACTGATGCAGCCAAGAAGCAACAAATGAAAGAAATGATGAAGAACTTTATCAACGAAGACAAGATGAAGGAAACCAGCGGTACCATGGTGGCGGCACTTCCCCAAAAACCTGTAGGTATCGGCGATTCGTGGACAAACAAGATTAGTGTAGCGGTAGGATTTCCAATGGAGATAGATACTACCAATACACTGACTGATCATAAAGAGGGAATTATTACCATTCAGACAAATGCCAATATCGAGACGGGTGATGATGCAAAACCAACCGCGATGGGACCCATGAAGATGACCATGAAGATGAAGGGCACCCAGAAAGGAACCATCCAGATAGATGCGGCAACCGGCTGGATAGTTCGCAGTAAGACGGATGTCAACTTTACCGGCGAGTTCAAAACGGAGCCTAACGAGCAGATGCCGCAGCCCATGACAATACCCATAGCGATCGAAAGTGTTATTACTGTTGAGCCGATGGCGGTAAAGTAATCGCTCGCTCTGCGAAGATGCGGTTTGAGTCTGTGGAACCGGCGTGATAACTTTCGTCAGACAATTGATAGCGGCGCCCTTGCGGGTTTTGCTGTGGATATGCGGCTTTGTGCCTGTGTTCGACCGCCTGCGACTGATGGAACTGATATGGGCACTTAGCACTGACCCCGCGGATGCGGCCGGCGTTTTGACCCTGACAGCGGCCGCCAAAGGTATGGACGCCGCGTGCTCTCGCGCTGAAAAGATGTTCACCGCTCATCCTGATGCACAAATAGCTGTGACGATGGGATGGCTCCAGATTCAGCACGCCCGGAACCTCCAGGCGGCGAGCCAATGGCTAAAAAGAGCACGGCAGGCCGATTGTGAGGACGCACCGCTGCTGGGCTTGGAATTGTTCTTAAGTGAGCACCTACCCGAGTATAACACTGAAGAATTCACGGCTCGGATTTTGGCACGCAACGATTTACCGATGCAGACCACGCGGGATGCCTTGCTTGCCGAGGGACGACGTTTGCTCAGGCAGCAGCAGTGGACTGAGGCTGAGGCCGTTGCAGACAGGATTTTGGCCGTCGAGGAAAACCCCCAGGCCCGATGGATTAGATGGGTTACAGCAATAATAGACGGTGACGATACTCGCGCCCAGACACAACTATCGATTGCCGGACGTAAGATACCCGATGCCGCAATGCGCGGCTTTGTAGCGCTTGGATGGCTGTACATGGGCGACACAGAGCGTGCTACCCAGGTCCTGCAGGAGGCTCACAAGGAAGGTGCCGGTGTCGGGCTTATCAATAAGGATTTGGCCCGGTTCCTGCGAGGCAACTTTCAAGAAACAGAAATTACAGAGGCGGATTAGGTGAACTTGAAGATGGCTCTATTCTTGCTTCCGGGATTGATCGTCGGCCTCACCGTTCACGAGGCCGCACATGCCCTTACTGCGAAATGGCTCGGCGACCGGACCAGCGAACGAATGGGCCGGATTAGCTTAAATCCCCTCCGGCATCTTTCACCCTTGGGAACACTTGCCCTGTTTATTATTGGGTTCGGCTGGGGAAAGCCGGTTATTGTCAACCTGTATAACTTCAAAAGGCCCAAGCTCTATTATCTGCTCAGTTCCTTGGCAGGGCCGGCGGCCAACCTTGTCCTTTGCGGCGTCTCGCTTGGCCTGCTGTACCTGCACCCGCACTGGTTGATACAATGGATATGTATGTCGGTCTTTTTCATTAACGCTATCTTAGCGTGCGTGAACCTTTTGCCCATACCCCCGCTGGACGGCAGTAAGATTTGGCCTTGTATCATACCGGGCGCAAAGCCCGTGATTTCGGGAAAATGGACGATGGTCTGGATGGCTGTATTGGTAGTCGCCCTTTATACAGGGACAATAGACAAAATCCTCGGCCCCGTCTGGGGCTTCTTAACTTCCCTCCTGCCGAAAACATAACCGCTCAACGAACAACGGATTCCAGAGGGATTACCTGTGCCGTGTGATGTCCTTTAGGCGCTGGTCGAAGCCGGGTATGTCCCATTGAGCAAAATTGCCGGACAGCTGTCTTTCCTGCACTTTTGGGTCCAACACAGGCCGCCGGGCTTCGTCAAGATGTAATGGGTTGATGTCAAAAAGGATTAGCGCCGATGATGTATCCTGCCATGGAAGGTTAAACTCCTTTTTTTTGCCAAGGCACCCGGTCGCAAGTGCCCGGAACAGTTCATTGTTCGTATAATCGCCTTTGCCATAAAAAACGAGGTAGCGAATCGGCCAGTCTTCGGGCACACACCTCTGCAGCACTCTCAAAAAGTCAGGGTCGGGCAATCTATCATTTGACCAGCCCACCAGGCCGTCGGCGTTATGCGCAAGACCAACAACTGACACCGTGCGAGCCGGCGTGCCAATGGTTGGATACCATGCGGGACGCCGAGTGAAATAACTGAAATACGGGCCACCTTTTAGCTCCCGGTTGAACAAGAATCCCGCTTTGGGTGGGAGTCCGTTCGGGCCGATGGCTTTCAGCAGCATCCGGTTATTGAAATGGCCTTTCTCCTGAAGCCTTGGCTTTACCATATCTACCTGGTTAAGAAGCAACGCCACCAGTACCGAGCCCGCCAAAATCCGCCCCCAAACAGTAGTGTCTTTTTTCAGCAGGACCGTCAAGATTATTGATATCGCCGAACCTACGACCACGACAACCAGCGGCAAAAGTTGATTCACTGTGTGCATATGTTTGGCGGTGTGGGAGGGCATCAGGCAATACCACCCGGCCGGCGCAAGTAGAACAGCCAAAAGTAGCGCATTGGTATGGCGCGACATCTTCGGGCAAACCTTCTGCCGCAGGACATATACAACGACCGCCAGCGCCGAAATAGCCGGCCACGAAAAGCGAAAGAACATCGAGCTGCGCTCCAGCACCACCTCAGGAATTTTCGCTGTAACATCAAACCGCTGGGCTAAGCCGCCGACGTCGCGCTTGGTGAAGCCAAGATTATCCGCCACCGCCGCGGACCACCCAACAGCCCAACAGTTCTGCAGGAAGTGCAGGCCGACTCCTGCCAGAGGGGCCGCAGCCAATAGTACCAGTAGCCGCCATCGCCGGCGAATCTGCCCCGTCGCCAGTACATAAATCCATGCAAATACCTGGGAATAAAGAATGAATTCAAAACTCGTCAGCGAACTGAAGAACAGAACAAGCCAGCAGCCGATCCATGTCCCTTTCATCCCGCCTTCACCATGAATCCCCCTAAAGAAAAGCAGGAAAAACAGCCCCAGGAAAAATACATTGTAGGTGTGTTGATGAACACTTATCGCATACGTGAAGAAATACAGAGTACTTGCCAAAAAGCCCAAGCCGCACACAGCCCCCAGCGGGCCTATCACATATCCAAGACCACGGTACATACAAACAAAACCTATTATGAATAGTGTGCCGCAGAAAATTCGGATCCATGTCAAATTATGGACTCCCGCTCTTTGCAGCAATCCGCTAATAACATAAGGCAAAGGAGGATAGTGAAGATAATACCACGGACTATCACTTAGCGGGCCGACATGCTGAATCGGCAGAAAACGCAGTCGCATAAATCCGTATTTGGCAAAGTTCTCACCGGACGTAATAACGTTCACGTCGGTTTGGCTGTCGCCCGGCCATAGCACGTCGGTGGTGCTGATTAGGCATATTGCAGCATACATCAGGCAGACAACTACAGCCATGCCAATATCACAATGACGCCGGAGTTTTCGTTCTTCGGGTGTTTGGCCGGTCAGGGACAGAGGTTCCGCTATCGACTTATGATTCACCATGTCTTTTGCCATGTGTCTATTCTGTCAAAATCGCGAACGAGATTCAAAGCTATATTTCAATCATACTTAACGTTCTGTGTACCGTCAGACCGTGAGCCGGCCACAAGTACAGCCGGCGCTTTTACAATTCGCTCAGGCGTTGATCGAAGCCGGGTATATCCCATTGGGCAAAAATACCACCAAGCTGCTTTTCCTGCACCTGTGGTTCCAGGGCGTCTCGCCGGGCCTCAGGAAGATGCAACGGGCTGATGTCGAAAAGAATTAGGGCCGCCGGTGCACCGGTCCCGGGATAGATAAACTCCTTTTTTGTGCCTAAGCATCTGGTCGCAAGTGCTCGAAACAGTTCATCCTTCGTATAATCGCCTTTTCCCAAGAAGACGAGGTAACGAATCGGCTGGTCTTGGGGTACACATTTCTGCAACGCCCTTAAGAAATCGGGCCCCGGCAGCGTATTATTTACCCAACTCAGCACGCGAGGCTCATCCTGCTCAACGCCGATAACAGATACTGCCGGAAGAGACGAGCCAAACCCCGGGTACCATGCCGGACGCCGAGTGAAATAGCTAAAATGAGGCCCCGCCTTAAAATCGTTGTTGAATAAAAATCCTGCGTTTTGAGGAAGTCCGTTTGGGCCGATTGCCTTTGCCAGCGTCTTGTCCGTGAAACGACCACTTTGACTAAGCTTCGCTTTTGTCATGGCGACCTGGTTAAAGACAAGCGCCAGCAAGACCGCACCTGCCAGAATCCGCTCCCAAACGGTACTATCTTTTTTCAGAAGAACCATCAATATTATTGATATCGTAGAACCTACGACCACAACCACCAGCGGCAAAAGCTGGTTCATAATGTGTGGGTGCCTTACTGTGTGTGACGGCATAATCAAATACCAGGCCGCCGGAGATACTAAAACGGCCAGGAGTAACGCGCTTATATGGCGCGACATCTTCGGGTAAATCTTTTGCCGTAGGACGTATAGAACAACGGCCAGGGTCGAAATAGCCAGCCACGAAAAATGAAAGTACGTCGAGCTGCGTTCCAACACGATCTTAGGCACTTTCCTCATAACGTCAAGTCGCTGGACAAGACCACCGAAGTCGCGCTTGGTGAGGCCAAGATTGTCCGCCACCGCCGCCGACCACCCAACAGCCCAGCAGTTCTGCACAAAGTGCAGGCCAACCCCCGCCAGTGGCGCCACAGCCAACAGTAACAGCAACCGCCAGCGGCGGCGAATCTGCCCCATCGCCAGGACATAAATCCATACAAATACCTGGGGATAAAGAATAAATTCAAAACTTGTCAACGAACTGAAAAATAGTATAAGCCAGCAACCGAGCCAACTGCCCCTTTTCGGTTGTTCACTGTGAATGGCGCCGAGAAAAACCAGGAAAAATATCCCCAGGAAAAACATGTTGTAGGCATGTTGATGGAGACTTAGTGCAAACCTGAAAAAAAACAATGTCGTCATCAGGGACCCCAAACCGCATACAGCGCCGAAAGGCCCTATCGCATGGCCGAGACCGCGGTACATACAGACAGAACCTATAATGAAAAAGGTGCCGCAGAAAATTCGCATCCACACCAAACTGTGAACGCCGGCTTTTTGCAGTAATCCGTTAATAATATAGGGCAAAGGAGGATAGTGAAGATAATACCACGGACTGGCACTCAGCGGGCCGACGTGCTGAACCGGCAGGAAATGCAGCCGCATGAAACCATATTTGGCAAAGTTCTCACCGGACATAAGAACGCCTACATCGCTTGCGCTGTCCGCCGGCCATAATGTGTCGGTCGTGCTCATCACGCATATTGCAATAAACATTACACAGACAATCAGACCAATAGCTATATCGCAGTTTCGCCTAAGTTTCTTATCTCGTTCAGATATATCATTAATACCTATGTTCACCTTGGGTTTCTCCGATTTTCATTTTATACTCTTAAGGGCAATAACTTCCCGCGAGCAATTTAGTCGTTAGCCAGTTGAAACCGTCGTCCGGCTTCGTCTCCGACTATGCCGGGACAGGTTGGCGGATGCTGGTTAACAATAATCTCTAATATTTCTTGTTCTAAATCTATACCCGCGTATAAACAGGAAATTTCAATCGCGATACATATAAAATTGTCTTTTGATCCTAATATTTAAATTATTTTCTTTATTCCTTCTTGTAAACCAACCCTCGGTTTCCAGTCTAATTCTTTTGAGATTCGAGTCAGATCCGTTACGTAATGTATCCGGCCTTTTACAGGGTCATCGGAATAAGAAATGTTTGCTTTTTTTCCTACAATGCCCTCAATTATGTTTATCAGGCCGAGAATTGTTGTGGATATTTTCTCCCCTCCGCCAATATCATAAATCCCGTCAGCATCTGAATGAATAAATTTCTCGAATGCACGAGAAAGGTCATCGACATAGAGAAAATCCCTTTTTTGTTTTCCTTTCATCAGTAGTGATAGCTCTTTACCTTCCCGAACGGCTTTTACGAAAAAGTTTACAAAACTTCCGCCATTTGCAGGTGGAGCATAAGTTGTTGAAAGGCGAAAGATTCCCGCTCTAAAACCTGTGTGTTTGGCGTAATATTGGATATATTCTTCAGCAATTTTTTTAGACAGACCGTAAGCGTCATCTGCCTCATAAACTTCTTTGGTGGAGGCAAAAATCAACACCTGATCTTTTCTCATTGCCCGAACAACGTTAAGTGTTCCCTGAGCATTAACGTTAAAAACCTCTTCGGGCTGCTTTTCGCTCTTATCAACCAGAGCCGCCATGTGAATAATAATATCATAATCCTGAAGAGTCCGGCATTGTTTTGCGTCAACTATATCAAAACCGTTTCTTCTTGAAAGCGCTTTGGCGTCAAAGAAGCCTGACACATAATGGCCTAAATAACCCTCGCCCCCGAGAACGGCGATTTTTAACATAGATTACCCCTCATACGCTAAACAAAACTGGGGGCATTTTCACCTAGTTCCACAGTTTTAAGCATTTTATTAAGCCAATGGCAACGACAAACCGGTTGACATTTACTAACGTCAATATTAGCTAAAACTTTTTTTCTTTGTTCACTTTCCCAAATTTCACGGAAAGAATTTTTATTCAGATCACCTATTTCAAACTCGGGCAAACCTCGTGTCTGCGAACAATGATACACCTTACCAGAGGCCTCAATGACCGGGAAGAACACAGCCCTGCACTTATTGTAAGCACTTTTTTCATGGTTCTCAGACATGATAGCTTCAAATTGATCATATTTGACAAACACGTTGAATTTCTCATCCTCAAAATCCTGCTTAACGGCTTCGATCAATTTCATTGCTGTAATCCAGAATTCACAAGAAAGCTGCGCTTTGTTGTCTCGAGGATGAAAGACGACAGGCTTGATTTGAAAATAATCGATACCGGTCTCTTTGACTTTTCGTGTAGCTTCGTAAACTTCCCACCAGTTTTCTTCAGTAACAACTATTTGCGAACCGATATTACAACCACTTCCTGTTTTCGTCTTTTCCTCAGCAAGCATTTTCAGGGAATCAAGCACCCTTTCGAAATCATTTAAACCAATACCATGAATTCTTGCCCTGGTCTCTTTGGTTCCGGCGTCCAGGCTTACACGTATCCACATCAAATCTCTTACGATTGCTTCGATAATTTTTTCTCTATGCAGAGCTGTCCCGTTTGTTACAACCGCAAGGTCTATGCCGACTTTTTTCGTGTATGAAATAAAATCCAGAATCTGGGGATTGGTCAAAGGCTCACCGCTTGAAGAGAATATCATCCCTTTGACGTCCAGTTCTTTCAGCTCATCCAGTATCTTCTTATAAAACTCAAAGCTCATCATAGCTTTGGCATCATAATAACTGCGGTGCATACAGAAACTGCATTTGTTATTGCAATTGGCAGGCCCCGAAGGACCAAGCTCAACCGTAATCGGATAAACATTTTCCCCATTCCACCATTTATACATTTTTTCCATATGAGAGAAAATTTTCACAGGCGAAAAAACTGTTCGCAACATATTTTCCGACATCCTTATTCTCCATTATTATTAAGCTGGGATTTCCCATTTATATCTATTTAGCTACGCCAATAAGCCTTGATGCTAATAGAATATCAAATCCGTCTTGAAAAATCAAGGTTTATTGCCCCCAAACAAAGGATTATAAGATAAAATAGTCGCAGAAATGCTGTACAAAAGACGGTTCTCAAGTTTCAAAGGTTTTTAATCCGCTTTTTTCGGCTTTTTAGGAGCTAACATATTTTCTACCGCGTCCAGAACTTCCTGCAATTCTATAGCCTGCATACACCAGCCTTGGTGATCACACCACATGCCCTCGAAAGTGGTAAACATAAACAAACAGGGGCTGCACGGATAATTTTTGTAAATACTATAATTATTTTTCACATTCGGTTCATAAAAACTGGGTCTGCCAGGCCCCCATAACGAGACCATTGGGATATCTTCCGTTGCGGCGATGTAAAGCGGCCCGGAATCTCCGGTAACAAAACCTGTAAAAAACGATAGACTCGCGATAAATTCCATAAGTGACCAACGCCCAGCTACAACCATTATCCGGGGAAGATACTTCTCGGAGAACAATTGCCAAAGCGATTCAACGTATTGACGTTCATTGGGCGAACCTGTTAAAACAATATACATATTGTCATGCCGCTGGAGCATCGTTTCTATCAAATTCTTCCAGTTTTCTATCGGCCAGCGACGTTCGAGGGACTTCTCACCGGCATTTATGTTCATTCCCAAAAGAACCTTGCCTTCCGACCAGCCGTGTCTGCTCAGGAATTGTCGCGCCGATTCGGCCTCCGCCTCGGTCGGCTCGATCCGGCTGAGGCTGTGATCGCTTACCGTTACATCCAACCGTTGCCCGGCCTGCTCGTACACATCCGAAATGTGGCGAAAGCAATTAAAATATATCGGGTGCGTCACAAGGCTGTACCGCCAAAAATCGTTAAGATGAAACCCAACCCGGACAGCCGCTCTGCTCAGAAAGCTCAGCAAAGTTGAAAACTTGCTGAAAAACTCCAAATCTATAACCGCCTCAACGCGTTGGCGCCTCAGCCACACTATCGTTCGCACCACGTCAAATATGAAGTGTAGCGGCGAATCCGTCCGAATAATCCGTAGCTCGTCGCACACATTCAGACGACTCAACATAAGCTCATTCGAGCCGAATGTGACAAATATCAAACGTGCCTGTGGATACCGCCCGCGTATGGCCCGCAACAGCGGTGTCGCCTCTATTATGCTGCCTAACCCGAAGAACTTGAAAACCGCCAAAGGGCGCTGCCCTGTAATTGCCCGCTTGCGCCGGCCTAAAATCTTTCGCGCGAGCGTGGCAAATATTCCCAGCGCAATGCACGCAGGCATGCCAACCCAGTGGTCCACCCATCGCATCTTACTTAGTCTCATATCAGGGTCCTTCGTCTGCACATAAGGGTACGCTGCCGTGAAGTTTTTTGCCCGGCCAGGATGTTCTTACGCTCAAGTGCAGCACTTGCAAACCTTTCTCGGTTGTTCTTACGGTCCACAATTTATAGTGGCTAACACTTTGTATCAAAAATATGCACCTGCTGCAAGCATGATTTTGCATCGCGACTTTAGCTTTTCGTTTTGTACTTGCGGTTTCCCCGCGGCAAACAACGAACTGCGGGTTCGCCTGATAATCCTCACTCGTCAACCAGCCGAGGACTTGATGCCGATTGCGACTCGTCAAAAAAATGGCTGATAACCTTTTAAGGTTATCAGCCTATATGTGATAAGCCCACTCCACAAGGGCGTAGGATCTTTTCCGCTTGCTCTTACAGGGCTCTACTGTGCAAACTGCACCGCCATCCCGATGCCCCCGCCTCTGAGCATCTTCTGACGCTCAACGCGCAGCACCTTACCAGACTTTATCCGCGCGTACTGGCCTTTCTCCTTCGCTAATGTAGTCGTGCGCGGGAAGTTGACCTCCACCTCATGCCCGGGCCTGATAGGTATTATCATTGGCATTGAGAGAAACGCGCCACCCTTGCTAACATTTATGCTTCTGCCGTTGAAGAATCTGTTGGCCTCCGGCACCCACACACTTACCGGCCAGGCCAACTCCGAACGGGCTTCCTTGCGCTGCTCAACCGCCGTTGTCTCCATGTTTCCATTCTCCGTTAATTTAGTGAACCTTATGGCCATGAGAACAGTATCGGCAATGTTAAGCTGGGGAAATTAGCCTAAATGGACAATCTTGGCGGCTTTTCGCAAAAATTTTCCCCTTACTCTCCTCCTTGCCTATTTTCACATATCTTATCGGGCGAACTCCCGAGAACTCACCCCGAATGTTAAAGTGGGCGATTATCAATCCAATCGAACTGCCTACGTGGGTCAACAGAGCCGGAAGCGTCAGCGACCGGGTAAGAATCATAGAAGCTGCGAAACCTGAGCCTCCAGGTCAGTTTTAGCGGTTAACATCGAGCGCAGCGAAAGCCCGGCCTCGGCAGATACCCGACCCTGCGGGAATTCTCTGTCAAACTCAATGGCAAGCTTTATAATAATCCATTATGGAACGGGCAATTTTCAGGATAATCGACGCCAATTTTAATCGGGCCCGCGAGGCAGCTCGGCTGATGGAGGAGTACTGCAGGTTCGCCCTGAATTCCAGCGAGTTGGCCACAAGGGCCAAAAAACTCCGCCACCAGATCTGCGACGCCGTCGGAAGGCTCGACGCGAACATGCTCATTGCCGGCCGAGACGTCCACACCGATGTGGGCCGCGGCATGACAGTCGAGGGCCAGCTCAGCCGGCTGAATCTACGGGATTGCTTCACAGCAGCGGCCAAACGCCTCACTGAAGCCCTGCGCGTCCTCGCCGAGACAACGCAAACTCTCCAGCCAGCCGTCGCACAGGTATTTGAGCAACTGCGCTTTGATGCATACAGCCTCGAAAAGGACACCCTCATTCAAAGCAGCACCGCCGAAAAGTTTGCCTCTGTCAGGCTTTACGTGATTCTTAATGCCACCGATGACAGCAGTGATTCGTCAATCCTTGACTTGGCAAAAGCCTGCACAGTAGGCGGCGCCGACTGCATTCAGCTTCGGGCCAACGGCATAAGCGACAGACGCACCTTTGAACTTGCCGGCCAAGTCATCAAGGTGTGCAAAGACGCAGGCGTGATATGCATCATAAATGACAGGGTCGATGTTGCCACGGCCGCGGGCGCAGATGGAGTGCATCTTGGTCAGGACGATTTGCCACTCGGCCAGGGGCGAAGAATGCAACTTACACCGATAGTTTTCGGCCTGAGCACACACTCTATCGGCGAGCTCAAAGCCGCTGTAGCTCAAAGGGCCGATTACGTAAGCCTTGGCCCGGTGTTTGCCACCAGCACAAAACCTGACCTTGCCCCGGCGGGGCTTGAATATGTTACCCAAGCGACGCAACTGCTACGCGATACCGGCATTGGACATGTGGCAATCGGTGGGATAACGCTTGAAAATATTGACGAGGTACTAAAAGCCGGTGCACAAGCCGGTGCTGTCTGCTCAGCCGTTACTCAAGCGGCCGACCCAAAAGCAATGTGCCACAAGCTCAAAGATAAGATCACGTCCATGGCGACATAAAGACATGCCGGCCCCGACCGCAAGGTCGAAAAAGACTACATCGAAGCGAAGTTGCAGAAAATGTGAGCGGTATCTCATCACCTGACCACAACTCTTGTATGGCGGCCTCAGAGCCCAAGAACACAAATATTATCGGCCGTGCCGGGGGGTTTTACGCCTGTGGACTCGGCTATTCTACAAGTTATCCACGAAGCGGCCACGGCCTTTTCCAGTAACCTTATTCGCTTCGTAGGCTGGCTTGACAGTCCGACCGGCTCACGCAAGGTCGCTGGGCCGACCGCTTGATTTTGTAGGTATGTGCTCTTAAATAGCTTGTACACCGTTCTGAAAAACCGTCAACGACCGGATAATCCCCCCAAAGCCGGACGTGCCCGGCGGCACATAACCCACCTCGGGCCGAAAGAGCGCAGCGGTCTAAGTGTAAGGTTATCAACAAGTTATCCACATCGAGCGCGCGTTCACACCTATCTGCCACACATAGCTTTAGTGGCCACTATTGCCCATTTGAACCGGCTTCATCCCTGCAGTTCTGGGCCCTGTGTCTCGCCGGAACAACGCCCGTAAACGGGTTATGAAAGACCGCCAGCCGGTCGGTTCCCGCATCCTGTCAGCCGAGCCAGCTAAAAAAGTTTCCGGTATTGTGTAGAAAATTGTCGCCGCCTGCTTAAAATAGGGCTTTGCTCATAGTGTCAGCACATAACTGAATTTGAAAAGGAGCGTCCAATGGACAATGTTCTTATTTCGATTGGTGAGTCGATTCACGCCTCGATTCCCAAGACCGGCAAGGTAATGAAGCAACTTTGCGCCCTTGGCGCCGGTGCCTACACCCAGCCGAGCGAGCCACTCGACTATATCAAGGCCCTTGTCGAAAGCCAGGCCGATGAAGGTGCAGACTATATCGCCGTCAACGTGGATGCCTTCGGCGAAGATGACCCCACCCTTGCCGCTGATCTGATGGTCGAATATGTCAAACTCGTGCGACAGTGGTCTAAAGGTGTGGCGGTGTGCATTGACAGCAGTGATGATAACGTCCTCATTGCCGGCCTGAGAGAATGGTTCAGCACGACCGAAGACGTACGACCGCCGCTGATAAACTCGATTAAGGTTTACACCGCTGACAAGATGATGCCCCTGAAGAAGAAATACGACTTTTGCTTCGTCGGCCTGCTCATGACAGAACACAAACCCTCGGGGCCGGGCGGCTCGCACTCGGTGGATGAATTATTCGCCCTCGCCAAAGAGCTTTTCGATAAGGCCGTGAACGTGTACGGCTTCGGCGCCGAACAGATTTTCTTCGACAGCACGGTCTTTCCCCTGGCCATCGATATGCCGATGGAGCCCGGCGTGCCGGGATATACATACAGGGCGTTTGAAACTATCAAAAGGATTAAGAACGACCCGGCAATGAAAAAAGCCCACTGCTCGCTCGGTATCAGCAACTGCTGTCGCGACCTGCCCGCCCGCAGGATTGGCATCTGCCGGGCATACGTCGCCAAGGCAATCGAATATGGCCTCGACGCCGGGATTGTGAACGTGGCCCACCACTTCGGCCGGACGCCCCCCGACCCACAGCTCTATAAACTTGTCTCGGCCTTTGCCAATATGGACGGCTCCGCCGAGCGAACCGGCGAGGCAATGAAACTGATGAGTCGATTCTGCGCAGCTAACAGGAAACCTGTACAATAGCTCCGAAAAAGGGGTCAGGAACTCCTCCGTTACTCCTCTAACACTTTGGGCTCCTGCCGGCGGCTCGAAATTGCGTCGGACTCATACCCACAACCTCTTTGAACTTGCGGGCAAAATAGGCCTGGCTGTTATAGCCGACCTCGTAGTAAAGATTGCAGCACTTCTTATCCGTAGTCAGCAGCAGATTCTTCGCCCGCTCAATCCGCATATTGGTCAGGTACCCAATCAGGGTAACTCCCATCTGCTCCTTGAAACGATACGCAAGATGGCCGGCACTCAAGTTGATCTCATATGCGATATCGCTGATTGTAATCGGCCGATCATAATACGCTTCGATAAACTCCACCGCCGCCTTTATTCTATCCGCTTTTGCCTTGCCCCGCTTTTTCTTTGCCATCTGTTTACTGTCTCTTGATTTAACCTGCGCCTTATTGTTACCTGACCGCACAACAATGTCAAAGGCAAACTCACAACTTCGCGGACTTAGGGTGGGGCCGGATTTGACGGTATTAGGTAGGGTTTGCCCCTCCAAAAGAAACGATGGGCTAAGTTCGACAGGCTCACCACCATAGGGTGGTAGAACTGGCCCGTTCCCGAACGAGATTTTCTTTGCTTGAGGTCCGGTTACTGGCCGAGTATCTTATCGAGTACAGTTGTGTTCTTCTCGGTCTTTCGCGGGATCTGCACCACCACCCCAAGTCGCCCCAAGACGCCGGCAACTTCGGCCTGATAAGGGTCGAGTTGGAAACTCCGCTTGAGGTACTCCTCAGCCCGCACTTTATCCATCTTGCTCAGATAATAATAGCCTATCTGACGGTGAATCGCCGCAGCGTTCGGCGCAAGAGCCAGCGCCTGCTGGTAACAGGCCACCGCATAATCATCTAACAATTCCTTTTGAAATGCCTGCCCCAACCGAAGAGACGCCTGCGCCGAGGTACTTGCCTGATTCATATAAATTTCCGCTGAAAGCTCGGACCTCGCCTGGTTTCCGCTTTCGGCCAGCAGCTTCACTATTGCCGCCTGCGCCTGCCTGTGGATCGGGTCAAACCCCAAGGCCACATTGTAATGCCACTCGGCCTTATCCCACAACCCATCGGCCTGATAGAGCTTGCCCAATTCATAATGTGCCTGGGAGTTCTCGTATTTGGCCTCGATTTGGTTAAGGAGTTCGGTCTTTTTCTCCCAGGTATCGCCAACGGTAACCTCGCTGACTTCTCGTTTACCCGCCTTCTGACAGCCCCCGGCCAATACCGTTATGACCACCGCCAATACCGCCAATTTTGCCATTTCTGCCATTTGTACGTCCCTTCCGAGCCTTTGCAAAAATATCGTTAGGCGCCCGCCACGTATTCCTGACCCCCTATTTTCACACCTGTTCGGCTCCGAGTCAATAACCAATTGCAAATAATTACGCCCGCTGCCTGCTGGGCCCATCAACTGCTCGTTTTCCATCTTACACGTCAAGGTTCTGCACTTCAAGGGCGTGATCACGAATGAAGTTTCTTCGCTTTTCCACGTCATCGCCCATCAAAATACTAAAGAGCCTGTCCGCCTCGCCCGCGTCCTCCAAGGTCACCTGCAGCAATGTCCGCCGGGCCGGGTCCATCGTCGTCTCCCACAGTTGTTCCGAATTCATCTCTCCCAGGCCTTTGAATCGCTTGATTTCGATTCCCTTACCGCCGATCTGCCTGACCGCAGCGCAAAGGTCGGCCAGCGACGCGACGTTGTGTCTGTCATCACCGCTGACTATCTCAAATTTTGTCGGCAGCGCCTCACCGGAATCCGCCCTTGCCAGCTTCAACAGAAAGTCCGTGATATCCAGGCCATATTCTTTTGTCAACTTGCCATTCAACTCGTTAAGCCTGACAACCTCATGAAGCTCCTCGGTTATAATCTGTCCGGCTTCATCCGCGAAACGCTCATCTTTAACACGCCCTTCAAGTTCGGCTAAACGCTTCTCATACGTCGCCTTATCATAATAGAACTCGCTTTCGGTGCCTGTGCGAACGTGCAAGCTCGGCAGCCGCTGCCCGTCATAATAATTCTCTACAAATGCCTTGAAGATGATGCCGCGCCTTTGCAGCACGCCGACAATACGCTCGATGTCATCTAAAATCTTGACCAGCAGCATCAGCTTGGCCCCCTTCACAGGCACCGGCTCCTGCCCGTCGCTGCGTATCAGCAATTTTGCCCCTTCCAGGCCCCGGGCTTCCATGCGCTTTCGCATCTCGGCCTCATTCAGAAGATAATCCGATTTCTTCTTTCCTTTCACTTTGATTTCGTACAGCGGCGGCTGAGCAATATAAATCCTGCCCTGCTCAAATAGCTGGGGCATCTGCCTGAAGAAGAACGTCAACAGCAACGTGCGTATGTGGGCACCGTCAACATCCGCATCGGTCATCAGAATAATTTTGCCGTACCTGCACTTGTCGACATTAAAATCATCCGCGCCGATACCCGTCCCAAGCGCACTTATTATCGTTCGGATTTCTTCGTGCCCTAACATCTTTTCAACCCGCGCCTTCTCCACGTTCAGAATCTTGCCTTTGAGGGGCAAAATCGCCTGGATGTTTCTGTCCCGCCCGCCCTTCGCGGAGCCCCCCGCTGAATCTCCCTCAACGATAAATATCTCCGTGGAAACCGTATCCTTGCTGGCACAGTCCCATAGTTTGCCCGGCAGATTCGCGCCGCTAAGTGCACCCTTGCGCCGGGTCAATTCGCGGGCCTTTCTCGCCGCCTCGCGCGCAGCAGATGCCTGAATGGCCTTATTCAAAATCCGCTTGGCGTCAGCAGGGTTTTCTTCCAGGTATATCCCTAATTTCTCATTTATCACGGTTTCAACGAAACTGCCCACCTCCGGATTGGAGAGGCGCACCTTGGTCTGGGCCTCGAAGTGGGGCTCGGCCACCTTCACTGAGATGAGAGCGGTCAACCCCTCGCGTAAGTCCTCTCCGGTCGTCGCTATTCTGCCCTTGAGCATCTTGGCCTTACGGGCGTACGCGTTCATCGTCCGGGTAAGCGCCGTCCGAAAGCCCGACAGGTGTGTGCCGCCGTCGATATTGCGGATATTGTTGGCAAAGGCCAGTACGTTCTCGGCATAGCTGTCGTTGTACTGCATGGCGATTTCACAACTAAGCGACGACTTCGCATCCTCCTTTGAAAAATAGATGACCCTCGAAAGATCGCTCTTGCCCTCGTTCAAGTACTTAATAAATGCTTTAAGACCGTCCTTGTAACAGAAGGTGTCTTTTTTTTGTACCCTGTCGTCCTGAAAAGTGATACTAACCCCGGCGTTGAGATACGCCATCTCGCGTATCCTCTTCACGAGCGTATCATATTTAAAATCCACCTCCTCAAATATCTCATCGTCCGGAAGAAATGTTATCTTTGTGCCGCGCTTGTTGGTGTCTCCCATCACCTCAACCGGATCTTTTACCTTGCCACGAACACACGCGAAGTGATGGTGCTTGCCGTCCCGATAAACATCCGCCTCAAGCCACTCACTAAGAGCATTGACAACACTGACGCCCACGCCATGCAGCCCGCCCGCAACCTTATACGCCTTGTCGTCAAACTTACCGCCGGCGTGCAGCGTTGTCAGCACAACTTCCAGCGCGCTTTTGCCCGCCCCCGCATGCAGCCCCACGGGTATGCCCATGCCGTTGTCCTCGACCGAGCAACTCCCATCCATATGGATATGCACCGTAATCTGGTCGCACCGACCCGCCAGCGCCTCATCGATCGAGTTGTCAAGCACCTCGTAAACTAAGTGATGCAATCCCCCTTCCTGCCGGTTGCCTATATACATATCAGGCCGCTTGCGTACCGCCTCTACGCCCCCCAGAATCTTTATGTTACTTGCGTCGTATTTATGGTCTTTCATCTTACCGCCCTACCCGTGCGCAGTGGGCGCCCTTGCCTGCTCGTCGCGATGCGCCGCAGCGGGCAACAACCACAATCTTTTTGACACCTGCCCGCCGGCACCGATTCTGCAGATGTTCCAAGAGCTCGCCGCTGGCCATTCGCATCTCATGCATATAAGGTCCAGGCTCTGCCTCCACTCGCAAAACGCCCCTTGATATGCCGGCCAGCCTGCAATGCTCATACAACATAATTGGCAGAACTTGGCGCCAAACATCAACTACCGAACAGTTCTTTTGCAGACGAGCATTTTGTCTGTCGAGGTACGCCCGAGCGCTAAAGCCGAGCCTCGTTGCATTTTTAGACCGCGACCCCCGCCCGGTAGTCGCCGGCAAAAGTCTTTCTTCATCATCCATATTGCTTCCATGCGATAATTGCGTTACCTGCCCGTGGCCGCCTTTGCCTGTCATAGGTTAACCGGCATGACTATATAAATAAAATCGCTCCCCGTCTTAATCATGCCGGGTCTGTCCGCCTCGCCTAAGTGCAGGTCAAATTTTTCCACCCTGATTGCCCGCAGTACATCGATTAGAAACTGCGGATTAAAGCCTATCTCGATAGGTTCCCCGCTATAGTCAACGGCCATATCTATCTGCGCATCGCCCATTTCCGGTGCCCTGCTTGAAAACACCAGCGAGCCTTTGCTCAGCGACAGCTTGATTCCCTTGCTCTCCTCGCTCGCTAACAAGGCCGCTCTTCGTACCGCGCTCAGCACTGCTTCCGCCCCCAAAGTTACTTTCTTGTCATAATCTGTCGGGATGATGTCCTCGTACTTCGGGAAGTTACCCTCCACCAGTTTCGAACTCACTACAACCTGACCCACGGCCAGAACAATCTGGTTGTCCACAAACCGCACTGCTACCTTTTCCGTTTCCTCGCCGCCTATCCTGTCAAGAAGGGCCATTGTCTTGGCTGGCACAATTATCCGCTGCTCGCTCAATTTGGCATCGGCCGCCGATGCTAATGTCACAATACTCTTGGCCAATCTCCTGCCGTCGGTAGCAACGAGTGTCAGCTTCTTACCTTGCACCTCCCACAAAATGCCGTTAAGGGCATATCGTGTGCTCTCCTTCGCCACGGCAAACACAGAAAGCCCCACCCCCTCCTGCAGATTGCCGAGACTCACCTCAAAATCCGCCTTGCCCTCAAACGACGGCACCGCTGGATACTGACGTGCATCATGGCCATATATTGTAAAGTGACTGTCCGCTCCCTGAATCCGCATCACCGCCTCGGCAACATCAAGCTCAATCACTTCATCAACGCTCTCGCGGACTATCGCTGCTACCTTGTCCGCAGGAACCACCGCAGCGCCCTCGCGCTCAACCTCAACTTGCGATAGACGGTAGCTAATCCCCACCTCAAGATCTGTAGCACAAATCCCAACACCATCTTTGCCGGCTGTAATATGAACACATTGAAGGATCGGTTTAGGAGTTCGGCTCGGTACGATACTGGTTACCAGAGTAAGCGCTTCCTGTAGGGCGGCTTTGTTAAACTTTGCTTTCATGAGTACCTCTTTAAGGAGTCCGTTTCTTTATTACATTATCGCTATAGTGTTTAGGGCACGTTGCCCATAGTATAACCGAAAATTGGTCTTTTGAAAAGGCCTTTGGCCGGTCTGGAAGTAATATTTTTTCAGCTTTCCTATACGTCCCTTCTTAATAAAGATTATAATATAAAGAAAGTTTATTATTACTTGTCATATACTCCGTGACATTGTTATATATTCTCTCAGGCAGCTACATAACCCGTTGTCTTACAGTGCTTTACGTCCACAAAAGCACTAAACCATCGGGTGGATAACCTGTTACTTCCTTTGTTATTTATGCCCTTACTTTGTTAGGATATCCACTGCTCGCACCGCCCGAACTCCACCAGCGGGGCCTTGCCCACACAACTCACAGCCCCAGCCATAGCTTATCCACTATTTTGCTAACACCCTCTCTCCGCCTTCCGGCCCGTATATTCATCTCCTATAGCCCCCTTTCCAGCGTATATGTGGCCGACCATATCCTGTCTGTCGTTATGGTTAGTAGCCCGCTAACGGAATAGTCCGTATGCAGCCAGCCGGTAACGTAGACAAGACCCTCCTCGGAGGTCTCTGTGCCCGCCTCGATATTGTAAGCCGTTTGTTTGTAAGTGCCTCTCGTAATGAAATACAGCCGTGATTCGTCCAGCCCCTCCGAGGAGCTGGATTCGTCCGTGACCTCTCCTTCCGAATAGGTTTTTGTAACATCTATGTTACCTGCAAAGCTCGCATCGAACCGGTAGTCGCGGTCGTCATGCGAATATTCACAGTACCAGGTCCCGCTCACCTCGCCACTGATGGCAAATTCAAGCGTAGCTGTTCCCCGGTCGCTTCCGTCTAACTGCACTCGGGCGTTCAGTATCAGTGGTTCGTTTATCGCCGGCTTCGGCGGTTGGGGCGGCCTTATAAGCTTGTCGCTCGGTACGATGCGGTATTCCTCTAACCAGGGCCGATGTTCCGCCCGCGTCCGCCCGCCCGGCGCCACCGGCCCGAAAAACGCGTCCATTTGAATAACGTATAGAATTGCTAATATCGCTATCGCAACGAGCAAAAGCAGCACCACAACTCCGCGCCTGCGCCGCCTGTTGCATAAACCTGTTTTCGGTTGAACAAAAACCATTACTCTTTCCCTGCAAACATAACCCAATCGCCATTGGATATTATAGCCAATACGGCACCGTCATGTAAAAGAGAAATAGCACAAATTAGTGCCGGCATTGCCGTTGCTCTTTTGACAATTTTCTACGCTGCCATTTTGCTTTACTGCTTCGCCGATGCCATGCTCGCAAACGTTAAAACTCCCGAGCCCCAGGTTTGGGTTAACGACGGCGAAGACAAAGTCGCTCAGGAGATAATCTGGCAGATGATGGTGCGCGTCCTTGCTCGTGTGTCGAAATCGATAAGGACGATCTGCTGCCATGTGCCCAAGGTCAATTCGCCGTCGACAATCGGCACGCTGAGTGATGGGCCCAACAGGCCTGCCCTGACGTGCGCATGGCCATTGTCATCGTGCCAGGTCTTTTCATGTTCGTAATGTCCGTTTTCCGGACCAATCTTTTCGAACAGCGCCGCCATGTCATAGTTTACCAGCCCGGGCTCGTATTCTATCGTTGTGATGCCCGCCGTTGAGCCGACGTTAAAAAGGACGGCTGCGCCATCTTTAATGCCTGAATCCGCCAGAGCTGACTGCACGTCCGGTGTTAAATCCACAACCTGGCAGTTGCCCTTCGTTTGCATCTTTATTTTGTAGGTCTTGACCATAGTCCGTATCCAGTCGTTAGTGGATAGTATTCAGTTTTGCCAATTAGGGAATGCCGCTGATTTTCGCAGATAACGGGCCCAAAAGCAACCGTTGCCTTGCCGATTTTTGTGCTGCCCGATCCGCTCGGCCCTTTGCCAAACCGGGTTTTCTACTGCGCCTACCTCCAATTTAAGGCCTCGACCGCTGCTGCCGATAAAGAAAAATCGGCTAATAGTGCAAAAAACGTCCCAAAAAAGGTCCAAAAGGCCGGGAAATGAAAAAAAAGAGGATTTTTCGGAATTTTTTCAGGAATTCGGTTGACGATCAAGTTTTTTTGGCGTAAAATAGTATATTCGGAGGCTGATGAATCACGGAAGATGTGTGTGTGCCGAAATATTGGATGTGCGCGCCGAGCGCAATATATCGATCGGCATGGCAAGAGGCCGCCGAAAAAGGGGGGGTGTATTGGTTCTTTTACAAGTTAACAGTCAAACCAGCCAAAGCAGCGAAAGTGTGGGGCTGGCGGCATTATTCACGCTTTGTCGCCAACTCTAAAATGAGTGTGCATGTCGCGGAATCCTATTCTGCGGCTGGACGCTGACTTTCGTTG
>SDBT01000280.1_pt1 | contig 77359 bp, 114 predicted proteins | sample 2277101 | NCBI WGS metagenome assembly SDBT01 (sample SAMN10404973, study PRJNA504765) | marine sediment metagenome | isolation source: marine sediment core GS10_PC15, 103 cmbsf | place: Arctic Ocean: Southern Knipovich Ridge | collected 2010
GATTACGGGGGTCAAGGGGTGTAATACATAAATCTCTATTTTTATAAATCACTAAGTATCAAAGGATTGACAAGCAAAAAGCAGTGCTTTTTAACTATTTGTGGCTATCCCATAGAGGGGTGACAGAATTGTCTAGGGGGGTGACAGATTTGTCTACCCTTATGTAGTGTGGTGTTCGCTTCAGTGGTCGTGAACTATGCCTGTGAAACTGTCAAATAGTGCTCCTGTTGTGTCTATTGCTTGTTAACCATGTTGTGAACTATGCCTGTGACATGCAGTGTCTGACATATAGTATTATTATAGTGATCACTATTATAATAGTTAGTATTTTTATAATAGTGATTACTACAGTAGTGATCACTACTGTAGTGTTCACTGCTATAGTGATGATCACATAGTGAATACCAGTATAGGAGTGTTTTGTCTATCCCACAGTGGCTGGTCACTTGTTCTGGTCTGGTTGTTGTACTCTCTATTGTATGACCAGAAATGTGAACGCTAAAGATAGCAATATGAAAACAGTTAAAAAACAAACAGTAAAGTGGTATGCTCAAGGAACAGATTTAAAGACAGGGGTACGGGATGTGTGCTACGACTTGCCCAATGGGGACATACTTGAGATAACCTATAAACCATCAGAAGAGTCGCCGTTTGGTTTAGAGAAGGGGCTGACGTTAAATGTTATTCCATCGGTTAAGGGGTAGTTAACTTGTGACATTTTGGCAGGGGGCATGACACTGTTTCCTGTATCTTGACAATATGTCAGTAAACCATCGTTTGGATAGGTTGTTGCAGCAGTGCTATTATGGTAGAAGTCAAAGAGTTTAACACAAAGCCAATCGGGTGGAACTATAGATCGGTTATATCTAATCCCTATGATACAAGGTTTGGAGGAAAAAATGCAAGAGTTAGAAAAATTAAGTTTAGACAACCTAATAAGGATCATCCTTATAGCGCATAAAGAAATAAACCTTAAATAATAAAGAAATGAAAGAGAAAGTTAATGAGAAGATATTATCACTTATAGAGAATATACTGGCTTTGAGTGATAAAGAAATTATGGAAGTAATATTAGTGCTCCCTGAAACAGAGTAAATCTAAAATAATAAAATATGAACTACGATAAGATTTTACACTTGGTCAAGCGTCCACTATGGATATTGTGTGTTATGTTGGTAATAACATTAGTGGTGGGGGGTATATCCACAGGGTTTAACAGTAATGCAACCATTGGGTCACCATTATTTAGGGGTGTTGCCTGGAATACAGGTGAGTGGCTGTTCAAAACAGCTGAATTCACACATGACAAGACATATTCAGGGGATTACAAGGTTGTGGTCAACGAGGATTCACTGTACGTATATGAGGACAACCCTAGTGGTGTATACACTATAGGCAAGATACCTATAAGATATTATGAAATGCCAGATAAACGGTTGGCCAACCTCAATGTTGAGAACGGAGTGTTCCAAGGAAAGGATATAGAAGGAAATGATATGGTAATACAGTTCAGTAGGGTATTTAAACTGTTAGAGGGGCAGTCAATAATCAACGGGGACAGTAACGTTGTTACAGTTTACTATAAGAAGCACTACCCTGTTCATTATGAGCTTAGGTTGTCCAACGTTAACACAAGTTATTAATGCCATTAGGGCAATTGACGTTGACAGACAAACTGTACGAGGGTGATTCCCGGATCGAAAACATTGTAAAACAACTTGACAGTCATATCAAGTCATTAAAGTACCTGAGAAGGGAAATAGAACACCACCAAGCATATATAAATGACGGAGAGTCCTCTTTTAAGGCCCTTAGCAAGGCTTCCAACTCAGTGGGGTATATCATGTACTGGACAGCTATGATGTACTACAAGGTCTCTAGGGGCCACTCACAGTTACATAAGCACCCCGTGTCCCATTTCACTGATTTAGCGGTGGACAGTGCAGTGTTGGGAAGCAACGTTCCGCTTGGAGACCCGTCCAAGATAACATTCAGCATACAAAAGCTGTTGTCGGAAGGAAATATAATGATCAGGGCATACAACCTTGACAAAACACTTGGAAAATACTACAACAGTTCGATGAACGACCTGTTGGGAACAATGAACAAATATGTAAAACTTGTAAATGATGAAGGAGAATAAGAAGGAAGAGAAACCCAAGATGCTGCCGTTTACAGTGTATCTGGATATAACACTGGATAAGAAGGGTATTAAAAAGGCACACAGGAAGAAAGTACCAGTAGTTGACAACAACATAAAGGCTATGTTCCAGGAACTGGAGGAAACACTGAACAGGGCTATCAACAGTGCACATATAAAGGCCAGGGGCATATACGGCTATGTGACAGCAAACGTAACAAACACCAAGAACTTTCACGTAGATTACTAATAATCATGTATAGGGAGAAATTTCATTATGTTGGGTTGTACAAGATGAATTTTATGGTGATAGATTCCGATGACCCGGATAAGATAGAAAGAAAATATGAAATAGATATTGAGTCTGATACATGGTATGCGTCAACACATCTGTACAAAATAGGGAACGGTAAGGGTGCTCAAAAATGTGTATTTATCGTATTAAACTCTAATGCACCTTATAAGTCACGTTTACCAGCTTCAATGGCACATGAATGTGTCCACGCAGCACATTTTATATTAAGAAATAGTGGGGTTAGGTCCGATTTTTATAATGATGAGCCAGTAACCTACTTGGTAGAATATCTTTATAACATTGTTTATAAGTTTATGAAAAACAAATTGTGAACATAGAAGATGTATATGACGGTTGGAAGAACCTGTTATGGACCAATGAAGAGGTTGAGAAGATTGCAAAGGAACGTCTTGAGATATGCAATAAGTGTGAGTTTAAACAAAAGGTGTTCTGGAGATGTAAGTTATGTGGGTGTCCAATACCCACAAAGGTAAGATCAATGAAAAGTAAATGCCCAGATGGGAGATGGTAATGAATGCAGAAGATATATTAAAAGAATTATTTAAACATATAACTAAACCATCAGAAGGATGGCCTACTACCACAGTTGGAAAGCGAGTGGATGATAAAGGTGTTTGGTATGTCGGTGGTGTAGATGATGAGTTTAGGGATTATTTAGTAGGGGTTGAAAAGTTTTTAAATGGAATTCATAAATAAGGTATTGTCAACCTGGCTTGATCTGGATAAAAAATATGGGAAAGGTGCTGCACAGACAGAGGAACTGTATGTATCACCAGGATTACTGACAAAATATCATGAAATACTGTCAAAATGGCGTATAAAAGACAATTGGTACGGTTATAGAGGATTTAAGTTTAAACTATGTATAAGAAGAGATGTTAAGTAAGGAAGAGTTAAGGGATTTTAGTGATAATATAGAGTCAGAAAAATTTCCCATTCATTATTTAGGTGGAGTAGGGGTTAAACTTAATTATAAAACGTTTGAACAAAAAGAAATAATGTCAAAATTGAACAAAAAGGACTTAGAGGTAAGTAATGTAGAATTAGCTAACATTATTATTAATCAGAACAATGTTATACAAAAGTGTTTATTATTTTTAAACGCAACCAAGAAAATGGCCTTGAGTGATAAAGAAGCTATAGAGGTTGCAAAGATTTTTGAAGAGATTAAAGAAATTAGCAAATAATGCTGTTTAGAGTATCTCAAAACCCAATAAGGGAGGACAATCCAGAAGTAGATGCAGTTCCTGAGTTTGTTAAATGCTCAGATAAGGAACTTAGATATGTCTTTCTGGTGTATGACTACGAATCCCCGTTAAGGAAGATGGAGAAAACAGCTTTGAAAGAGAAAGCTGCCACTATGTCCGGTTATAAACTGGAGAAGGGGGGTGCAAGGTTTGATAAGAACGCACGTACTGTCCTATCTGGTAAAAATACCAAGGTAGAGACTGCTATCAAGGTATTTCTCAGCTTACAGAGGAACTTTGACAAAGAGGTACTGTTATCTTATGAATCAGAGCTAGAGCAGTTTGTGGCAAGGAGTAAAGAACCCAAAACAACGGACAGTGCTTGGCGTATATCGTTGTTGATTGCAAAAGAATTGCCAATGCTATTAAAAAACAGAAAAGAACTGTTGGAACTCCTGGAAATGAGGAACGATGTTATCGGTGACAACCAAGAAGCTATGGACGACGGAAATTATTCAACATTGGACACGGTAATGGGGGAAATAAGAATAGAAAATGAAAATAAACAATAAGTATGGCAGGTAGAAAAGAATTAGACAAGAGGGACAACAACATCAAAGATGTTATAGTGTTGTATACCAAATCATTTGAATTCCACAAAGCTGAGGATAGAGACTTTTTAAGTGGGCATCCAAAAGAAGGAAGGATTTATAGGGCTTTTTATAAAAAAGAAGAGGATACATACAGAATCATTATTGAGGAATCCCTAGAATCAGGACTTGATGGCGTATTTTTAATTGGTATAGCAGGAAATAGTGATGTTTGGGGATACGAGTTCGTTAGGGTGAGCGACGATAACATTATGGACTTGGACGTACACGCAGATGATTTCCGTAAATTGGAAGAATGGAAAAAAACAGGCCATAAGGATTTGATAATTGATGAAGACGGTAATATAGAAGTACAGGTAAAAAAGAAAAGGGGAAGACCTCCAAAAAACAAACCGTTGATTAAACCGGAGATAAATACTGTTAAGGAACCTCGTGATGAAAATGAAATATATAAAGATGCAGAGAAAAAACACGAGGAAGAGGTACACAAGGTTCTAATGTCCAAAGTAATACCTATGCTGGAAGACATCAAAGAAAATGATACCTATTTTTATGATAATGTACTGGCCTTGTTGATCTATCTACATAGTATACTTGGTGATAAGTATGATGGTTCATTAATGGATAGCAAACCGATACTATATTCCAAAGAGTATGGTAAAGGGGCCAATATGTATGGGGTAGCCAAGTATACCGCAAGGTATCTAACAGAAGGGTATCCTAAAAGCAATAACCCACAGGATTTATTTAAAATCATTCACTATTGCCTGTTTGAACTTACAAGGCGGTATAAACTAGATATATAATATGGACAAAGAATTTAGGCCACGTCTTAACGACGAAGAATATAGTATAGTACAGCTGTACAGGTCAGGTAAACTGGATGTTGACCCAGAAATGGCCAAAGAGATTAGTTCAATAGCTAAAAGTAGACAAGGTTATATGGACAAAAACAGGGTAGAGCGAAAACTGTGGAGGGACCATACTAAGATAGAGAATGCCCTAACGGAGTATAATTCTGCGCTTGTTGATCTTATAAAGAAGGAAGGACTAGCTTCTCACATCCAAGGCAGTTATCATGAGGAAAAACCAGGATCACCTAAAATGTTGGTACAATTATCTGACCTGCACCTTAACGAGCTTGTTGATATAAAATCAAACAAGTATGATTTCTATGTGGCTGCAAAGAGGCTAAAGAAATTGGCAGATGAGGTTATTGCAATGGGCAAGTTTAAAAAGGTTACAACACTTGTTCTTACGTTTGGTGGTGACCTTCTTAACTCAGATAGACGGTTAGAAGAGAAGCTTACGTTCTCAACCAATAGGGCCAAGGCAACACAATTGTCTATAATACTGTTGTCACAGTTCATGGTACATTTGAACCAACACTTTAATTTACACATGGCAGGTGTTACAGGCAATGAGTCAAGGGCCAATCTGGAACTTGGCTTTTCAGATATACTTGCAACCGATAATTATGATTTTACTATATATGATACCCTTAAACTGTTATTTGCAGAGAATAAGGGGATGACTTTTGCTATGATGAAGGCAAACGAAGAGATCATACAGATAGGATTTGGTGGAAAAGATGTCAAGAACATACTTTTAATGCACGGACACCAATTATCGGAGAACAGGATGCAAAAATCAATACAAGAGGTTATAGGTAAATACAATCACCTTTATGGTATCCGTATAGACTTTGTACTGTCAGGTCATATACACAATGCATATGTATCTGATTACTTTGCAAGGAACGCATCGTTGGTAGGAAGTAACCCATATTCGGAAGAAGCCTTAAACTTTGTCAGTAAAGCATCCCAGAACCTACATATATTCTATCCAGAACAACGGGTTGATTCCATGAAGATAGATTTACAGGATGTAAATGGTATTGAAGGATATCCAATGGAAAAGGACATAGATGCTTACAACGCTAAGTCGGTAAGCAAGAACCATATTAAAAACATTGTAATAGAAGTAACGGTTTAAATAATAAGAAATGAAACAATATAATGAAGATCATAATTGTAAGTTAATGTATTTTAAGAAACCATTTATAGATTTGGCCACACAAGTAAAGTTTCAAAACAACGGTTATATATTATGTAGGGTCACAGCAGTACTTGGTAGTTCTTCATACGAGGAAACACTTAATTTTTGTCTTAAATCACTTAAAAAATCAAACGAGAATATTGAAAAGGGTGCTATGGATAAAAGAATGACCCCCAGGTTTGGAACAGGGCAACCACCATATACCAATATTCCAATCTATCCACAAGTGCTTGTAAGAAGTAAAGAGTTTAGAACGAAACGCCTAAATAAGAAAACTATAGTAGTTAATTAAAGTGTAATTAAGTCTCGATGAGGGAGGACCAAGAGGATCATATACGGCTGATCAAGAAGTCAGAATACATACCTGAACTTGAAGAGAAGGTGAAGTACTATATTGGTATTTCACCAGAACTTCCTGAGATCAAGAAAAAACATGTACGTGCCACCCCACCAATATTTAAAAACTCTGTAGAGAAGGAACGATGGGAGCGTGAGCAGATACGTAGGTGCATAAATGGATATGATGGTATGTCCAGGAAAATGTACTTTTACTTTAATTTTGGATGGATAGAGAATATTTCTGGTGGTAAGATCAAACCGGAGTATAGGGCGTGTGATCAGGAGTGGTTTAAACTGTTAACTGATTGTCATGACGACGGTGATGGTTGGGGTATTGTATGTGTTAAACGACGACGTGTTGGTGCATCCTGGAAAGAGGCTTCCGATGTTCTTCATGATTGTCTTTTCAACTCTCACTATCATGTCGGTATGAACTCCAAGTCTGAGAAGGATTCTATAGTATTGTTTAAAAAGGTTAAGTTCTTGTACAACAGTTTGCCAGATTTCTTAAGGGTAAAGACCAGTGCCAGTAGTACCAAAATGTTTATTGATTTTTCTTATTACACAAGGGATGATCAGGGAAGTAAAAAGAAGAAGGGAAACCAATCAGATATTATAGTGGTTGCACCCACAGATTCAGCTTATGAAGGTATGATCCTAAGCAAGTGGGTATGTGATGAAGCTGGTAAAATAGTTAACCTTCCGCAGCTGTGGAGTTATACAGAGGACTGTATGATGGAGGAACACAGGCGTGTTGGACTCCCTGTTCTTTTTGGCACTAGCGGTGACATAGGCAAAGATGGTGCAGGTCTTAAAGAGATGTGGGACAATTCAGAGGTGTACAGGCTAAGGAGATTCTTCTTTGCTGGTTGGATGGGCATACTTTCGGATGATAAAGGGAATGATCATAAAGAAGAGGCGATACGATGGATAATATATGAACGGCATCGTCGGAGAAACCTAAGTATAAAAATATATACAGACTTTATACAAAAATACCCGCTTACCATATCAGAGGCGTTTGCACAGGCTAGTGAGGGTGGTGTAGGTGATATTGTCAAAATCAACGCACAGATAGCATCATTGTCTGAAGACCCAGTTGAAGGAAGGCCGGGTTCATTTTATATTGATAAAAACGATAAAGTTCAGTTTAAACCACATTTGGATGGTCTTTGTATTGTTTATGAACACCCAAAAGAGGGTAAGCAGTATGTTGCGGGATGTGACCCAGCAGACCACGATGATGCGTATGAGGGGGCTTCTGATCTAAGTATGTACATAATTTCCCAACAACATGGGCTGCAACCACCTAGAGTTGTCTTTGAATACACAGACCGGCCACGACAGCTCAATGAATACTATAACCAATCACTACTCGCCGTTATGTACTATAACAATACAAAATTGTTGATAGAACGCAATAGATATAGGATGATCAGCTACTTTAGTGATAGAGGGTTCAAGTATATGTTACAAAGCACCCCACAAGCTGTTTTAAGGCTCGTAGGTGGACGATCTAATACAATAGGTATGCACGTAGGGGTAGAAGGTAAAGAGTACTTAAAAGGGCTTATAGAAGAGTATATAGATGAGTACTGTGAGTACATACCATCTGTTCTCCTTTTACGTGAATTCATAGTATATGGAACTACAAATACAGATAGGGCATCTGCCTTCTCTATGGCTTTGGTCATGTTGAAAGAAACACGTAGGCGTAAAATGTCAGAAGAACAGATAAAGAAACAACTTCCCAGGTTTAAGTACGCTAAGATCAATGGTAGGCTCCAGAGGATCACCGTTGATTAGGCATGGTTTTTGTAATTTAACATAAATAGCAAACAACTGAACTAACAAAGTTAGAAAAATCAACCATATGAGCTATAGCCTCCCATCCATTAACATACCAGATTCAGAAAAGGACGAAGATTACCACAAAAACTTTATACAGTCTATAACACGAAGGTCCTTCCACTCCAGCTATGACCTAGATTACGCCTCTATGGACGAATCTGTAAACTTCTTCAACGGTACACAAAGTGGTGATGAATTCAGCTTTTTACAAGAAGCAGAGGATGGTGACAAATTACCGGCGCAGTGGATCAACTTTAACAAAATAGCCCATAAGGTAAAACTTATTCTGGGTGAACTGCAAAGTAAAGGGTATGACATAAACGTAATATCTGTTAACAAGGATGCCCGTGTAAGAAAGCTGGAACAGCGGGAAAAGACTAGGGTAAACTTCAGGCTTGAACCTGATATTGCAGAACTTGAAAACCAATTCGGTATAGGTCTTATGCCACGACCGGACAAAGAGTTTACCGACGAGCAGGACATAGACCAGTATTTTAAGTACAACTATAAAGAAAAGAACGAGATTATAATGCGTCACGCCCTAAGGCATATCGCAGTAACACATGATTGGGACTATGAACGTCTTGCCCTCTTGCGTGATGTACTTATCATGGGAAGGGCATTTGTTAAATGTGAAATAAAGAACGGTCTACCGTATGCAAGGCGCATTGATCCACGAAACATGATATTTGATTCATCCGCAACAGATGATTTCTTGTCTGATTCCACTTATTTTGGAGAGGTACGTTATATGCCTCTTACTGATGCTGCCGCCAAATATAACCTTGATGCTAAGGAAATAGAAGAAGTACAACGATCTTATGAGGAATATCTAAGAACAAGAAGTAAATCCACAGGTAACCCAACTTCTGACTTTTCAATCCTAGGTAATTCCAATGTACGGTTTTTCAGGACTGAATCAGATGATCTCAGGGTACTGGTGATTTCGGGTGTTTGGCAAGATGTAAGGCATCTGACCCATAAGAAATCCATAGATAAATACGGTGGTGAACACATTAAAAAGGTTAAAGGCAAGCTAGGAAACAAGGGGGGTGATCTTATTACAAACCGGGTTTCTGTGTGGAGAAAGGCAACATTGATAGGTGGTAAGGTTATGCGGGACTACGGTGAGATCGACAATTCCATTCGGGATAATGATCAAATGGCCGAAACAGAATGTCCGTACAAAGCATTGATACCCAATTATCTGAATGGATTGGGTATATCTATTACACAACAGCTTAAAGGATTGCAAAAACTAAAGGACATAACATTGTACAACATCCAGTTGGCTATGGCCAGGGCTGGCGGAAAGGGTTTCATTTATGATGCTGCCCAGTTACCAGACGAGTGGGATATGCACACAATGATGAAGTATTTGAAAACAGCCGGAATAGCGTTTATAGATTCTGCAAAAGATGGTGTACCTACCCAATTTAACCAATTTAAAGATATAGACCTTAGTATATCAACCTCTGTTGAGCAATATCTTGCTATCAATGTAATGATAGACAATGAAATGGATGCAATAACAGGTATTAATGAAGCCAGACAGGGGATTATAAAAAATGCTTCACAAGCAGTTGGTGTCACACGTTCATCCCTGTTTCAGTCCAACTTGGCAACAGAAGCGTTGTTCAATGAGTTCAATAACCTTAACAACAGGGTATTCAATTACCTGGCAGGACTCGTCAAGATAGCGTGGGCAGGTAAAAAGAAATTTGCACCCATTATAGGTGATGCCGGTATAAACTTCCTAAAAGAGAACATTGATCTTCAACTTGATGATTATGGCATATATGTAGAGGCTATACCACCATTGCTAGATGATGTACAGAATTTCCAAACATTTGTACAAGCCGCATTGCAGAGTGGACAGATAGGGTTTGTAGATGCACTTAAACTTATGCGTGAAAAGGACATAACAGTTGCCATAGACAGGTTTGAAAAGGCAGTTGAAAAACGTGAACAGGAACAGCTGGAGCAACAACAGGCACTCGAACAACAACAAGCACAACAGCAGCAAGCCATACAAAAACAAAAGGTAGAGGGTGAAGTTGGTAAAGAAGAAATGAAACAAGAGGGTGATCAGACTATACAAAGTATGCAGGATCAATCAGAGTTAAGAAATATTATAGCTAGAGGCCGTGTTGACCTAGCAAGAGATCAGATTGATTTTACAAAAGGTCTTAACTTAGAGAAAATAAAAGGAAGAAACGCTAAACGGTTATCAAACAATGCCAAGAGGTAAAAAGAGGAAAAAGAAAAAGTATTAATATTGGCATCTTTTTTGTACAATATATAATTAATATATCGGGATGGAGAAGTTTGGTATCTCGGAAGCCCCATAAGCTTCAGGTCGTCAGTTCAAATCTGACTCCCGACACTATAAATGTGTAACTTTAAAATTGTAATATAATGCCAGAAGAAAGAAAAAGCATCAAAGATGCTCAAAATGCAGAGGAATTTATGATGGGAATGGTAGCGGACAACGCAACCGAAACAATTGAAGGAGGAGAGATTGAAGACATCAATGCTGGCGCAGAAGATGAAACTCTAGAGGAAACCGATGTAGTAACATTGGAAAACGAACCAGAAGAAACAAGTGACGACAATGTTGTAGTTTCTACCGATGAAACCGAAGATACGGCAACGACCGAGGAGGTTACAGAGGAGGTTGAATTAACCGAGATTGAAGATTGGGACACTAGTGATAGTGATACCGATACCGTCTCAACAGATGATATCAAAACAGATTACTCTAAACTGGCCAATGAGCTAGGTATTACGGGTGGCAATGAGAATGATATCATTAATGGCATTAAACAATTAAAGGATGCCGGTAAAGAAGCCACAGACGTGATGGCTAATGTACCAGATTCTTTGGTAAAGGCCATTGAAATATCGAAGCAAGGAGGTGACTATATGGATTACCTCGGAGTTTCTTCAGTTGATTATAGTAATATTGATGGAAGTCAACTTTACGAAACCCAGTTAGCTGGGATTTTTACAAGTGAGGATGGCACGTTTGACCGTGAAGGTTATGATGAGTATCTGGACACTCTCCCTGATAAGGAAATCGAAATCAGGGGTATGCAGTTGAAAAGGGGACTTATAAACGAACAAAAGGTTGAACAGGCTAGAATTACACAAGAGGCTGATACCAGAAAGGTGGAGGCTGAGAGGGAGTTAAAGCAAGCTATTGATGGGACTGAGAAGATTAGAGATTTTGTTCTTACACCAACCCATAAAAGGGATATGTACAAAGCTATAGCTTCCGGGGATGTTATAAGTGAACTGTTCTATAATGAAACTGGAAAGATGGATTATAATAAAGTTATTAAAATCTATTTTGACCATAAGTATGGAGCTAAAGCGGATGAATATCTCAAACAGCGGATAACGACAGCAACTAAGAAAACATTTTTAAAGGACCTTAGTAACAGTAATATTGAAAACAATTCCGAAACATTAACGGAAACAACTGTTAAAAAGTCAAAAAGTGGACTTGATCTTTATATTGCTGAACTTAAAGGCGAAGATACAAACGAATAATAACATTTTAAACAAAATTTAAATTATGCCAGCACGAACCCAACCGGCCACCCTTATAGGTGGCAACAGTGTGCGAACAACCACACTGGAGAGTTATATATTTGATGCAGGACTGGAAAAGCCTACGCATAGTAGCATCTTGTCATTTAAATTCCCACAGTATTACATGACCGCCCTACTTGATAGGCTGGGCAGTTCTGAGGGGATTGGTACAGGAACATGGTCTTGGGACGAATTGGATAGAACCAGAGAAGGAGGAACAGTAAGTTCACTTTCTGGAACAGGTTCTACAACTATTACATTTGAAATTACAGAATGGGCTTTTACAGCAACCGATCTCGGTTATGCTATTGTAGGAGACCTTTTTAGAACTGAAGGCGGCAAGATAGGCCGTGTTACTGCTGTGGTTGTATCCACAGTGTTGTCAGCAAAGGCTAAAGTTACAATTTTCCGAGTAGGGGGTGGTAACTGGGCAGCTGGGGACATAGCAGATACCGAACTGATCGGGCACATATCCTCATCTTTTGTTGAGGCATCCAGTGCACCGAATGGTCGTCTGTACCTGCCAGTTGAATCATCTAATGTACTTACCATAATCAGGCGTTCATTCGCTATTTCGGGAACTGCGTTCACGAACAGGATATACCTTGGTGATGGACGGTCTTGGTATTTTACCCAAGAAGACATTGAGATGAAAGAGTTTGCACGTGACCAGGAAGGACTTATTATGTTCGGACAGGCCAGCGCATCTAGTGAAGCACCGAAGGTAACTGAGGGTATCTTACAATCCGCTTTGGATAATGGAACAAACACAGGCTATGTCGGTGCTACAGGTGTTAGCGAAGTTAATTTACAAGACCATATTAAAGCTATGGTTGTCCAGGGTGTATCTAATGAACTCACTGTTCTTTGTGGGGCAGAGTTTTTAAAAGATGTTCAGAGGGCACTCGTTGATTACGCTATAGATGGTGCACTTTCTTATGGACAATTTGGAGCTAACACTGCAGGTCTTGACTTTCATGCTTATAAGTTTATGGGTAAAACCATTAATTTTGTATATTATGAAATGTTCAATGATGTAGCAATGGTTCCTGCTCCTATCAACTCAGTAGATTCGGTTACCATTGATTTTGATAATTTCAGTTTATGGTTGGATATGGGCACAGACTCAACCGGCCAACGGCTGATCACCCTGAAATATAAAGAACTCAACGGACAGTCCCGTAGGTTTATACATGCTTACGAGGTAGGTATGATGAACCCAGAAGGGTCTAACGGAGGTTTTGTATCCAACGGTGATGATAAATTTACTATTCACTACTTAGCCGAAATAGGCATTGAGGTACGGTTAAAGCACCGTCTCGGCGTTTTGAGAGCTACGAGTTAATAGTTATAAAGGTTCTTGAGGGGGATACCAGCAAATCCCTCTCCCCTTATGGGGTCAATATATATATAAATTAAATAATTGTAAAAAACTAAATAATTGTAAAATGCCAAAATTTGAAAACTTTGTCTACTTCTCCCTTATCGGGGGCAGGTTGGCACAAACCCCAGCCCAATACTCATTTACTGGATTTCATGATGAAAGCCTAGGTGAAGTTAGAGCAATTTATTACGGTAAAAAGGATAGGGTAAGTGGGGAAGATGAACCACACCGTTTTAAATTTGATAGGGCACATAGGACAATAAGGGTTCCTAAAGATAAACTAGATATTAAAGGAACAGATATTGCTACCTTCTTAAGGGAGTTTCCTGAATGTCAGGGATCACCTAACGGTCATTATTCTGAAGTTGATGGAAAAAAAATACAAAGAGGTTACTTCTTCAAAGAAATCATTGAGGGAGGAGATGCCAAAGAGGCTATTGCGGCCAAGGCAAAACAGATTGAAGCTGGCAATGTTGCTCTTAATTTAAAAGGAGACGAACTTGCCCAGATGGCTGTTATGTATGAATGCTATTCAACTGGTGAAAAAGCTGAACTGTTACAAAAGCACAGAGTACTTGAAGCTTCCGGTGCTGATCCCGAACAATTTCTTGAAAGGTATAATGCGCCTGACAGAAAAGCCAAGGCGTTGATTAAAGATGCTGTGAACTGTGGTGTAATGAATAAGCATGGTGAGATATATATGTTAGAGGATATTACGCTAGGGGCATCACTTGATTTAGCTGTTAGTAAACTGCTTGGTGATAGTGATCTTTTTGACACTATTAAATCAGCAACTACGCTTAGTAAATAAATATTATTGTTAGACATTCAAACCCTCCCCTAAGATGAGAAATTCTTAGGTTAACCCCTCAATTGTAGAGGGGTTTATTTTTATGTCCATTGGCATAGTTCTTGTTCTTATCTAATTGTCTAGACAACTTAAACAACACAGAATGGCCTTAACTATAGTTCAACAATTCAGCACAGCCAATACCGCTGATGTCTGTACCTCAATTATAACAGATGACACAACCGGTGTCTGGGATGTCGTAACCAATACTACGGGATACCAAGCAGAAGCTGGAGATGCATCAGGTAATGCAAAAAGGAGCGAACTAGCTCTTTATATCTTCGTAACAAAGAAAGAATATCCAGGAGCAGATTCATCTATTGTATATGTTAATGATGAAACAACAGCTGACACTATAGCAAGGTGGACAATTACCGGAATAGCAGTAGATGGTTGGTTTAGGGTTAGGTTACTGGGGTTCCCTATTTGGGATTCAGGAACTGCTTATTTGCTCGATCAGATAGTTTGGTATAATGATGACCTATATATAGTTACCGCAGCACTCACTACAGCAGGACAAGCACCAGATGGTGCAGGAGCTGCCGATTGGGACACAGCATCAGTTCCCACGTTAACTACCATATATGACAACGTTGGGGATCACGACGACACATCCACTATTTATCTTTCAGAACTTGACCTTCTTCAGGTTTGTCTCTCCAACGCAGGATTTGCAGACTTGGTAGCTGACAACAGTAAAGATAACTGTTGCTCAGATTGTGGTTCAGAGAATGAACAACTGCTTTGCAAGGTAAGATCAATGCTGGAAGGAGCTAAGGTAGCTGCTGCCAGGGCAAGATTCCTACAAGGTGAACAGAAGATTTTAGTTGTTACAGACCTATTGGCGGGCAAGGATTGCTTCGCTTGTAAATAATTAAAATATGGCATTAAACCGGTCAGACGTAAACGGCTTCATCTCTGAGGCCCAAATTAAGATAGATGAGTTAACTGATACTGCATTTTTACTCTATGAACGAGGTAAAGATATAACCTACTATACCGATAAAGTAGAAGCTATCCTTAAAATTATTGAGGCACTTCTGGTACAAGATGCACTAACAGACGATAAAGATATAGAAGCAGTTCTATCCTGTCTAATCAAAACTGCCGATATAGATGCCATAGGTGTTGAATTGACCACTTTACAAATAATAGGAGCATCCCCAGTTTTTAAGCAATTTAATGATGCTGATGATACGTTTGCACTGTTGGGACATAATCACCTATTAGCTGTTGGTGCTACCGACGTTACAGCTACTGCCGCTGAATTAAATTTATTAGACTTAGCGGGGTTAGCAGTAGATTGGGTACTATCAGCAGATTCAGCTACCACTGCATCATGGAAAGCGCAAATTAGTGCACCCTTTGTAGACACAACATCAATAGTAGAGGGATCAGCTGATGATACCAAAGAATTACGCTTTGAAGTAGACGGGAATACCACAGGTATTACAGGTGTTATTGCTACTGCCTTTACCACTGCTAAAACTATTACCATACCTAATGCTACAGATACATTGGTAGGTAAAGCGACTACTGACACTCTTACCAACAAGACAATAGATGCTGATGGGACTGGTAACGTTATAACCAATATTGGATCATCTGAGATCAAGCCAGAGATGATATCTGGGCAGACACCAGTGGTAGCAGCAACCGGGGACAAGATACTGATTACCGATGCTACTGATAGCAATTTATTGAAACGTATAGATGTATTTGATTTAATTCCTCCTTTCGTTGATCAAACTAGTGTAGCTAAGGGATCAATAGATGATACCAAAGAGGTTAGGTTTGAAGTAGATGGTAATACAACTGGTATAGTAGGGGTACTGGCCACGGCATTTACTACTGCTAAACAAGTAACCTTTCCCGATGCTACTGATACACTTGTCGGTAAGGCCACTACCGACACACTAACTAATAAATCAATTGATGCAAACGGGACTGGTAATGTTATTACAAATATTGGTGATGCCGAAATAGAATCCCATCTTAGCACTAAGATTACTATAACTGCTAAAGGGCAGTTAAATAGCAATATTGTTTACACTGATCAAACTAATACTTTTGGTAATTTTAATCAGATATTCCAAGACAATAACTTATTAATAAACAACCCCGCCGCTTCATTTAGTTACACAATTGCAAGTGCAGCAGTAGCGGCCAACAGAATTGTCACACTTCCACTTTTAACAGGAAATGATACATTTGTTACAGAGGCGTTTATTCAAACGTTAACGAATAAAACGTTAACAACTCCAATTATCAATCAGATAACCACATTGGGATTAAATGATACGGACAGCGCATTCCAGTTGTTGTTAGCCTCTACATCCACAATAGTAACCGTTGATAAGACATTAACCTTTGATGTAAATGATGGCAATAGAACACTTACAATTAGTGGAGATGCTACAGTTAGTGGAACAAATACTGGAGGTAATACTGGTGATCAAACTGATATGTCCAGTATATCAGACGGTAAAACAAACTTTAATACTGCTCTTTCAGACGCAAACTTCATATTCGATGATACTTCAATAGCAAACAACTTAATAAGAATAGGTCATCTTACAGGTACATTTGGTCTTGAATTAGGAAACGCTGCTACAACAGCTCCCTCAACTAAAACAATAAACATAGGTGGAGCAGGTGTATCGTCATCAACTACAAATATTAATTTAGGTTCGGCTGTTGCAGGTGCTTTAGGAACTATCATTTTCCATAGTGTTACTTTAGTAATGTCGGAAACACCAGCTACCGGTGATTTTAATACAGATGCCTTTATTATGAGGGATGCATCTGGTAATATGAAAATTGTTAATCCAACAGGTACTGCGGACGGCACTACATTCTTAAGAGGAGATGGTACATGGTCAGCACCATAGAAATCTAGGTCTATATTTAGTAGACCATACAATGACGCACTTAGTCTAGTACAGTTTTTGTAGTATATTAAATATAACTAAATATAATTAAGATGAGTAAAACAGAGAATGTAAAAGTAGAAATGAAAGAAGTGGAGGTAAACGATCTACAACGGTTGCTGCAAGATAGTGCTCTATTAGAGAAAGCTCTACGTAAAGCACATGCCAGTGGTGCATTTCCAGAAATGGAAGATGTTGTAAAGATTTATCAATCATTAGCTAATCTAGGGGGATTTAATAACAAATACACTATTAAATCAGAATAATAAAAAATGGCGTTTAATGAATCAGACATACCAGGACATATTGCAGATGCAGAGATTAAAATAGATGAACTGACAGACAGTGCTTTCCTGCTTTATGAAAGAAGTAAAGATATTACATATTATACTGATAAGGTAGAGGATATTTTAAAGCTATTGGAGGCAATAGATGTTAGGGTTGCCTTATCTGATTCAAAAGATGTTGAACATATACTTTCCTGTTTAATCAAGACAGCCGATCTTGATGCAGCAGGGGCGGAACTAACCACCCTAACTATTATGGGTGGTAATTTTGCATTAACCAGTTAAATAAATAGATATGACAGGTGCAGAAATGCTTACATGGTTTGATATCCTACAGGATAAGTTCAATACACCGTACTTTACTGATCTTGAGAAATACAACTTTCTCAATGATTCTCAGATAAACTATATCAATGATTATCTGAATATCAACAGTGATAGTGAACCACCTGTGTTTGAAGAGAATGCATTAAAGAACACTATTATAGCACCGTTATTGGTAGAAGATGTATCAGTGGCAAGTGCATCTACCGGTATTATATTATTTACCGCTATTGAGACTGCACTAGATACCAAGTATTCCTTATCAGGTTCTAAACTGTTACATATTTTAGGGGTTGTAGAGAATGCATCTGGCGATGCTGTTGCGTTTGTAAGACATGGTGAGATGCGCAAACAGGAGGATAATGAGTTTGTTGCAGCCGGGTCTGGAAACAGAAAATACAGGCTGTCACGGGGACAGATAACAATGATACCTACAGGTGTGTTGACATATCTGGTAACAGCTATTAAGATGCCTGTTGATATAAGCGCATCTGTTGCTTCTGAAATGCCCCTGATAACACATAGAAAGATTGTGGCCAAGGCTTTGGTGAAAACAGGGTTTGTAACAGAACACCAAGCGTTGACACTTATGGATGAACAAACAGAATAATGAAAAAAATAATTAACGGGCTTATCCGTGCGTTGTTAAATTCCGGGGTATTTGGAAAAAACTATAAATTAACGTATTGCGGTAAAGGGGTAAGTTTAAACCAGTATTACTCTGGAGGGCATTGGAGTAAACGTGCCAAGCTTAAAAATACGTACAAGGAGATATTTTTAAATCTTTTAGATAATATAAAGATATCTAAAATGGACAAATTTGTACTTGTTATGTTTTTTAACAGTAGACATGATACAGATAATGTAATCGGGCTGGAAAAGCTTTTTGTAGACACCCTTAAAGAGGGGGGCTATATAATAGATGACAACAAGAAGTTTTTTAGGGGTTTAATGATATTTCCCGATGAAACTTTAGAAAACAATACATTTGAATTTAATATATTAACTTATGGCGACAAGGAATAGGCTCATTTCAGATGTTGAACTTAGGTTGACCAGAAGTCAACCATCAGATGACCTGCGTTTAACCAGGTCTCAGATAAGCCATTGGGTTGATCTCGCAAGGGATGAATTTGTAGCTGATTATCTGGAATCACGTATGAAAAGGGGACGTGGTGCTGATCCATTTTATATAGAAAGGGAGCAATGCCTTGTTATTGCAGGTGAGGACCCAGCGTGTGAAACAGATTGTTATGACCGGTATTTTACCACGTTGGCAGAAAATGTGTTGTCTTTTGGTCGTAATGATGACGGAATAGTTAGGATAACTACAGGTGATGGGCTTAAAATAGATAAAATGAACAGGTTTGAACTAGATATCATACGTGATATGGAGTTCTCCAAACCATCTGCCGATAAACCGGTTTTTTATCGTGAGGGAAAGAAGATTTTTATAATAGGTATTGATGGGTTTCAGCTGACTACATTGAAAATACATGTATATCACGTTCAGACAATGGATGGGCACAGCACTATAGTAGATACAACAGACCCATATTCCGTGAACGGTAGGCATATTAAACCCGTAACCGAACTTGCTGTTCAGATAGGACTGCAACAAATGGGTCTTAAGGAATTACAGGATGATATAAATGAGGGGGTTCAAGAATAATGAAAGAGCAATTTTTACAAGTTAAGGAGGTAGTAGCCAATTCACTTAGTATATTGCCCAACCCAACTGATGCCGAAAGGGCTATTTTTAGGCAATGGGTATATATAGCACAAAGAGACCTGGGTTTTCCCTCTTTAGATGTACGTGAAGCAGATATTGTTCCACATGATCTTGCTGTGCAGAAACCAGATGATTTCTCTTCAGCCATAGATGTAGCACTGTTCTTAGCAGATGGTGTAGAGGTAACAAGTTCTTATAAAGGAGGTGGTAAAAAGATACACGATGAGTTTAGAAGAGGTGCGTCAACGGTACAGATATCAGAAACACCAAATTTTTTCCATATGGAAAGCACAGGTGCAGATGTAACCTGTTTTACATTAAAATATTATGGTCTTCCCATAGATGATGACGGAAACCCTAAAATACCAGAGAGGTGTAACTTTGCGATTATGATGTTCATTAAATGGATGTGGTCTGTAAGGAACAGTGAATCTATAGGTATAAGGGAGCAGAACAGAAGAGATTGGATGATGGAGGCTAGAAAACAACGTGCTAAGAACAAAATGCCGTCTATGCTGGAAGGTAAACAAATTGTTAAGTCGTGGATGAGTATGATTGATAAGGCTATCAGGTTAAGTAAACAATTCTAATGGCAACAGAGATATTTAAAAATACTTTTAAAGGTGGAATAGATAAGGATACGGATGTATTTAATCGAAATCCCAATACTTATTTTGATGCCTTTAACGTTACATTAACCCCCGATGTTTTAGCTAATGAGATAGATTCTGAAAACTCGTTATTAAGGAATTTTAGAGGTACTGTCCCATTGGATACTATATTTAGTGGTTCTGATATAACATCCGCAGGAGGGCCGAACGGTACAAGAATATTGGGGTTACAAAGAAATATATATAAAATAAGTGGGGTTAAAAAGGAGGGTATAACTATTTTTGCTGCCCTCCGGGGTGGGCTGTTTAAGGTTTTGTTTTATAACATTTTAGATGATACCATAGTTACTGTGTACTCTGAAAACTACAGTAGTGTACATGATGATCTTTCTCCTATGGTTGACTCAACTACATATTCTGAGAACGGCGTTGATATTATATATTTTACTGATTTTTTTAATGAACCCAGGCGTATAGTTTGTGATGATTCTGCTGGGTTTCCATTATCTAAAGTGGAAATTCAATTAATACGAAGGGGTGGGGAATCAACAATAACGCTTACCGACGTTCTCACTGGTGGAGAATTACCGGCTGGTTCATATCAATTTGCGGTAAGACTTGTAAATAATATATTTAATAGGTATACGAAGTTCACACAACTTACCAATCCTATATTTGTATCTGGTGATGATAACGCCTATGTTGGTAAAACCACAGGGTATAAGATTACATTAGCTTTAGACTTTAATAGTATTACCGATTATACACATTATCAAATAGTGGTTGTGGCCAGCTTGGATGGTTCTATATTACCGTCAACTATTGGTGTTCTGGTTGATCCAGTTACGTTAAGTGGTACAACTATGACGCATACCCACAAATCAAATACTGCTGTTGGTGTACAACTAGATATTAATGAACTAACTATAGATGATGCAGCAATAAAGACATTTAAAACTATAGAGGTAAAACACAACAGGCTTATTGTAGGTAATATTGAATATCATGAGCTTGATTATAATCATGGCAGTGGTGACCCAGCTGTTGGTTCTGCAACCACTTACAAGAAAAGGGCGGATGTAACCGAAAGTGTAGATTTTTATAAAAATGACCAACTGGCAAGTTTATACGTTGGTTATTTTAGGGATGAGGTATATAGGTTTGGTATAACATACTTTGATGAATTTGGTAACTTTTCAAGACCAAAAGTATTGGATTTATCCAGTACAACAAATAATGCAGCAGCTAGTGGAATAGATTTTAAATTCCCCACAAGGGATGATGTGGCAGTTCTTAATACATCAGATGATGTTCAGGTACTGGGGCTGGATATAAAAGCATTGGTAAACCATCCAACATGGGCCAAGGGGTTTACAATAGTTAGGGCTAAACGAAAGAAGAATATTTTATTTCAATCTCCGTATGTTCCGGGTATAGTGGTAGAGCCACCAGGTGCGGTTGGTGATTATCCAATACAGGACAGAATAGACACAGAGGTAGCGGTAGCGTTACCAGAGGGGGCAGCGGTGGCAAACCAATCAGGTACTATTATACCCAAGAACTTCTTTCATACAATATCTAAAAGTATTATAAGGGCAAAGGTAGCTAATACTGATCTTATCAGGGGGGAAGTAAGATATGAAGTAGATACCGGTGAGACATCGGGAACACAAATTGATTACGGTGCTGGAACAGGATATTTGTTTGCACCAGAGATTATGTATGATGTTACAGGCGGTAGGTTTGGTAGTTATAACAGAACATTGGGCAATCAAATGAGAACTGTAGATATAGCCTTTCTTACCAATACTGTATCTGATAAAACTGTTGGACTAGGTGCAAATGTAGCCGGTGATTACGGTAATATGGACATAGAAGGGTTCTTTTATGCTAAGTCTGCTGACTCATACTATTATAAGGATGGTGTAGACCCCACTGACGTTACAACTGTAGCTCCTCCTACAGCGGATAGAACAATTGCTGAAGTTATTCCCCTTGAAAACTTAGATGTTGGAAGTGTACTTCAAGCCCCGTCATCTGGTTCCACAACCACACTTGTCAATGATTTTGCATCACTCCAGGGCACATTTACCAACGACGGGATTGCACCAGATAATATGCGGATGTATGCTGTTAGACTGGACTCACAACGACTGGTTGCAGATAAGAATGATATAGCCAAATACTGTGCAGCAGCGACAACTGGGTTTCAGGATAGTACAGAGGTTGCAACAGCAGCATCACATTTTTCAGGTATACTATCTGCATTTTATGTACAACATCAGAATGACTTTGTTCATACCATAAGTGGCTGGGTCAGTGCTTCCAGTTTTGTAAGTGCTGTTGAAATTGTTAATATAGAAGTAGGTTTAGATGATGATAGGTATGGTAACGCAGAGGATATATTTGAATTTATTTCCACAGGTGCTACGCACAAGTTTTCATCTGCTGAATTAACCACCACTGGTGGCAGCGGCGTGGAGGGGGGCAGCGCAGTACCTATAGATATAGAAGTCTGGGGTGGTGACTGTAGGGTTGTACCTATGTCGTGTAAAATAGGGAACAGCACGTATTCTATTACTGACGTTGATAAAATAGCAACCGGCACAGCGGATGCTGAAACAGTAACAACAAATAAATGGGATCATTGGTTTGAAACTGGAGCAACAGCAGGGGATGATGTAATGAGAACATATCCATTAGAAGCGGTATCACAAGTATTGTCAGTTGTACTGGAGACAGAGATAAACGTACCTATGGCAGACCCAGAGGGTGCTATGGTGATAGTGAGTGGTTTCTTTGCATTTCAAGATAATCCAGATTCTTCAGGGGCGTACAGGTCACCAATGACATATTCTTATCATGGTGGTTTTTCCAAACAAAACGACCAAAAGGTATTTTTCCCGTTTAGTTCATTTGAAAATAACACTACGAAGTTTCCAGCAAGGATAGCATATAGTGACGTTAAGGTATATCAAACAGATACAGAGGGATTTGATAGGTTCAGGGTATTGAATATATTTGATATGGACGAGACCTACGGTGGTATTACCAAACTGGCACTTGCATCAGATAGGATGTATTCACTCCAGGATGATGGTGTTTCGTATGTTCCAACTAGCTCAAATGTAATAGAGCAAGCAGATGCAAGTATACTTGAGGTAAGAAGTAATGAAATTATTGATATTCCTATTTACCTAGATACACTTCATGGATGTCAAGACTTACAAACAGTCCAGGTCAGTGGTGATACAATATTTTATGCAGATAGAAAGAATTCTGAAATATTTAAGTTGAATAGTAATAAAATTACAAATATAGGGGAATCAGGTATGAGGTCTTGGTGGAAACAGACGACACGGTTAACAACAGATGTTGATCCAGTATCAATCGGAAGGAGGGATTTTATGTCAGCGTACGATTTAGAACGTGATGAATATTGGATAGGGAGAAGATTTAGATTTCTGTGGGTATATAATAATAAAATGGGGGCATGGACTAGTGAATTCCCACAAGATAGTAGTACAATAACTATGGGAGGATTGAATGTTTTAAGTCGTATGTTGGTGTGCGGGTTCAAAGATGATGTTGGTGAGGCACTTAGTTTACATGAATTATATAATGAGGATACCTCTAGGGGTACTGGAGCATATGGATTTTGGTATAAACTTCCTGTGTTTGACAGTAATATAGAGTTTGTGGTTAACCCATTTCCAGATATTTTTAAGGTATATGATAATATAGTTATTAATTCTACCGATAGATTGAAAGATGCTACATTAACTACACTTAGAGAGAACTCGTTTGACTCTACTACACCAACTCAATCAGCGTTAATGAGTATTGATGTTGATTCTTTAGAGGATACTTATCGGGTTAAGGTAATACGTGCAACCGGAGGAGAGCGTATGCGTGGTAAGTACGGTAAAATAGTTCTAAATTGGGACAACGTTAATAAAAATAGAAGAACTGGTATAATTTCTGCACAGACTAAGTATAGACCAAGCCATAAACCAGTATAAGATATGCCGAGCACATTAAACAATGTAACAAACAACCCCTTCTTTAGCTCTGCTTCTGGTTTAGTGGGTGATCCTATATCGTTGGCTATTAGTGGTGGTGTACAACTGGCCGGAGATGTTCAACAGGGGTTTGCAGAACGAAGAAATATAAATAGATTGGGTGGTACTGCTGACCCTGGTTTACGATTTGGGACTGAAGGAAACCCATTACTTGATCTAGGCGGTTTAAATGAAAGCATTAGTGAACTTCAGGGACTAAGTAAAAAACCCAAATTGTTTGATTTTGCCAAACAAGGAGCACAGGGCCCAGGAGGGTTTATTAAGAATTTATTTACAATAGGGAAGGCTAAGAAAGCCAGAAGAGAACTTGGACAGGTAAAAGCAACAAAACAAAGGGTACTTGATAGGTTTAATACAGAGAACGAATCATTTTTTGATAGACAAACAGCACGACGTGGGTTCTTCGCTGGAAAAGACAGAAGATTAAGGGAACAACAATTGTTTGGGATACCAACGATAGGTAATCCATTCTTTACATAATAGATATGGGACATATAAAAGACAATAACATACCAGAGGAAATACAGAAGATCATTGATGCACAACTTGCAGGTGAAAAGGTGAGTTCTGATGATATGCGTGAGTTCCTAAAATGGAGTAAGGGACTGGATAAAGCAGAACAAGAAGACATAAAATCAAATGAACCTGATACGTTTGATGCTATGGGGGCATTAATGTCCGAGCTTGCAGATAACCCTAAGTATACAGACCTTAGAAAAACCATTAAAACGTCTAAAATATTAAGTGATGCATTCAACATTACATCGGATTTAGTTGGTTTAGGTGTGTCAATAGACCAGGTAAAGACATCAAAACGTGAACTTGCCAAACTTAAAGAACCGAGGACACCTGGAACTATTGGTAGGTCACCACAACTAAGGGCTGCACTTGATAGGTCTTTCAGGGACTTAGCATCACCTATCAGTGACATTGCACCAGTATTTTTACAGAACCTTGATAACTTCAGACAGAACATCGGTATTGCAAAAACAGCCGCTTCAGGACAGGCTGGAGTGTTCGGTTCGTTGGGACAACTAGCGGTAAACCAGAGACGTAGAGGAAATATAGAGGCAATACCTGCAATACAGTCAATAAGGAGACAACAACAGGCACAACAGGCTGGTCTATTGGGATTAGACCTAAGCGAACGTAACCTTATACAAGGACAGCAGTTCAAGAACTTTGAATCAAACATTGGGCAATTTAACCTTAGACAAGGTGCTGCTGGACGCTTGGGAGCAGTCGGTAGACAAAATGTACTGGAAAGTATACAACGTCTGGGACAAGACCTTCCAGGTACGTTAGCACCAGTTGTAACAGCATTTGGTAACGCTAATGTAGGTGGGAGACAGTTTAACCTTAACCCATTTACATCAGATATCAATGCCAAGAGGTTACCAAACAGGCAATTGGACACTACTAAAACAACTGGATTTGATTTTGGTGATATAGATTCATTTGCAGATAATATTAACAGTAGTTTATTTGGGAGGTTTATTAGATAACAGGATATGTCAAACGGAGCAGGACAATCATTAGCAAAAACATTCGCCTTACCACAAAGGGGGCAACCAAACGCAGGACAACAACTGAGTGCTGGACAATTTGGTGGTGCACCACAACTACCAGGGCCAGCAGATAACCTTATAGCCGTTGAAGATGCCACAACATCTTATTTCGAGAAGTTCGGACAGTTACAATCGTTTGCACAAGGTCTATGGCATAACTCAGGTATAGATGTAACAAAACCTGATTTCAGTGACCCAGATGCAATCAAAGCACATACATTGTACAGAAAGGCATTGGCCGATCTACAGTTCCAAGGTGTTGATCTACAAAATAAACAAAAAGCGTTTCAACAGGCAGCAGGACAGAGTTTTTCTGATCCTAATGTAGTTGTAGGAGAGGATGCTTTCCAAGGTTCTCAAGAGGATATATTAAAACGAATAACCAATATAGGGTTACAGGATAGAGTGGACGAGAAGAACCAACAGTTCTCAAAGACATTCTTTACACAAAAAGAAACAGATGCGGCAAACACTGAGCTACAATCATTGAGAGGTGACTTGCAAGCCGAGTTCTTTGATGCAATGGAACGTGGTGATGAAGGTGAAGCACAGACACTAATGGCCAATATACAATCAATTGGACAGGCATCATTTGACCCAAACAAGATACTGGACAGACAACAACGTGAAAGAGCAGCCAAAGGTAGAGGTAAACAACCTATAATTATTAAGAGGAATGAATCAATTGCAGCTACACAAGGTGGTAATGATAGTGAACTACTTTCATATATTGACCCTAAAACAGGAGAACCTGTATTTAGTAGTGTAGAACGTATTATGAGTGACGACGGGGTTGTAATGGTTTTGCGGGGTGAAAGGGGTGACGGTACAATATTTACAAGAGAAATACCAATTACAGAATCTAATCAAGGTGGAAGACTAGCATTCAACCAATTGTCAAATAAATTTGGTTCTGAAGCAGCGCAAGTATCTATATCAGACCTTGATGATTTAGGAAGAGCAGACGTAGTTATACCCCCTATATTTGATAGTGAGGGGAATTTATTAGCTAGGGTTACTGAAGATGTAAGTAAGAATTATATTAAGGGACGAAATAGGGTAATTAGTATATTTAGTGGGGCTGAATCACAACTAGTTGAGCAAGAGGACCCAGAGACTGGTAGGCCTATCATACAGGACAAGTTTAAGAATTCAGAAGTTATTGAATTTATAAACAGAATGGCCAGTTCAAATGATATGATAATGCCAGGGGGTGTTCAAAGTGAGGACAGTGATGCTCCATCATTTGATGGTGACAGAATTACAAATATTGAATTCAGAAAAAAAGGTTCTGGTATAACAGGTGGGCTGCTTACCAAGAGTGGTAATAACAGGGACAGAATAATAATTAATTTTGAGGGAATAGATGGAAGTGAAACCACCGTTTTATTCACTGATAACAAAAACCACATGGAAGAAGTTAAGAGAGTATTAGACAGAAATACATCTCTTCTGTTTACAGCCTTTGAGGAAATAGGAAACGAACAGAGTACAGAAGGAGGAGTATTGAAATTTTTAAACCAATCAAGGCCAACCGGTGGTGACAACGTTCAAGAGGGTCAAATAGATTTTGAAGAACTTCTTAAATAAAAGAATATCAGTATGCCGAACGGGAAACCAAAACCAATTGATTCATTCCATAATGCTTTAAATAGGATAAATCTGTTCAATAATCTCCCAGATACAGGAAATTTGCTATTGGAACAACTTTCAGGTAATGCATCTGGGGCACTTAAGTTCTATAATGCTGTTAAAAACAGTGGTAAGTTTGCTAATTTTCCTGATACATTCGAAGGATTTCAAAGCGTTATTGGTATTGGTATTGCTAAGTTCAATAAAGAACAAGGTACTGTTGAGCCAACAGATAATTTAGGATTTTTTGAAAAGACTGAAGAACTATTAGCGTTAGAGGATAAGCTTGATAAAGAGCATGAGGAGTCAATACGTATTTCTGATGCAGATAAACTGCCTAAAGCTGCAACTGCACTAGGTGTTGAGTCCTTATCGGTAGATGTAATAGCGAAAAGAAGGGCCGAGATAGGAGAATCAGCTATTGAATTGCCAGATCAGAAGGAACAGGTTATAACCCCTGGGGGTATAAGGCTACACGATGACCGTGGGGTTAGAAAAAGCAGAAATCCTTTATATTCCTTTAAACAATCAGTATGGGCAACACTTAGTGCTGATCTCCCATCCACATTTAAGGCAACACAAGCAGAATTAGCTGGTGTATTAGCGGCTGGACAAAAGAAACCAGACCTACTTACGCCTTCAGAGGCATTTGACCAGAATTTTGTGAACGATGAAAACGTTGATAGGTTTATTGTTTCCGAAGAGGAACTTATACAAAGAAAGGCAAATATTCCCGATACTGAGATAGAGAAATTTCAAAAACAGGCAATGCAGTCGGCATTGGAGTTTGAAGAGCGTGGAATAGAACTGAGAGAAGACCTTATCACCTCATTGTTTAAGGATGTACGTGACCCATTAGACTTCCTAAATTGGTTTGCCACAGTGGTGGGACAGACAGGTGCACAGATACCGTTAGCTGTTGCAACGTTTGGTCTATCATCTGCAACAATGGAGATAGGCACTATTTATTTAGATGAAGTAAGAAGGATATCGGAAAAAACAGGTCTAACACCTATTGAAGTAATAGATCAGGGATTGGACAGGAACGGTGTGGCTATTGCGTATGGGCTTGTAGCGGCAGCACTTGACCTAATAGGTGCCAAGAAAGTTGTATCAGGACTTAAGCCAAGTACATTTGCCAAGATGATGAGGATCAAGGCAGTTCCCATGTTGGAGAAATTCAAGGTAGAGGCAATAACAGAGGGTTCTCAAGACATATTAGAGCAGGTTGGTGCAATGCAAGGTGCATCACCGGAAGGACTGTTAAGTTCTTTAGGAAAAGTAGAGGTTGAAAGTATAATAGAATCAGCTATGGCGGGTGGTTTTGGGGCATCAGGTGTACATGGGGCAGGTACTATAGTTCGCAGTATAGTGGATGGACGATCAAACTTACGTCAAAATGAGTTAAGAGAGGTACTGATAGACCTAGAAAAGAAAAGTATGCAATTTGAGGATATACAAGACTCATTTGCAGAGAACGAAGAAGTACTCCCTGAAGTACAAGTCCCAGAGGAAGAAGCACTGATAGATGATTATGAGAACGAGGCAAGGATTATTGCAGAGCAGATACAAGGGGAGGAGATAAAATCAGAAAAGGGAACAATCATTTCACGTCTGGAAGCACTTGATGAGGCAATCAGGAAAGATGATCTTAAAGAACAGGCTGAGATAGGCAAGGAAGAAGCTATAGAGGCTAAAGAGTTCCAGAAAGAACAAAGACAAGAGGAGGCTGGACTTAAACGCTTGGGGAAACGTGTTGAGGAGCAGAAGAAGGCCGAGGAGAAGCAAAAAGATAAAAAGGTTACTGTTCAAAAAGGGGAGGTAAAAGAAGTACCCGTTAAAGAACCAGCTAAAGTTGTAGAAGAAGTTACCAAAGTAGAGAAAAAAGAGGTTAAAGAAGAGAAGGTAACCCCCAAGAAACCATTAGGTAGGCCAAAGGTAGAGAAGACTGTTGAACAGATAGAGACTGAAGAGAAGGCTGTGATCAAAGATACAGAGGCTAAACTGGAAACACGCATATCAACTATTGAGAATGATACCAGTCCACCGAGAAAGATTGAAAGATTGGGCAAAGTAAGGGAAGAAGCAGAGAAACTAGGACTCGAACCTACAGTTAAGCGTGTAGATAGGATTTTGGCCTCCATAGAGGCTGCTGAAGAGACTAAAAAGGAAAAAGCAACCCGTAAGTCCAAAACACCAGAAGATCGCTTAGAAGAGCTTAAAACAGTACGTAGCGAAGAGTCCAAGGAGGAGGTTGATTTTGTTGCCCAAATAGATAAAGATGTGGAGAAAGCCATAAAGGAGGAAAACTTTGAGGCATTGTTGATAGCAGAGGATGAATTCAAAGAGCATAAGGTGGTAAAAGCAATTGCATCAGAGGATGTACGTACACTTTCTTTGGTAAACCGTGATGTTGCAAAGAAGATAGAGGAAGGTAAGAAGCTTGACGTGTTCAAGGGGGCCAAAGAGGAAATACAACAAGAGAAGAGAAAAATAAAGGAAAAGAAGGTATCTGACAGAAAGAAGTCAAGAGATGAGAAGATCGAATTGGCAACTGCTGTACGAAGAGGGGATATAACACTTGATCAGGCTGTGGATAAACTGATTGCCTTTAGAAAAAAGGAGGGATTAAGAGAGGTCTCACGTGAACAACTAGAAGAAAGGTTGCAAACAGAAGAGATACAAAAAGCATCTACTAAGAAGTCCGAGGAGATTGCAAAGAAGAAAAAGAAAGAACAAAAAACTATAGAACCTACCAAGGCTTCAATGGAGCAGTTTATGGAGGATGCAAAGCTGTCAGACGAAGAGATACAGGAGTTCAAAGACCTAGATGTAGATGATAGTGATATAACATTTGGTGAAAAGAAGATACAAGGTGGTAAGGTACGTAAGCTTCTTACGGACACATATAGCTATGCAGAGATCAAAACAGTAGATGGTATAAATAATATCCTATCTGCTATAGGTATGGAGGCTGTTAATGACAACATCAGTCAAAAAATAGATGTTATCAATAAAAAACTGTTTGATAAAATTAACTTCTTACGTAAAACAGCTGGACTGAACCCTATACAGATACGTATAACCGAAGATTTAAGGGATTCAAACGGTGACCAGGTACAAGGTGTATCTATCACTGCTGGAAAGAGTGCAATTATACTAATAGACTCAGACCAACAATTTCAAGGTGTTGCCCAAATGGTTGTTTCACATGAATTGCTACACCCACTTACCTCATTGTTAGCGGGTGAATCATCAAAACTAAAAGGTAGGGCAGCTAAGATATTCAATGTGGCCCTTGTTGACATACATAGGGACGCTTTTAACGCCATAGATAAGATACTGTCAAAACCAGAATCACTGCGTGATCAACAGCTGAATGATGCGTTAAAACTGTATGAAAAGGTAGTGCTGGGTGGTAAGAAGAAGATAACGTCACCTCTCGACATATATGGAATGACCAGTACACAAGAAGTAATATCTGAACTTGCCAACCCTTATTTTGCAAACATACTTAATTCAATAGAATCAGGTGTAGTACTTAAAGAGAAACAAACACTGTTAACAAGGTTGGTAAAGTCATTTATGGAGTTCCTTAACAGGGTGGGTGTTATAAGTAAGATTAGTGAGAAGTCTTTACTGGCTAAGTCTATCCGTATAGTTGATGATTTTACGGATGCACTGGCCAATAACCTGGACATCTCACAGGAATCACAGGCAGCTATTGATATACGTGCAAGAAAGGTAGAAAAAGCACCAAAGAACCAGCGTGTACAGAACATAGTAGATAGGATCAGGAACCTACCAAGACTTGATACCAAAAAATCTATTATAGAATTTATAAATAGGATAAATGAAGCCTTACCTGAAAGAATAAGATTTACAGAGACTGAGATAGCACGTATTGTAAGGATAACACGTGCAGAACAATCAGATATAGAATCACAGTCAAGGGTAAACAGGATGATAAGGGCTACAGACCCAAAGAACTTTACCAAGAAACGTGGCGCTATAACAGAAGGCAAGAAAGTAGATGCTGAAACAATAAAAAGGTTGACACGTATCCATGTTGCCTTAAAAGGAGACCCCAAAGAGGCTGAGGTTGCAACACATGAACTGTTGAACAAGGAGGCTATGGAAGGTATACTTGATGAAGATCGACAGAAGCATGAGGAACGTAAATTATTGTTACAGTTCCAACAGGCATCTGAAATGTCCCCGATACAACAGATAAAACTTGCCAGGCAGATTGAGGAGATAATAAAGACAGGAAGGACAATACGTGAGGCTAAACTGGAAAAGGTAAGGGAAGAAAGAAGAAAGGTAAGGACTGAATCACTGCGTACCATTATAGGCATGGATCAACTGGAATCGTTTGATATTGGTAAATTATATAAGGAAGGGACTAACGTACTTTATAAAAACAATATATATACTGCTAAATCAGACCTGATTGTTAATACAGTACCAACTAATATAAGAATATGGAAAAAGCAGAGGTTAATACCGGTTAAAGGAACAAAGGAATTTGAAAAAAGCAAAGGTAATCCCTTTCTTGGTGATTTCTTGGTAAATGCAGAATCATTTCATTCAATGCTTGACCTTATTTCACAAAAGGACGTAAAGACTGCACCATTGCAATCCTTTCTAAATAAACAATTTGGTGGAAGCGTTCGTATGGCTGAAGAAAACGAAATAAAAGGAAAAGAATTTTGGGTTAAGAAAGCAACAGATAAGTTTGTAAGTATATTCGCTGGTAACAGGAGTGGTGACCAGAAACAAAAAGCAATAAAATTGGCAGTTGTTGAGCAACAAAAACTTGACAAAGAGTTTACCTATGCTGATGACAATACCGGTGAAAATATTACTATACCATTGAGTGATGCACAAATTTATAAAAAATGGATGGAGTTTCAGGATGAAACACTTGATAACACTTGGAAATCAATGGGTGTATCAAAAAGCCTTAAACCACAGATAGAGGCTTACATGGATAAAAACCCAGAACTAAAAGAATGGGCACTATGGCAACTTAATGAGTTTTACCCAGCTTATTATGAGTCTGTAAACAAAGTATTTAAAGACCATTACGGTGTCGACCTATTAAAGATAGACAAGTACTCTCCTGTACTTAGGGATATTGGTGGAAAAGAACTGACGGATATAAGTGGAGTACTGTTGGCCTTTGAACACCCCGTTGCCAGTCTGTTGACAAGTTCTCTTAAAACCAGAAGGTCAAACATAAACGCCATAAAATATACCGACGGTAATGCAATATTGTTTGGTCATATATTTAAAAATGAGCATTTTAAGGCTTGGGACGGTACAGTTACGGAGCTTAGAAGTACTTTCAACACAGGTATCATACGGGAATCAATAAGGTTTTTCCACGGTGAGCCTATGCAAAGAGCTATAGATGAGTATATGAAGGACTTTGCAAGAGGTGGTATATACCAGGAAATGAGTACTAATTTTTATGATAAACTAAGGTCTTATTTTGCAACTTCAGTACTTGGTGCAAATCTGTCACTGTTCTTTAAACAACTAGCATCCTCTGTGTCCACTATTGCAGAAATAGGTTTTGGGCCTTACTTTGAAGGATTAGCTAATTTTGCTGCAAATCCTATTGAGGCAAGAAAGATACTAATGGATACACCTTTTATGAGGGATAGGTTAAAGTCAGGACACGAAAGAGATGTTGCAGTTGCATCGTTACAAAGTGCAGGACAAATATTAAGTGGCGCACGGTCATTTAGAGACCAGATGATGGCACTGGTAAGACTAGGAGATAGCGGTGCAATTATAGCCGGTGGGTGGCCTGTATACATACACTTCAGGGACATAGCCAGAAAAGAGGGTAAATCTACAGAAGAAGCACATAAGATAGGTATTAGAAAGTTCACTGAAATATCATTGAGTTCTCAGCAGTCAAGTAGAATATCAGACCTCAGTAGGTTACAATTAAGCTCTTGGGGAAAGTTCTTTACTATGTTTCAGACCGCACAGATGCAATACTTCAGACATACCAGAGCCGCTTACCGTGGTCTTGTTAAAGGGCGTGGTAATGTAGGGGATAACTTACGTAAACTATTTGTATATCACGCACTTCTACCATTGATGTTCCAATATGTTGCACAGGGTTTGAAGCTTCGTGACGAGGATGATGAACTTGACGACGTATTATTAACACGGTTGTTTACGTTGGGTGTTGGTGTTGGGTCACTGAATGGTGTACCTATATTTGGAAAGTTTATGGAGCACGCAGCACACGCAGTCGCTGGTGACCAGATCAACCTTACTCTGACACCGTTGACCGGGATTGGTACAAATGCAGTTGATATGTTCTTAAGGTTCAGTAAACTATTATTTGAAATACAAAGTGGTGAAGTAGATGATTTTACACCTGATGATATTGACGATGCATTGGCAATACTTGACAGTCCCCTTACACATAATATATTGTTTGTAGCTGGTATAGCCACAGGATTACCATTTAACCCAGCAGTAAAACAAGCAATGGGCATTGGTGCTGCATTACAAGGCAAGGATGATTTTAGAAGGGCTTTAGGGTACAGTGAATACGCATTGAATACTAGGGAAGGTAAGAAGGTAACAGTAAGAAAAGGTCCAAGACAAATGCCAAGACAAAAAGGTCAAAGGAAGCAGTCCAGAAGAAGGTCTAGATAGGCACAGTATTTGATATAATATATATTGACTATGAGAAACAAGATATCCAGTTACGTTAATTATGCAGAATCTGTAAAAAGCCAAACAGCTGTACGTAGGGGTATAAACAACGAACCTAACGAACAACAGTTAGAATCAATGAAGTTTGTTGCATATGAGATATTTGATAAAGTACGTATATTTGTTGGTGGCCCGTTATATGCAAGCTCATTCTTTAGGTCACCAGAACTGAACAAGGCTATTGGTGGTGCTTCATCATCACAACATTGTAAGGGAGAGGCAATTGATATAGATTGTGATTATTATGGAAATGGTAACAACATAGATGTATTTTACTTTATTGAGCAAAACCTGGAATTCGATCAACTCATATGGGAATATGGTGATGATAGTAACCCAGCATGGGTTCACGTTTCAAGAAAACAAAACAATAACCGTAACATGATATTACAGGCAATCAGAACAGATAACGGAACAAGATACGAGGTATTCAAATGGAAGGAATAGAATTTTCACAAGTAGCAGCACTAATAGTGTTCCTATTGGGTATAATAACTTTTATATCCAGTTTTCTGGTTAAGGCGCAACGTGCCAAGAAAGAAATAAAAGATGATGCACTGGCAGATCAAAAGATAGATCAGGACCAGGATATCAAAATAGTTAAATTGGAAGCCCGTATAAGGGCTGTTGAAAATGATGTAGCTGAGATAAAAGGCAGTTATAAATCATTGGACGGAAAATTGAGCAGACAAATAGAAAAATTGGAGGGTAAAATAGATAAACTTTCAATTACTTTAATAGAATTTTTAACAAAATAAAAATATAAATTATGTCTTTAAGATCACAACCCATATTACAAGCAACCAATGCATTCCCTGTTGTACCTGATGACACTAACCCAATCTCATTGGATAGGGCAGAAGTTGAAACACTTACGATCACAGTTAAGTCAACAGACGCAGATACTATTACTATTACACTGGATGACGATACTAAAACAGATGTTGTTGTAACAGACCAGACTGCCGGAACTGTAAACGATACAGCGGATGAGATTGCTGCCCATGATTTTTCAGCAGTTGGAAATGGTTGGACAGCAGTTGCGGTTGATGACACCGTGGTGTTTACTTCATTGGAAACACTTGCCCACGAGGGAACGTTCACACTAAGTGCTGCAACCTCGGCGGTTGGTACTTGGGCACAGACCACTCAGGCAAGGAACAACGCCACGGGGGCCAAAGTTGTAGCATTATATATTACTGTAGGTGGTACTATTAAAGTTAAAATGGCTGCCGGGGTAAACGCAGTGGGTGGAGACAATATATCATATACCGTGGATTCTGGAACGTGGTTACCAATCTTAGTAAGTCAAGTGTACACAACTGGAACAACAGCAACAGGTATTATAGCTCAAATAGGAAATCTTAACGGATAATGGGAAGTGCCAATATAAATGCAAACTATATAGGGCATGATCTAAGATTTACTCCCTCAGACTTATCTGGTTTAACGGTGTGGCTTGATGATCCAAATATCCCCTCAAACATTACGGAGAGTGCTTTTAGGGTGTCTCAATGGTTTGATATATCTGGCGATTCTAATAATTTTCCACAATCTACTGGGGCCGACCAAGGCCTACGAACTGGGCAGTTTATCGAATATGACGGGGTTACCGAATTCCAAGACGGTACAGGGGTTTTGTCAAGTTTTGCAAGTGATACTCAAGGTGAACTGTTTATTGTGGCACACGAATTGGAAGGAACAGGGGTTACTACTGATTTATTTGGTGCTGGGGATGCATCAGGGACTGCGAATTTTATGCGTTTTAGTATGTTGGTAGGTGATACTTTGGCACTTTTAATGAGGGTGGGAGGTGTAAATCAAAATATCATCTTCGGGGCAGCACCTAGAAACCAGAAAATGTTAATTAGCTGGCGAAGTAGTGGAACGGCCTATGGGGCACAAATAAACGGTGTTGAGTCTGCCGTTTCTGTCGGAGTTGACAATGGTGATTGGTTTACCGATGTCCCTCTATTAGATACGTTGGCAATATCGGCAACAATCAGATCATCTTCATTATTTTTTAATAATCGAATATATTCTGTTATCTATTGTAACCGTCAACTGACGGCAGCAGAAAGATTGCTCGTCAACAAGTTTTTAAACTTTAAATTTAGCATAGGGCTATCATTATGAGCAGGTGGATAGAAATAACAGGAACAAACAAGGCTGACCTAAAGGCCAAGGCCAAAAAGGTTCAGGATAAGTTGCATGAATTGTTATCTATAACTATGGGCAACAATTATAACGCTGGTAGGTACGCAAAACTTGGAAGTTCAATTAGGTTACATAAAACAGAATTAAAAGTAATAATTAAAATACCAGATACAGTCAGTCTAAGGTGGGAAATGATAAAGAAAAGAATAGGTGAAGTACCAGGATGGGTAACACCTAAGAACATAGATAGGGGTGACCCCAACTACTTTAACAACGATGTTTAAAACATGCACAGAATTTGCACTTATAGGGGTAACCAGGGACAACATAGCAACGATGCTAAATATCCCGTATCTGAACTCACAGCTAGGGTATACACTGTTACCACCCGATGTTGTACTAGAGGCTTGGATAAGATTAGAAGAAAAAGATATTTTTAACATTAAACAATAAAGCAATGCCAGTATCAAACAAAGGAATCCCGATGGCGGGAAAACCACATAGTAATTTAAAAGACATCATACCAAGTATCAGTTTGTCCAAGAAGAGCCTATACGGTGTAGGCGACAAGGATATATTGATCGGACAAAGCCTTTCCAAACAAGGTTTGACAAATGGTGTATCCCCCAGTCATCCGGCAGGGTTTTAATTATAACCTATGTCTAAGTTAGACAGTGCCACAGAACTGATAAGTTCTATTGGTAATGCTGTGGACAAGAACTTTGAATCTGGTGAGGAAAGACAAGCAGCATTGTCTTCCCGCCATGATAGTGATATGTCCTCTGATTCCTGGTTGTCCAAGAATATACGACCGATGACCCTAATCTTCTTAATGATATGTCAAACATCCATAGTATTTGCATCATTTTTCGATAAGGCTGTAGACCCTTGGATAATAGGCCAGGTGGGTACATTACTGTTCGCTGCTTTTGGTTTTTATTTCAATTCTAAGAAAGGTGAGAGGATGATGGAGAAGAGGGTGGCAGGTGCCACGAAGATAGAGAAGATGAAGATAAAGGCACAGATCAAGGAGAGTAGAAGAGATAACCGGAAGTCACGTAAACTAGCTAAATAGAATGGCGCAAATCAACGGGATACTGGAAGGATTTTTAAACCCCACCAGAAAATCACATATATTTAAAACACCAAGTTCAACAGTTATAAGTGTTGGGCCATCTTATGTAGTGCTACCCAGGGGCACTGGGTCTACATTGATAGATATAGCTACTGAAACAACATTTCTTCTACAGGAGTCAGAGAGCATCATATCTGGTAGATTACAAGAAGCAGACAAGACAAGGATAAAATTTGCTGATTCAGCGTCTATAGATTCGTTTTCAAGATTAAGGATATGTGAGCCTGTAACGTTGTTTGATAGTAAACAGATACATGATAACAAACCATTGTTCTGGGATGACCAAGAAGTATCAGGGAGTGGTACTACCTCTGTATATAACCACGATGAGGCCTCAACTGTTATAGGTGTTGCCGGAACCACAGTTGGTAAAAGGGTAAGACAAACAAAGATGAGGTTTAATTACCAACCAGGGAAATCTTTGGAGTGTATACTTACTGGGGTACTGGGAGTGGGCGGTGCAGGTATTACACAGGAACTGGGGTACTTTGATGATAACAACGGTGTATTTTTTAAATGTGACAGCAGTGTTGTTTCAGTAGTTTTAAGAACCAACACCACAGGTAGTCCAGTGGACACAACCGTAGTTCAATCTGATTGGAATGTGGATAAAATGGATGGTACTGGCGACAGTGGGATTACGTTGGACTTCTCTAAATCACAAATCTTCTTTTTTGACTTTGAATGGCTTGGTGTCGGCAGGGTAAGGTACGGGTTCTTTGTGGATGGCATTCCGATCTATTGTCATTATTCTAATAACTCGAACATAATCTCTAAAGTATATATGAGTACACCCAACCTACCGGTTAGGTACTCTGTAGAAAATGATGGCACGGGTGTGGCATCTACACTAACAAGCTTATGCAGTACAATTATTTCAGAAGGGGGCAGTGATGATCTGGGAATAACCAGATATGCATCCACTGGAGGTACGCATGTAGATGCAAACGCAGCCGGTACTATATATGCGGTACTAGGAATACGACTAAAGGCAGATCATATTGATGCAATGGTATTGACCTCCTCAATGTCCATGCTTTCAGAAACAAATGATAATTTTGAGTGGATCATAATACTTAATCCAACAGTGGCGGATACTTTTACCTACGGTGATGAAACAAACAGTGTTATACAAACTGCAAAGGGGGCAACAGCCAACACTGTAACAAATGGTATTTTTATAGATGGTGGGTTTACTGCTCAAAAGGAGGGTGTTACCAATCTAATACCAAATGCACTGCACTTAGGGTCTACCATAGCTGGTGTACCTGACGAAATAGTACTATGTGTCAGGCCGCTGTCATCCAATGCTGATATACAAGGTGCACTGACCTGGAAAGAACTATCGTAATTATGAAAAGGATTATAATATGGCTTCTAAAATGGCCTTTCGTTTGGTTTTATATAATTGACAAGGAAGCAAAGCTATACCTACAAAAGAGGAATATAGCTAGGAGAAGCAACAATCAACTGTAAATCCTCTCCATTAAAAAATCCAAAAACATACCTATAATAATAGCTGACCATATAACAGCCAACAGTTCTCCCCCAGATAGGTTATAGCCAGCAATAGCAGCTATAATAACCCCGGAGGTTATAACATTTTGCCTTTTCTTTTGTTCGTTCATGTTCACTTTGTTTATTATTGTTCGTTAATACAGTTATGATAGTGAGTTACCCTGTTGGTATTTCTGGTATTTCCAGCCAATATGTTATCCAATGGTAATCTGGATTGTTTTCATAGTCCCGTCCGTTATCATCTAGCCATACCCCATCTTCATAATTTAATATTACAAAACATGATGATCCTTTACCTATATCACCAAACTTAGTTGAGATACATAAATGTTCTTCATTTGGGTCTTCTGGCAATTTATCCTTTATATTTATCCAATCCATAATAATGATTTACTTTAGTGGCCTCCAGTAAAGTACCATTGAACCGAATGGTTCTGTAAATCCATCGTACCCATCAGTTAAATTCCAATACATCATTTCTTTAACAACTTCACCCGTTTCCATTATTACATCTACCTCTGTATCGTCAGGTGGGCAGAACTTCTTGGCATCATACCAATACCCCATCCCAGGTACAACAACTAGTTTGTCCAGTGCATTCTTTTTACACAACCGCTTCTCTACTTCATTCATATATCTTTACGATTGTATATGTACCATATCCACCTCCTTTATTAAGAATGGTTTTAAGAGTAGTTATATCAGTTTGTCTAATCTTACTTTCCCATTTCTTTGCGTATAGGATACCACCGAAGTATGTACCACTCCAATATCCTTGTCTTATGACATCCTGTATTACATAGTATGCTTTCATATATTTATCCTGTTTAGTTTCTCTTTATATCTAGGGTCTTCAGCATAACCCCTTTTCTTAAGGTAAGTATAGTAGTCTGTATCTACAGGAGAGGTGTCCTGCCAAAGCTTATAATCCTTTACGGAGTCAGTCCAGTACGAGTAGAAAGCAAACTTACCCTCCAAGGCCATTATAAAGCCCTTAGTGACACTTTCTCTATATCTAGGTACTTTCATACCAAAAAGGTTATTGGATCGCTTAAACAGGCTAGATGTGAATCCTCCCGACTCAAGCATCGCTTGCCTTAAAACTATCTCTGGATTCTTTACTCTATAAAAATCTAAAACTAGTCTTAGGTTTTCTATTGTAATTGGTAGCTCTCGGTAATCCTCCTCTGTATAGAATTTAATAGATTTCTCCATAAGAGTAACCGCTCCTATACCAACGTTACCAAAAGTTTGAAAACCAAGTATTAATAGAAATAATATCATCATACGTTTCATATAGTATTGTTTCGTACAACATTCCACATTCGGTGAAGGTTGTGGTTAAACCTTATCTGAACCATAATTGCATATACTATGCCACTTTCTTTAGTTCGTTAGGATAAAACTCACATGTATACTTCTGCCATAGAGGTTTTACTAGTATATAATAACCATCTATACCTGTAATCCTACCCAACAATGGTCTTGATTTATCTTTTAATTGGTGTGGTATGTTTCCTGTTATCTCAACTTTATCACCTATAGCCAGTTGAGAAAGTACCGTGGTTGTAGACTCACTACAATCATCACAATATTGTGATTTGGGATCAAATTCATCTATGTACTCGTTGGTATTAATATTAACCCAAGCCTGAACACATACGTTGCTTCCACCACATTGTTTACAAACTAACATTACTTCTTATATATTTTAAGTATCCTTGTATATCCATATTTCTTAATGTTGTATGGTTCTACATCTATAGAACTCTTTCTACAACCACAACTTACTATTATAGGGTTGTCTTCTGGTTTTGTCAATGTTACCTCACCACACTTCTCACAGTCCCATAGGACTGATTCCACTGTTTTACCAGTTGGTGTTTTTTCGTAATCTGTATATGTTTCCATTATTGTTTATTCACTTATCACTATATTAGCAACTACTGTCCAGTCTGCCATCATACCGGCCTCCATACCATGCTCCCAACCGTGAGAATTCTTATTTATAAACTCCTCTAATTGTTTATCAGTTAGATTATCTATATATGCCTTCCTAACGTCGTCAGCTGAATCATATAGGTCTTGAAAACAAAATCTTGTCTCCCAGACCGTTTCATTAAATAATTGTGTACGTGTCATATATTTTATTGTTTATTTCTTCCAATATTCACCTATTTTAGCCTCTGCACTACCCTTTATTGTAGTAAGGAACCTGCTGAGGCAGTCCCCCATTATCTTTTCTATCTTTACCCTTGCCACCTCTAGGTATTTGTCCATTACCTCGCATACTATCTCATCATGTATGTTCATCACGATTCTGCCATATCCCGTTCTGCTAAGATAACCATCAACTACAATCAGTGCCATCTTCATAGCCTCTGCGTTGGTGTTCTGTATAGGGAAGTTTGCACATTCTCCGTATGCGTCTTTACTGAACCAGCGTTTCCTACCAAGGAACGAGCCTACAAGGAAACCATTATTATGCGCTTCTGTGATCAATCCTGACAGATAGTTATTAAGCACAGGCATAGCGTTGTCCAGTGCCTTTGATATCTTCTGGGCAACACCCATCCTATCTTTTGCTGGATGGAACTTATTGATATACTTGGACATTTGTTGATATATCTTCCCCTTTCCACATTTATAGAACTTTGCAAATAGGTTGTTCTTATGGTCTGTCCTAAGATCGACAAGTTTAAACTTCTTGTCTTTTATGGTGATCTTGTCCTCTGAGTTTATGATAGTGACAGGCTCACCGAAGATTATAGAGTAGCTTATTGAGGCCAGTTCGCTATGGATATCAATTCCCTTTAACAAACTGTCCAACAGGAGTGGCTCCTGGGAGTAATCTGCTGCTATCGCCACCTCTGCCGAGTTCATGTCACAGGTGATCATCTTATGTCCTGTACGTGCCTTAAAGAAGTTTCTAAGGTCACCCCTAGGTATGTTCTGAAGGTTGGGCCTATAGGAGGACAGCCTACCTGTTGCAGTCCTGCACTGTGTGTACTGGGTATGTATGAAATTATGGTGGTCAAGTTTGCTAAGGAACTTCTCACCATAGGTTGACAAGAGCTTATCGTTTCTTCTGTAGAAGATCAGATCGGTGATAAATTGCGAGATAGGTGAGCCAGGATGCTCTGTTAAATACGTTTTAAGCGTATTCTCGTCAACACTGACTTCACCATCCCGCTTACACGGCAACTCTAAATCCAATTTCTTAAATATATCAATTATCTGAGGTGATGAACTATAATTGATATTACCTTTGTTCTCGTTTATAATACGTTTGCTCATCGAAAACAAACTGGCCTGATAAACTATTTCCTTACTTCTTTTCCTGGTGTACCTGGATGCTTTTAACTCTGGGTATTCCTCTGATAGGTTAACAAGGTGAGAATCCAGTTTAACCTGTGAAGCATCTCTCATCCCTTCCCATTTTCCAAGTATCTTGTACCAACCCTTATAGTCTATGAGACAACCACCAATCTCCATTTTGATCAACACTGGTATCAACATATTCTCCAGTTCGATCACCTTTTTCATCCCATGCGCCTTTATGAGTGACTGTTGTGTATGCTGGAGACGTAACAAATGTATCACGTCCCCCATCACATACTCGACCTGCTCTGGGCTGAGGTCGTCGCTCACGTTGTGGTATATGAAGCTGTATTGCATAAGCTTCTTCTTCCACCCATCAATCTCTTTTACACCTATGAATCCATCCAGACAGTTTATCAGTGAATGGCTTACACGGTCTGGATAGTTCCTAAGTATCTGGCTTGCCAACATAGTACAATAGAGGTTCTCTAACAGTATCCCGTAGTTGGTATATACAAATGATGCATCAAACTTTGCGTTATGTGCAACCGTTATGTCTACCAATGCCAGTTTCCTGAATATCTTCTTTAGTTCGTTCGTACTGTATTTATTTATCTGAAATACATATCTACACTTATTACCGGCAACAGCAAAGGCAACTATCTTATCTGTTCGTGGATTAAGTCCAGTTGTCTCTATATCAAATCCGACTTCGTTATCGAATATGATACTGTTTACCGATGGGTTAAGTTCCATCTTATTATTCATATTGTTTGTTTTATTTATTCAAATACAGGTGATGGGTATATATTGGCATATACACAAGTAAGCTCTACAATTAAGGGCCAAAATCCTCCAAGTCTTCACATTGTTTCCATCTCCTGTCATAATGGTATTGTTTTTGTATTAATAATGTTATGGCAAAAAATAGAAATTACGCTGACGAATATAAGAAATTCCAGAGTTCTAAGAAACAAAAGCAGGACAGGGCTAAGAGAAACAAGGCCCGTAGACATGCACTTAAGAGTGGTAGGGTCAGGAAAGGGGATAATTTTGACTTGCATCACCCTAACGGAATAAATGGTAAGGTTGTTAAGATGCATAAATCTAAAAACCGTGGAAAGAAAGAAAAAAGTAGGTTGAAAGGGTCTAAGAGAAAAAAGAAATAATTAATCCATCCAAACATAACCCTCCTCTGGTAGTTCCCCTATACGTTCATTCTCTTTTATATCTTTATCAAAGATAGCAAAAATATGGTTACTATTAATATGTTGGTCAACCGTTTGGTATAATCTACCAAAGTTAGGTTCTACCTGCTCTTCAATATATCGTTTATCTTCTTTACCCCATTTACAATTACGATGATATCCTGATGCCTGATCCAACGAATCACTTTCACTAATAGAATAATCTTCTCCACAGCAAATGCATGTAACACGATCAGGGCTATGATCAAACCTATTATAAAATATAACTTTGGCCTCTTTTAGAGGAGCTTCAATATATATAATTGAATAATCCTCCTTTTGGCTTCCACCAGAATGCATATCCCAGAATGTTGTCCATTTAAACTTCCTCATAATACTTATTATTTAAATCCTAACTTAAACTCTACATTAATCCCTAGAAATCCACACAGTGTAAACAGTTTATACTGTGATATACCACCTTTTTTTCTGCTATGTAGATAATTGCTTATGAGTTCTACACCTATACCTGAATCATCCGCCAGCTTTACCAGTGTACCTCCACGTTTCTTTATCTGATACTGTACTGCTGACCGCACCTGTTGACTGTCCCTGAACATACACCACTTACTTGCCGGTGATTTCTTACCTGCCATACTAGAATATTATTTTATCTGCCTCCCTTATCATGTTTATAATAGCAGTTGTAGCATCTGGCTTGTCTTTTAAATCTTGGACAAGATCAGTTATATACTCTTCCCTGGTTTCGTATTTACTATAAATATTAATACGAAGACTAACCTCTCTGGTTTTCTTTATTAAATCCTCCTTTTCCAGTTTAAGTTGAGATAATATATATTTTCTGTCTGCCAGACCATATATAGTGGGAGGATATCCGTTGTACACAACAAACGACTTGCCGTCCTGACTTCTAACATTAAAACTACCGTTGGAACGTGTAGACCCTGTTGGTATTGAGTAGACAACCAGTGGTACACCGGTAGGTGTGCTTTTATTGATTGTGTCACTAGATACGATAATAGTATCTCCCATTTTAACAATAGGGTTACCACTTGGATAACATGGTACTTGTTCTTCTGTTGTTTCTTTTTCTTTTGTTTTCATTTTTATATTTGTTTAATTTAATATAGTTCACCCCAATCCCCATCATCATCTTCATAGGGATCAGCGTTTATATCATCAACATCTGTTGAACCACATTGCGGGCAGTGCCAATTACCGTCATATACTTCAAACACTACTTCTGTGCTAGGTCCAGTCCAACCACATATGTTGCACTTGTCTACGGTGTTCTGTTCTAATATTTGTCTTCTTGGCATTGATCTATAGTATCGTTTAAATTCTCTATTTCATCTTGTAGTATACGAATTTGTTCAGCAGCCTTCTTTGCAACATTTCTTGCAGCTGATTCTGTATTATACGGGTCATACCCATAACTTATTAAAAGCTTTCCCCAATCTGAGGCATTATATATATTCCTAACTTCCTGTTCTGTTTTCATAGAGGTGGATATCAGATTCGAACTGATGTTTTAAGTTTTGCAGACTCATACCTGGCCACTCGGACAATCCACCGTGTAGGGGTGGCAGTACATAGAAATAATGTACCGCCCCAATCCCCTAAACACTGAAGATGATATTATTATACCAACTTCTGCGCATATATTATATATTTTTAGAAAGGAAGTGTATCATCATCCTCACTTTCTCCTACTGGTTCACTGGAAGGTTTTCCTGTTTTAACAGGGGTATCTCCCGGTTTCCATTCATTCACGTAGACATGGTGTGAATTCTTGTATTCATCCAAACCGTCCCTTCTACGGGACATTGTAAGGTTGACATACTCTTTACCATCCATTAGATCATCTAATGCCTTTGCGGTCTTGTCATCCATTTCCCCAACGGCCTCTCCGATCAGTTGTCTTACGTTTACTGAAAAGTTAATTAAGTTTCCAGTACCTTCTGAAAACCCTGGTTCTCTGGCGGAACCTTTTACAAATTTACGTTTCGTTTGTTCATTCATGTTTATTATATTTAATTGTTTATGTTATTGATTAAAATTAAATTCTTGGTGGTCTAATAGGTCTGCTTCTACGTCGTATGGTGTCTTCATGGAGTGCACTCTCTATATCAGAAATACGAGGTGGGTCTATATCCGATCCAACAAAACCAGAGTTAGCCATAGTATATCTTGGTTGGTCACCTCCTGTAAATGATAGACGTTGATTATCCAACCACCGTATTGCCTGTTCTGTTTCGGATGATTCATCTTCACCTCTATACTGTTTTTTATTACAATCACTTTGTTTTTTAACAGTTCCCAGTGCTTCATTGCATACCTCCGCAACACCCAGCCACTCAGGTGCATTTCCCCCCAACCCTATAAGTGATTTTCTTATAAAGATTATTTGCCCTGCTGTTATAAGGTCAAAATGTATACCAATCCCGTTGTAACCGATAACATGATTATGCCACTCTTTAGGTTTGGTATCTATCAGTACTTTTCTGGTAACAACATTGATTATATCATGATATGGTTGCAGGAGTGCCGTACCGGATACTGAGAAAAGGTTATATGGTAACAATAGGTTTTTATTTGGGTTTACCTTTCCGTTTTTTGGATAAAACTTAACAATTACTTGACCGGATTGTCCGCTGAACCCTTCAGACATATCATACAGTAAATTAGGATAACCATCCAATATATTTATATAGGAATCGTTCTTATATAGCATTGTTTTTTCCAGTTCCTTCTTTTCTACGCTTGCTCTCTTTTTCATTCTGTTATTCTCTCATCACAGTCCAATGGACAGTTTTTACATTCATTAACAGATGGGTCTTTTACCCAACCATGTTTATTATATAAGTCAACAACTTTCTCGGCTGTATCAAACCTATTGTGTACATTATCTATGTCTTTCTTTGTAATATCTAGCTTGATAACCTTTATATTCTTTTTTGTAGAGTAGTCAAATACTGCTAGATAGTCATCTATATTACCAGATGGTGCTGGCCAGAAACTATCGTCGTTTTCACTTCGATATAGGTCATGATAGTGAGTTTGTTGTATCCAATCAATGGCATCTAAATCTCCCCACCAGCCGCCTGGCCTATACAAATTACCTGTCAGTTTTAGGTCAATAATACAAAAATTATCGTCCCTTGATGCTGTAAAATCAATTACACCACTCCGGTTTTTAACCGGGTCTGTTACCCTAATCTGTTTGTCTATAATGTTAAAACCCAACCAATCCTTATGCTTAGGATCAAACAACTCCTTAAACCTGTCAGCCTGTTCCCCTATACGTATTTGATCTTTACCTTTGTTCCCGTTTAACAGCCTAGGAAGATCGGTAAGGTTATCATCTGGGTTTGCACCACCACCAAGACATAGGTACTCAAAATACCTGCCCCTGTCCATATAGATATTAGAGGGAGACTTAAACTCCCCCAATATCCATTGTGAATTCCACCTATAAGGACAAGTTTCTGGTTTCTCTAAGTCTTTTAATGCAGACTGCGAAAAATTAAACTTATCCATCTTTACTACCTGGTCCTGTAGGACGATCCACACCGTCACCTTTATATACTACCGCAGCGGTCGGACCATCAGATTTAGACTCTGATTTCTTAAAATCATCTGCCTCGTCCTCACCAAACACACCTTGCTTATATAGACCGGTTAGCATCAGTACAGCCCTGCTCCTACCACGTTTCTCAGCCATTGCACATAAGTACTTAGGTTGTTGTTTAACGTTGTCATCAGTAGCTTCACCAGTTGTGATAATTGATTTAACTGAGCTTCCATCCTCTGTAACTATCGAGGCATTTACTTTAAGATAAACATAATCTTTGTTTATGCCCAACGGTATAAAATCAATCTTTATGTTTTCCTTAGCCTCTATCTTCTGGATACCTGCCCTGGTTATAATAACATAATGTTTATGACGGAACACGTCGTCTTTATCAAGCTCATACTTATCGTACAACTCCTTGATAATGGTTTCCTGCTTAGTCATTGACAACCTCCATCTTAGCTTCCCCTTCATTAGGTATAACAACTGGTGCTTCTGGCAACGTTACAGGCTTACCTATATCATCCATTTGTTCCAGTATAGTGCCTATATCACCGAACGAACCCAATCTAGGGTCTACTTCATCGACTGCTGTTTTGTTGCATACAATGAACGCCTGTTCGGTAAATATAACATACCTTGTATCTATGGCTACTGTACCGTAGTCAGCAGATACCAGACGGTCACCTTCCTTGACCATAACAACACCTTTGTTATTATCTATACTGTTTACAAAGATAACGTTGTTTATGTTATCAACTTCAATTACAGGGTCTACACTAATCTTTTCCTTAGCCAGGAAATCCCTTACATACAAAGGAAGTTGATCCTTGTACATGTTAAAAAACTGTATCATCGCATTGTGTACTTCCGGTGTATCACTTCTGATAGACAGGAGGTTTTCGTCTGCTTTGATTTCCTTCTTCTTTTTGCTCATATTACGTTTATTTGATTGTTGTTAATCTATTCTTAACCCACAGTGAGTTAATGTCTTCTCCTTTGGGAAGTTCCAGTTTAATTGGTTCTACCCGTAAGTGTTCGTATTCTTCCGTTCGCTTTTTGTATAGTTCTTCGTTGCCGTCGTAATCAATTATAAGTTTTCTGTCCGTTATTCCTGAGTATTTATGTGGAAACTCCAGTGGTATGTTACTGACTGATCCACATGATAGTACTACTGCATTTACTTTGGTTTCTTTTAGATATTCCCAAAGTGAGTTGGCAGATGTCTCAGACTCCACCAGGTATAGTATTGGTTTAATATTGTTCTCAATCTTTGTTTCAAGGACATAGAACATCAACCTTCCCCTTGCTGAGAACCTTTTTTCTTCTTCAATGTCGGGATCAATAACCCTAAACTTTGCACCTACTATTTCCAGGTCAAGGTTTTTATGTGGAAACACAAGACTGAGGTGCTTGTTCCATTTACCGTCCTCCTCCTGTCTTTGGAAAAACCCATGCAGATAACCACTCCTTATCCCCCTCTCCCTTGCGTACCTGTCAATCTCCCGTTTCTCAAAGCGGTCAATAGTAAGGTATTTTGACAGTACAAACTCAGGCATTTTATATTCCTTTTTAGGTGTGAATTTATGATAAGTGTTTTCTTTAAGGTGATCTATTGCCCCTTTAAAATCAACACCTTCCAACTCCTTTACTAGCTCAAAGATGTTGCCACCCAGGTTGTTTGCAAAGTCATAGAATGAGTTGTTGGGATATATAGCAAAAGACCATGTTGAATCTTTTGAGAATGGTGAACTGCACCAGTACAACCTACCCTTTCTCTTTACTGGTATTCCCCTGCGTTTTAAATAGTCTCTTATAGATATATCCTCTAGGTTGTCTGTCATATTATCTTTTACGTATTAGTGTTTGGTTCATATCCAGTAGGCCTTCAATATCTTTTTTATTGACCAATCTATTTACCTCTTTGTTCCATATAATATTTGTAGGGTTATTTAGAGGTGTCTTTATAAGTTTAGACCCTAGGTTAGCATAGTAATTCTTTTCTCCTTTCAACATATCATTAGTTTTATCTGTCACTCTGTCAGTAATTACTGACAATCTGTCTTGTTTCCTGTCATTATGTCCTTTACTCGTTGAATATTAGAGAAAGAGCACCTATTATTGCTACTATAACAATAAAGATAAAAGCACCAACCCAGACACCTATAAAATCTTCAGCTAGATATCTGTACGTTATTTTTCTAGTTTTTAAATCCAAAACGTAATGATGTGCATTTTTGCCAGCCCGTTCATCAACTACTAATAAAACTGTATCCACTTTGTTTAGTTTTATTTGTTCTACAACATAATTAGATACGTTTGTGTTATCACCCACCTCTTCATACGTAGACCAAGAACAACCGGATATAACCAGTGTTAAAATAATCAATAGTTTTTTCATTATTATAAATTGTTTAATCCAAAATGATTTAACCAAAATTCCTTTTCACTATACAGTTCCCAATAAGGGAAATTATAATCGTCATGGTCAAGTGACCAGAACCTAAAATACTTTATCTCACAGTTTATCAGTATATCACCTATACCGTAGTCACGACCTTTTAACACCCGTATCAACATCTTGTTGGTAGAGTCTATCTCTGTTTGTGTTGTAGGGTCCATCATTACCGGTATATTATTGTACTCAGGTCTATGTAGCAGTATAAGATTGTCACTTGCCATCTCTATTGACTGTGAATCAGCAAAGTCATTACGCTCTGGCATATCCTTATCATCCGCAGTCCTCTTTATCTGGGCGAACACACAGAACGCTGCACCTGTTTCATTGGCAGTCTGCTTGATACCGTTCATAAAGTCACCTATACCATATGTTCTCAGTCCTGACCCTTCAAAATTGGCCATCTGTATGTAATCAATGATAATTACAGGTTGTATATCAATACCCTCTTTCTCACTCTTTTCAACACATTTTTTGACAAAATCAAATACGTATGCTTTTACAGTTGATAGTGAAGTGGACATTTCCTGATAGGTAACAGGTAGACCCTTTGCCTCATTGTAAATCTTTTTGATCTCTTCCAGTTTGTTGTCACCTATCAACTTTGCCCCCTGGTTGAGCATCTTGTTGGTTATACCTGTTCCGTGGCATATATGACGGTCGATAAGGTAACTTGATTCCATCTCCCATGAACAGAACAGTATCTCTGCCCTCTTACCGTTGAGCACACGCCCCGCCCCTGATGCCATTTGTGACACTAACGCTGTCTTTCCAACACCTGATCTTGCACCTATCGTTGTAACCTTACCCGGTATCCACCCACCTATCAACATATTAAGGGAGTGGTGTCCCGTGTCACATCCATAGAGGCCCCATTCCTTCGTTCTGTTGGACTGAAACCTGTTCCATGACCTTTTGGTTGCATCATGCTGTGATACCAGGTTATCTCCTATTGTGACCTTATTCATTAATTAATTAGTTTTCTGATAGAATCCAGATCATACTCTTTTAACAATTTACCATCTCTATAAACAGGTTGAATTAAATTGGAAGGATGATATACTTTGTCCCAGGACTGATCCTCATATGTTACCAATTCATCACCTTCTTTAACTAATGTTAACAGACCCCTTCTAGATTTTTTACTGGTGTCCGTGATAGGTTCTTTCATTATTCCCCTCTCTTCTCCATCTATCTCACAGTACGTAGCCTTTAATGCCATTTTAAATGTATCCCTTGTACAGTTCTGTAAAGATAAACCACCAACACCAAATACTATATTAGATGATGCATATCCTAGTCCTTGAAGAATCTGTAAGATTACATTGGCACGTTCCAATGTAATGGCATCACCATATATAGCACCTACTTTAGGGTTAAGTACTTTATATCCTTTGTTGTTTCTAGTTGAACCAAAGTGTTTATCCAATAGTTGGATCACACCCATGAATTCAGGGCTTCCCAGTGGTGCTTTCCAATCACCACATATTATCTTAACCGGGTCTCCGCTGTCGGGACGTATAACTGTTTTACCGTCCCTGGATAATACCAGTTCTTTTAATGATCCTGCAAAGTAGTCAGAAATAGCCGTCCATAGATTATAAGTATCTGATACTATTGATACAATTCCTGTAGGATATGTTTCTAACATGTTCCTGATTGCATCCTCGTCATCGTTTTCTTTTGACCATGAGCACATAACAGAGTGTTCTGAAGCTGGAACAGATAATCCTATGGGTGCTTTAGCGTTATAAAAGTCACGAAGCATAAGGATACCAGCTACAGTATCGGTGCCCATAAACTGTGTTAGTTCAGCAGCACCACCAATTGCAGCAGTCTCTTCACTGGAACATCCACGATATCCAAAGCTATGACGTTGGAACGGGATATGATCGTTGTTGTCACACGTTATATCAGCATATGATTTAAATAGTTCCAAATATTTGTTTGTTGTAGTTGCAACAGTAATGGGATACCATACCTTTATCAACAGTGTTTCTATATAGTTTACCAACCAATAGAAATCAGGATGTGTATTGGTAATTGTAAATATTGGTTGTTGTAAACCTATTCTTGTGCCCTCTGGAACTGATGATATTTCGATAGGTAGATATCCCAATTCAACCAGGGCATCGAGTTGTTCCCTAGTCACTGCCCCTGGTCCAAGTACTTCATTGGCAACCTCCATAAATTCATCTACATGCTCTGTAGTGGGGCAATCTAATAAGTACTTTTTAAGATAATATTGCAGACCGAATACAATAATATCATTGTGATAATCTAACCTACTCCCCCTTGAGGTTAGATAAGACCACACCTTTGTGGTTTTTGGTGGGTATTGAACCCTATGTCCAAATTTATAGACATCTGTTTGTAAAAATAGATTTTTCATTAGAATTTCATAATTATATCGTTATGTTTATATGTTGATGTACACCTGGTTACCTTATCAGATAATGGTGCGGGAAATGACATAGTTGTATATATTTCATCATAATAAGTCTCAAGTTCGTCCATTGGTTTACTAAAAATACCGTGTGTTATTATAAGGTACAGATTTCTACCACCCCTTAATTTCTTGCCCAGTTCCACAAAAGTACGTCCACCGTCACATATATCATCAACTACAAACAAATCAGTAGTTTTAGGTATTTTATCTAACTGATGTACTATAGTGCCGGTTATCTTACCAGTTGAGGATTCACGAATCTTATCAGCGTACAGTACTGAGCTGTTCCTTGCAAGTTCATAAAACTTCTTACGTGCACCCGAATCTGGACAAACTAAACAATACGGTTTATTTAGACCATTATTCATTCTAATAACTGAATGTACTAAATTATTGTTTGAGAAAACAACAAGGTTATCTATAAGTGCTGGTGTCACATCTGAGTGCGGGTCTATTGTAAAGATATTGTCCAGTTCTTGTGCATTAAGTAGAGAACTGAACACTTTAAGGCTAAATGCCTCGCCTTTATTGCACCGGCGGTCTTGTCTTCCATACGGTATGTATGGCAGTACAGCACTAATAGATTTAGGTTTGAATGATTTCACTGCCTCTATAGCCATAAATAACCGCATTATTTCCTTAGAAGACGTAAGTCTTGAATAAATTGTAACATCTTTGTTAGAGAGGTCATCATGTATCCATATGTGTTCTTCGCCCCCTGGAAAAGTACTTATGTCTTTGTTAACACTATGGTTATTAAGTGTAAATCCTCCTGTAAGTATTACGTTTTCCATAATTAAAATACTATATATTTATCAACATGTTTAAACCCAAACCCCTCTAAGAACTTTATAAATGTCTTTGATTTCTTATCATGGAGGTCTTTAAGGTATTCCTTATAGAACTTCTCCAACACTCCTTTTCTCCTAAAATCCTTTGGTACTTCCATTACCGCCTGGATATCCCTACCGCTATGTCCGTAATCATATATTATTGCAATCATTTTTGTAAATCTATATCTTTCCAATGTGTTACGTTGTCAACTCTACGCCATCCGTCTAACCAAAGTATGCTTTTGGTACAAGTATATACTTTACCATCTTCATCTCTAACTAAAAACTTTTTATTAGGGTTTTTTATTGGTCTTCCCATGTTCGGCAATCTATCGTTTACACTAATCCATCTCATAATTAATTATTAGTATATACTTGATTTAAAATGTCCTTTATAAGAGTTCCACTTTCTCATTATTCTTATCTGATCCTCTGGTTTCATGGTAGCATGTCCCCTGCTACTACATAACAGTACCTCTTCTGGTATTTTTTGGCAATTAGGTCCCTTCTTTATTCCATCTGTTGAAGAGAACCTGGGGCTTTTTAACCTATATACACGTGTGTAGCCATTGTCACGTCCACCAGTCCGGACCTGATCAAACAGGCTTTTTGTTTGTATTTTCTTCATAACTGTTATCTTCTGCCTTTAGCTTCTGGGTACAACGTTCCTACTTCATCACTCTGCCAATACTCATGTGTATCCACGTCCATGATAGTGAGCTTACCGTGCCATCCAGCACCTTGGTCTAAATTCCATAGATTACTAGCGTGAACTGGTTTTAAGTCGGGGTGTGATTGTACTGTTGCTGTATGTCCTATGAACACTTCATTATGTTCACTAAACCCAAGGTCATCACCCCCCTTATCTATGAAATGTTGCCACGTTAAAGCGGTTTCCCACATATGCCTGTCCCAATTTACAGGATACGGCTGATTGTCTAGTGCAAAATGCCAATTTATACCACCGTGAACGTAAAGGTTGTTACGTTTATCTATGTGATACATTACAGCTTCTTTAAAGAATTCAGCATGTCTATGTTTTGCTTCCTCCATGTCATAAACCCCTAACCTTACATAACTCTGTATAGTTTCTTTACCACCCTGGGTAACCCACATATGCATTTGTGGTGTTATCATAACGGGTTCTGTTCCATCAAATGAACATATCCATTCATTGGTAAACCATTTAAGTGCCCATTCATCATGGTTACCAAGTATAAACACAAGGTTCTTTACATTCATCAGTTCCTCGATACATTCATATGTATCCGGCCAACCATCAACAATATCACCAAGGAATACCAGTTGGTCTTTGTCATGATCAAAGTTAGACCTCTCAAACACCTGTAGCATTGCCCTGTGCCCTCCATGTATATCACCTAACGCTAATGTCCTCATACTTTAACTGTTGTTGAAATCTTTATATTTAATTTTAGTGATTATACGGTTGCCATTTCTATTAAATAAATCTACTATAGGTTTCATGATTAAACCCTCTGCCAGGTATTCTTTATTATATGCAATAGTTGATATAAAGGCGTTCTTTACGTATTCAACAGCTTCTTCAAGTTTCCATATACCAATAGCGGGGACAACCATAATATTCAATCTGTAGGCAATATCTGCAACACTGTCTATTTGAAGCCACCATTTATTAATCTTTATATCAAATAAAATAAAATTAACTGTATCAGGCAAATAATTTCCGCCCTTTTGTATTCTAGCACCATAACCTTCACCATAAAGACAAACATTGTCTTCATCTGGAAAGCACTCTTTCATAATTTCATTAGTAAAGATACTCTGTAGTACGCTGAACAGAAAAGTTGGTATCTGTGCTTTATCGGTTTTTCCCCTATACTCCACCTGTTTACCATCCCATAGTATCCTGATATTAGTACCATCAATTTTTTCTGTACAAACCCACTTAATATCTTTTAAAAGTTCAAACTCTGGATTGGCCCAAACTCCCTCCATTAATGTTTTATAATTAGTTTCAGGGTCTCTTAGATATACTGTTTGTATTTTATGATATTTTTCCATACTGTTATAATTTAGTGTTCACTTGCATTTTCCCTGGGAGGGTACTTGCCCTTTTTATATTTCATAAGCTCTCTATACTTAACATCCAGTCCTCTCCATTTATCAAACCAATACTCCGCCCTGTTTATTGAATTAGATAACAATCGCCTTAGCTCCTGTATGTTAGGAAGTGGTCGTGATGGTGGTGGTTTAGTACTCGATTTAGGCAATTTTGGGGCTGGTTTATCTGTATAGTTCATAGCTTTAATGTTTCATTAATTGCTCCTGTCAAATCTTCCACATCAACTCTATAAAACCCATTTTCGTCATTATATCCTAACTTGTTTATCAATTCTTCCACATCTTCAAGGGTCATGTGGTTTATAGACCTCGCAAAGCGTATCAACTCTTCTTCTGACAATATATAATGTCTACTACCGTCACACTCAGCCTCTATTTTAGAGTCGATCCAAAAATCCCTATATGCTTTTGCTTTATTCATTTTATTTAATTTAATATATCTGTGTCTGGACTCTCTGGTTTAAACCCAACTGTATTGCTTTTCAGGTCAACACCTATCTTATCCTTGTCCGGTATCCTTATGTTAAGGAACTTCTGCAACTGCTCATCATTACGTATAACAAGGTCAATATTGTACAGGTGATGCCTGTTTTCTTCCCTGTTGTGCCACTTACTGTTCTGCATAAATCCATGACGGTTTTTAAGAGCTTCTAAGACCTCTTCTTTGGAAAAGGTATGTAGCCTTGCCATGATGTTAGAAACTAGCCCAGCGGTCCTCCTAATGCCCCTAGGGAGGCTGTCTATGAACAGTCCGTTCCATAGGTCTATAACCTCGTGCACAAACTTTAAATCTGCCTTCTCCTGGAGCTTCTCATCATCATTGTTGAGGTGGAAGTTTGCAACTATCTTTTGGGGCAGGTGTATCTCTCTTTGGTTATGGTTCAGTTTACGCTCTATGAACCCACGGGTCTCAAGGTTTTTAAGATAACGTGTTATTGTACGGGGGTCAACATCCATTATCTCTGAGAAATATTCATTGTCCTGATCACATTTGCCCTCTTTGGTAAGGACAGAGGTTATTTCCACATATAACAGTTTTTCAGCAGGTGTCAGTTCCTTATCATACCGTATATTGGCCGGTAACAGGCCATAATAACTACTTCTCATCTATATATTTATATACAATACCTGTACCATTATGTTAATTACTGACAAGATTACTTGTTTTCTGACACTATGTCATTCTTTAATCTCCTGGTTATAACGTTCAATGCTGTCATTTTGACATGCCGGTCTGCTAGTGCCTCCAACAGTTCATCAACACTATAATCCAATGAGTTTGCAATGTTCTTGATTACAATATGTATATACTGACTGTCCACCATACCATTCGTACCCATACCTGCCACATTCAATGCGTACACATACGGATACTGTGAGCTTTTCTTAAGTTCTACCGATACCCTGTCAACCTCTTTTTTGAATTCAGTGTTAGTTGCCATTATGACTTGTTATAGTTTATGCCCTATTTTGAGTAGTTTTAACAATATTTTTTCTATTGTATATTTATATTTTTCGCTATAGTTATCACTTCCCCAAATACCAGGCTCCATTGCTTTTTGTAAGCACTCTCTCGCCTGTTCAATATGTTGTCTTGCTTCCTCCCTCAGTTCATCTGATACTGTTGTTACTCCCATAGTTTTTTAATCTAATAATTAGTACCCTGGGGGGAGTCGAACCCCCAGACAGACCAAGTGGCCCATCAAGACTTCTGTATAATACCACATGGACGTGATACTGTGAAGTCTTTGTGTCTACCGAAACGAAACACAATACAACACTGTGCACATTTACATTCCACCACAGGGCATCTTAACAACCTATGATCCCTTGAGTATACTGTCCATAAAGGTAAGCGATATGCCAGCTTATACAACACATATAAACTCCGTATAAAGCAAGTGCCTTATACAGCCACCCAACCCGTGATACGATCATTTTACCGTAACAGTTTATACCTAATGGTAGGTCATTTAATGGTTTACCAGTAATCTATGCACCCTAATACACACATTGGGTTAAGACATACTCCACCGCTACTGGACATTTTCCAGCAAAAGCCTTTTCCTTGATTTGTTTGGATTTCTTTACTTCTTTCTTCCTCTTCATATTTTTATTATTTAAATTAATTCAATCTTTGCACCCCTCTTTACATAAAAGGGTTTAACGGTTTCGAGCCAAGGTTTTCCTAAAGCCCAACTAGACATGGACTCCCTCACTATACCTTCTATAACAGTGACTTCAAATGTTATACCCCTGTCAAAATTGATTCTATATCTTTCCATTATTTATATATTTTCTTATTATTTTGAATATTTCTGATAACGTTTCAAATGTAAACTTGCTACCCAGCCTTATCGGTGCATATCCTACAACAAATCCATGTTCAGAGTTATGTTTTTCTTTTACTTTATTGCCATTTATTTTATCTATATATACCCAGGGAAAGTTTCCAGAACAGGATACATCTATACCTATTTTACTTAACCTCTCTCTAAATACTCCAAGCTCTTTCATTCTACGTTTTCGTCATTTAGCTGTCTGTTCTTCCATATCATAGATTTAGCCAGTTCTCTGTCTATTATGTCTTCCCAATGGCTTCGTCTTGTTTCTTCCCTGAACAACCAATCGAAGTACATTCCAAATTTCTTGGCAACATACGGCGACGAGTTCAGCGTGGGTGCTGTATTGATTTCCAGTACATACGGTACATCTTTTGCCATCATTACATCAACACCCCCGAAATCAAGGCCAACAGCCTCTATTGCTTTTAGTGCCTCTACCAGTACCGGTCTTAGGTGTTCTGCGTCCAATGTGTTCCAGGGAATATAGACAAATGGGTCGGTGTCGTTCTGTGCCCTGTTCCAGGCTATGTTACCGTTATTGGGGTTAGGCTTCTCCATTACTGCCAATACCTTCCCGTGTGCACAGTGTACCCTGAACTCCCGGTCTTTATCAATAAAATTACTATAATACCACCCGTCATGATAGTGTTCCAAGAATTCATGTTCTGATCTGAGAACTACAAAATTACGGCCTTTGCTATGTGTTATCGGTCTAGCTATAATAGGTAGGTAACTGGTTTGGAAGTTACCTGGTGTTACCAATACTGGGCGGTTAACACCGGACGCTATAAATATCTCCCTACTCAGTTTCTTATTTGTGGCCTTTGCCAGGTCATTTGACCGGTTGTAAACAATTGTATGGTTATCGGTATTAAGAGGCTCCCGTGTGCCCCACCGGATAATAATAGAACCTTCCGATAGTATTCCAGTTTGTTTGTATTCAAACAGATATTTTTCGTTGTTTGTTATCTTTGTACATAACGTTTCCCTATCTTTAAATACACGATAGTATTCATTTCCCTTTGCCCTTCTACGTTGTATAAGAAGTGATTCGCTCCCCATTGTACTGAAGGCCAGTTTAGTGCTTGGCCTTCCATGCACAGCAGTCAGTATAAATTTATCTTTCATAATCAGAACGGGGGGTTAATATCATGTTCTTTTAGTTTTTGTATATATTCAAACCGTTCCAGGTCAAAATCGGTTTCTATTGTTGATATATCAGATAATAATTTGTTACAGTTTAACTTTATTGATTTTGATTTTGTTTTTTCAACTATTTCAAGAACGGCCTCTCTCATTTCCATAAAGCTGTCAGAGTATTCTGATAATAGTTTCGTACGGTTTTTAAGGTTCTCTACTGGTATTTCTATCATATTTTTAGTTATTTTTGTTTCTTTGTTCACTAAGTACCCATAGGTATTTTTTAGTAAGGATACACCTAACTGTTCTTTTTTCCTATATGTGCAGGTCAGGGCATATTTATTTTTCTCCTTTATATCATCTTCACATGAATTTAAAAGTGAATCCCACCATTCTTCTTCTGTTGCGTAACCCTCATTTTTCCATATGTCATCCTTTTCTAACATCTCAGGAAAAAAGCACCCATAATAATCCAATAACAACTGTTCTTTTATCATTGGGGTCAGTAATACTTGAGAATTACCGGTTTCTTTCTCCAGTTTTTCTATTGCTCTACTCAGTTTTCCGTCCAGTGTTTTATAACTGCCTTTTATCTCAGCTACTTCCTTGCCTTTATTCTTTTTATACACTTCCAACCTGCAAGCCAACAGGACATTTGCAGAAACCATTAATGTAAGATCGTTGACCGTAAGTACCAAATGATCTTTTCTGCGCTTCTCCGATATATGGTCGATCTTTCCATACTTTTCCTCATAATGTAGTATTACATTATCAACACCACCAATATAATCAAACCGATAAGGGTTTTCTTGTATGTTAGAATCAGTTATCTCTTTATCTGGGCTAAACGGTATATCATTGACATCCTCTTGTTCGCTTTGTTTATTATTTACCGGTATGTTCAAGGTCACTTCAACAAACCCCTTTGGCTTTAACCTTATAGGTGCAGAATACACCGTTTGTCGGTCCATTGGGTCTACTACAAGTATATAACTATCGGTCTTTTTCTTTATTTTTGTATGGAGTATTGTAAATCCATTTACAGATGTGTATGACACGCACTCAGGATCGGTACTAAAGAACACCGGCCAATTTGTTATTTTTCCTTTGGAATGTTCATTTACCAAGTTTACAATAACACGGGTTTTATTGCCCTCAGTACCAGTAGCAGTTCCCCAATCCTGGACATTCCTTAGTTTTATTTTGATTGAACCCTTTTTTGATAACTTAAGAACTTTTTTTGCCAACAATATCCTGGTATCTTTGATACTCCGTATTATACTGGTCTCTTCTTCTGTGGAATGACGACTGTTATGTTCAGGTAGAAGTGATCCGGGTGGTATAAAGTTAAAGTTACCTGTTATATCGTATTCCTCAGCATCCGTTCCTGGTTTTTCACTCAACGGTATAAACGATTTGTTATAAAATGAACCGGTTGAGTATAGTTTATACTTCTCCAAGAACCTTTTTTCTTCTTCATCCGTCAACTGTGATTTCCACTGCATTGTTGAGCAGTCCAAAGATAAATTATGTACTATCGGTGGTGGTATATCAATTTCTTCAACCAGTTTGCCTTCTTTTAGTATAAACATTTTATCTGTTTCCAGATCAAACACTTTTTCAGCACCAATAGCAAACAATGGATCAGCTAATGAAGAGTAGTACATACCTTTTTCCACGGCTGCAAAAAACAATGGCTTTGATGATCTTCTATATAAGTGAAGCTTATCATTAAAAATGAAAGAAAGTGCCATCGTCCCCTCAATCTCCTGTAACAGTTTAAAATCACCGTTGGATTTTGCCAGGATATCATATATGAGCATTGAATCAACCTCTGGGACATCCAGTTCAAAGAGTTCTGCCGTTTGCTTTCTCACCTCTTCAAACACAGTACCGTTATGTGTCCCTATGATAGTGTTTCCGTTCTGTTCCCTGACATAGGGGTGGGCATTTTCTATACTGTGTGCACCTACGGTGGCCCACCGTGTATGCCCGATGACAGTTTTACAACCACTGACCGCCTGTTTAAACGCTTGGTGGTTCAATAGTTTTATTGCCCGTTCATCCAACCTGAACAGTTGGTTTCCGTAGACACCTGTTGAATCAGTTCCCCTGTCTTCCGCTGCCCACATCAACAACCTGAACTTGTCAAGGTTAATGGGTGTTGGTCCTGAGTATCCTGCAATTCCACACATATATTTTTATATTGTTTATAGACTTTTTAATAATTTTTCTTTTGTACTAAACAACTTATATTCGTATTCTTGAATATTATATATACTACTATCAACCTTAAGTGAATATATAACTTCTGATTCCACTGTAAACCACTTGTTTTTTACTTTTTCCATTTTATTTATACGTATGTCAACACGCATAACTTTTCCTTTACAAACAATACCTCTATCTAAATCTAGAAAATAAAGGGTGTCCCCTATGTAATATTTTATTATAATATTCATTTTTTATTGAATTTAGTTATCTTTTTCCTAATAAACGCCAATACCTGTTTCTTGATATCTGGTTGCTTTTCATATGCGTCACGTATAAGGGCGGCCACAGTCTTGTACCCCCTGCCCCATATCCTACCCTGTCTGTTCTCTATTGCCCATACAAATGCCTGGCATATTAAAATATAATTATATGTTTTATCAAAAGATGTAGTTCCTGAAAATATCCTAAACTCTATTGTCTTGAACCTAGAAGCTGTATTACAGTGTATAAGGTTTAACCATTTATACCTACTAAGTGACCATCTTCCCAACGATTCCCTACTGTTCAATGTTTTTGAAAACCCCCTGTTCCTGTGTTTTAATTGTTGTTGGACTGTCTCCGTTTCCAGATCGTTTCCAAAAATATAGATACCAAGAAGGTCTTTCCAATTTGTAGGTGAAATATCAGAGAATTCTTTTATGGAAAATGTAAAATGGTTTTTTGATGACCTTGATGGTGGACAGATGGCAAAGAGTGAATCTTCCAGCTGACACCCAAGTTTAATGGCTGCGACTGAAAACTGCCTGTTGAACCTTGGTGCATCCTCCGGGTTGGAACCCCCTATATGTACATGGAGGGCACATCTATCGTCAACAAATGTATTTTTTGACAACATATCTGTCATAACCTTTACTGCTTTTATCCCCTTGTTGCCACACAGAACACCTGTAACGTATTCATATGCACCGATAGACCTGTCTCCCCACTTCCCTAAACATGATACCTCAAGCTGTACATCTGTCAGGTCACCAGCAGATGTTTCAAATTCAACACCAAAGGAATATTTCTTATTGCCTGTCATTTGAAAATGTGAACCTATTATGGACTTGTTGCCATTGTACCCATGCTGTTCACCACCCTGGTGTTGTTCATAATCTATCCATCCAGTCCTTACTTTTTTTGCTTTATTCTCTTCTTTGTCACAGTCTGAATAGTTACAGTCCATTGCTTTGCGTATCCTGTCTGTATCTTTTAACTTTCTCTCCTCCCTGTCCATTAGGGCATTGGTCACCTGTTCCAGAACTGTATTGTGCACAAAATGACTTATTTTAGCTACCATAGTAAAATGTTTAGGCAGATACTCTGGCTTGGTGGAACACAAATCTATACGGTTTATTTGGGGGTTTAAAATACCGTCCCTAAAACATTTGAACACAGGTTCAAGAGATATACCTGCTACAAGTGTATCTTTGAAATGCACCCATACCAAATCACCCCCGGCAGTCAAAAACTGTGTGCCGTCATCTCTCAGTATCAAGGCCCCCGTGTGGTCTGTTACCGTATGCGAGATATTATCAGGTGATAGTAGTGCGTTCTTATAAAATTCAGGATTTAGCACTATGTTATCCTTTAACAAAAACCATTGATTGCCAACTAGATTGTCATGTCTTATTGTTTTGTCTGTTTTCAGATAACGCTTCTTATTAATAAGAACGGTATCAGTGGTATGATAGTACTCTTTATCTATAAGACAAACATTTGGACTGTTTTTATCAATAATAAAAGCCCCATTTATTGTAATGGCATCTTTTGACATTATAAACTTCCCGCTCTCGTCTTTAACAATCAACAATGATTTCTTCCTGTAAAACTTTTTATTTACAGTTGTTAATGACCTGTCAGAACGCCAATAATACCCTCTTGTCCCTATCTTGACCACTGAATATTTTACTTCCTCATAGTCGAACTTCTTCTTTTCACCGTGGATTTTAATCAATTCCATTTATAAATTTAATTACTGCTTTGTATACTACATCAATTTTTGAATCTCCTTGAACAAATACATCGCCTATAGACATAAAATATAGATTATCACAGTATTCTAAGAAAGTTCTGTCATCGTTAACCTTAGTTTTCCTCATCATAGTTTCAATCTTATCCACTATAGGCATTAACCAATCCCATGAGGAATGATACTGTAATTTATCACTCATATTTAGTGGGATTCTTCCTATATCCCTCAGAAGCCCGTTAGGTAAGGGTAGTATAGTATCCTTACCCTCTTTAAAACTCATAAATTTACCTATGATCGTATTACCTTCTGCTATTTCTTCATCAGTCATGATATTATATTATATAATTGTTTAAGCTCTTTTGTGGATGTGTCATAACACTTATCAAACGTCTTACCATACCATTGTAACGGTATATCTTTACCTTCATTACGTTTTATTTTAATAGTCATGATCTTTCTCACAAATCTCAAATGTTCCCTTCTGTTCATGCTATTTATTTAAATAAACGGGGACAGTACTAGCTCTCAGCCCCTAGTGTTCTATCATTGCGAATATATTTAGACTCATACTCAATCCAATTGCCGGTAGTAACCAATCTATCCTCCCTGTCTTTCCAGGAATCAACATCATGTAAATACATTAGATACTTCTCACCGTCCACCTCTATGATAGTGGTATGATATCCCGCACCCTTTTCCATATTGTCTATCCATCTAAAGTTGTCATCAGACAGATCATACAATTCTATTGTAATAACGTCCTTATTATTATCAGACACAACACAGGCTGGATATGCACCAAGGCTGTACATTTTATAACCACCTATTGTTGTGGTCTTAAGATATAACATATCCTTGTCCTCGTTTGCTGCGTTATACCCCCCTCTACGGAGTGATCCATAAAATGCACATTTTGTCATAATCCTTATTGTTTTTTATTGTTTAAAAATGCTTTCAGTATTTCCTGTGTTATTTTAAAAATATACTTATTGTTAAGTGACATAACCCTGTCATCCAATTGTGTAAACTCGGTGTTGCTTATCTGCAACAGTTTTGCTATTCCTTGCCTAAGTATATATTTATTTCTTGGTTTTATTAAACCTGTACCAACCCCCTGTACACTACCAGCATTTAGTATGGTTTCTCCTGGTTGGTCAATATCATTATTGTTATCTCCGGGCGTACCAATCTCCATGAAAGCCCTGATATGCCTTCTATTAGGCAGAACAATTGTTTCATCTGAATTTATCAGCCTACCATGATCATTATAGAACACATCACCCTTTTTAAAAATAGGAGATATCCCTTTTGTTACCGTAAATATGGTCTGTAATGCATACTTTGGAAGTTTCTGTTTATTTTTGTTTATATTGAACCGCATCAGTTACTAATTAATATATAGAATGATCTGTATTATTTAAAAAAGACATATCGTCTTCGCTGAGAACTTTGTGACCCTCGTTAAGATATATAACCAACCCTTTAAGGTCAAGGTTGTCAAGCAGTTTTTTGATTATAGTGTATTCATTGTTAATACTGGCCAGTTCTGAACCGGATAACTCCAGTTCGTAATCCCCACACTCCTCGTCATAGTGTTTATCGTAAATTTCACTTAACCTGCCCGGTATTGCACACGTGTTTGAAAATATACCATCTTCTTCCTCTCCAAAATCCAATCTTGGTATAAGGAGAAATAAACCTGGTTCATACCCATTTAATTTACTTGTTGTATTGTTCAGTTTATTTGACACCAGTGCATTTGGATACCATGTATAATACCCGTAAAACGTATTGTTTTCTACCTGGTTTTTGGTACTATGCCTAAGCATGGACGCAATGGCTATAGCTGATACCAAGTCATCTGTGCTTTCCAATACCTGTAACACTGTTTTATAAATAAAATTCCATGAACGGGAATAATAAATACGAAGTGCTTGTTCCCAAATTAGTACCTGGCTATAGCTCAAGTCACAATCCATTTTAAAATTACAGGAAAAGAACTCCATGTTCCCACCGTATTTAAAGTTTTTACAACTGCCCAATGAATAATTTGGATGGAAATTGTCTATAAAATAACACCCGGTATCGGTCAGATCACGGGGTGACAATTCTATAATCTCTGGGTCTGAGAATTTAATTCCGAACTTTTCACATATAAGTGATACCCAGTTTGAGAACTCTTTTAAACCCCTATCCTTTTTTGGTATATACGCCAACGGTACTCCCCATTTTAATTCTTTTTCCATCAAACTATTGACCATACTAACACCACAAGTGTCATATCTCCAACGACTGTTCCAGCCATTGTCACCACTACGCAATGTATACACCATTTGACTATTTATTTTATAAATATCTGGTTCATATTCACTGAATGGTTTTATATCTGGTTTAGTCTCTATCTTAACCTCATCCTCTGAGTTACCATAAATTATGGGCTCTGCTGCTATCATATTAGTACCAAACGTTGGGTCTGTCATGTTATCAACTGGTGGAATCATTGTTTATCTATTTTATTATTTATATTGAGTTTTATGATAGTGAAATTATATATTATATTGCTAGGTTCAATTTATATTCATCACATAGGTATCTGGCCACTTTTTTATTTCCATTGTTGACCGCCTCCTCTATATATGTTATTGTGTGTTCTGTAAACCCTTTCTGTTTGTTTGCATGTTCAAATCCCTTTATAATCTGTTCATACACCCATTCTATCCTGTTGCTTGAGGTTATCCAAAAATTAGAAGGTGTCCTGTACTCAACACCGTATTTTTTGAACCTTACAGTCCCCATCTTGCCATACAGTTCTTTTCTTGGTGATTCTTCTGACATAAGTGTTGCCGGAACTGAAATAAACATATCCATTACCTTTGTCAGGTGTATACTTTTTGAAATAGATGGGTTTTCATACCCTAAGTGTAAATGTCCTGCCGCCGTCCTTAGAAATGGATTGTTTGCACATGGGATTGGATTTGTCTTATCTGTCCACACATTAAAATCAGGTGTACATCCAAACGCCCTGGACTGGTCGCTTACCAGATCATCTGGGCTGAACTCTGCGAATGGGACTATGCTTATCTCAAGGTCATCGGGTAAACAGTCCGATAGATACTTAAGCATAAAGTTAACACTCTTTTTTAATTGACTGCCGGACTTTGCTGGTGGTATATTGAACTCAGCAAGCACGTTGTCCTCTTGTACAAAATAACCCTCCGTTATCTGTCTTGGATTACGTTTTGTGCCACCTATCAAACCCTCTACCGGTAAAAAGTTACCCCCTTTAAATTTAATAAAGACTTCTGGGTCTGCACCCACTCCTAACAATTTTAAATCCATACCCCAAAGTTGTCTGTTTTCATCATATCGGTAACAATAAACTGTAATTTTTTAATAAGGGCACTGCTTTGATCCAGACGCTCTGGATGTCCCTGTATGGCCAGTTGGTGCGTATCTGGAAAATACACAATTTCTGGTTCTCTCATCTGGTCTGGCATATATATTTTAGATTGTGCTTTGGTAGACCAAGCCAACATTACATAATTTGAATATGTCCTTTTGTACGGTTTTAATAGCATCATTTGATGGTGTGATGAAGTCATCATATACTCTTCACCATCCATAAATGTTATTTTATGTTCTTCCATATGACCGGTGGCGTGTTGTACTAACCTGTGTTTATTATATACTGCACACATCTGGGCACCTCTGCATATCCCTATTACTGGTATATTGTGCCTGTCTGCAAACGACAAGGCGTTCCAATCATGGTGATCACGTTTTGTGTTCAGTTTAAAACAACTGTCGTTGGTTGAGCCGTACATACGGGGTGATATATCTTCACCACCTGTCAATACAAGTATATTTTCATGTTTACTGCTCGGTAGTTTTCTAACATCAACTTTAATGTTGTCTTTACTAAATATTGGCAACAGCCAGTTGACATATCCGTAATCATACTCCGGTAAATACAGGTTTATGGTTTTACCTCTCATTGTTAGTTTATAGGCAGTCCCCTTAACACCCGGTTGGCAAGTCCAGCACTCAGTTGGTTGTTGGGAGATGGACTGCGGGATACTTCATTGTACGCAGCGGTAATATTTGCTCCATGCCCCTTGTATTTGCCCACGAAGTTTGATTTGAATGCTTTCTTTCTTACCAATGGCACTACCCTTCCACTCTTGTCAACTGCCATTAAATCTGATAACAGCATGTACCCACCGTATAGGTGTACACGCCGATGACAGTGTTTTTTATCCATAGTTTATGATGTCTTTATATCTTTTATTTTTTCTTTGGTATTACCACATTTGGTACATTGAAACTGTGTGGTGTACCTAATATAATTATATAAAAAAGAATGTAAACTACCTAGTGGTGCCTTATGCATTGACATCTCCCTTTCAGTTTCATTCTTAATTTCCCAAGTATGGTTGCGTACAAACTTTAACACTAGTGCTACCACACTTATTATAATCACAATTATCAATAAAATAACCATTGCTGTAGTTGTCATATTTTCATTGTTTATTAAAACTGTTCTCTATCTCTAGCACCTTGTTTTCCAACTTTATTTTCTGTAGTTTAATCCTTAATCGCCTAATCTGTCTTTTCTCATATCTAAATAATGTTACAGAACACCAGAACCAAAACCATATCTTTCTTTTTAAACTCATATCTTTTAGTCGGGTCTACCGGTTGTTATAGATTCGTTTTCTTTTTTATAGTATACCATTTCCCTGTTAAAAATAACCACCTCTCTATTAAAAACGGTTGATCCTTCGGTATCTACTGTAGTTATAACTACAACGAGATCACCTCTAAGTGACCAACCTTGTTGTATCAGGTCACTTATCTCAGCATTGAATGCATCAAGGTTCTGGGATGATACTGCTTTATACTTCTCTGCTTTTGCCATGATATTATTTAATTATGATTCAAATTCTGTAAATTGTTCATAAGTTAGCTTACCTTCTTTTTGTGCGTTCCACGCTTCAAACTCTAAACCACCTAATTCAACTGTAGCCCCCTCTTCATGTTTATCTACAACCTGTACGGCCACATAGTTTAACCAGCACGTATCATACCCACCTATATCAGAACCTACACAACATATTTTAGCTTCTGACGGTAGTTTTTGTAGCTTTTCAATTAGTTCACCTACTGTAAATGCTTGACTGTCTTTTAATTCTTTATATAAGTCACTCATAATTTATTTAATTATAGAGTTTAGTGTAATTTATGATTCTTCACATTGTCCACATACAAACCATTCTCCTTGTGAATGCCAATTCTTATTTGCGTGTATAGTTCCAGCTCCACAACAACAAAATCCACCACTAAAATCTTTATCAGAAGTTCTTCCAAATGATACATCAATACTATAAGTAGTATTACTGCACCATTCACACCCAGCTTCTCTGCAACTAACTTATCATCTTGCATATTTATGTAGTTTAAAAAAGTGGGTTAGAACTAGAACTTTAGCCCATCACCCACAACATGAACAATAATAAACGTAATATAAACAGTACGAACAACTGTTGTCTTAAATATTTTATTATCCTAAGCCTATTTTCCGCATAACCCCAGGGTAATCACAGTTAAAGCTTGTAGCCCTAAAAACAGCTACTACCTTTAAATCTACCCTTTCCCCGATTATACCGTTATCTTTATATTTTATTAATCTAAAGTCAAAATCGTTTACTAACTCCCACTCCCTAATAATTTTCATAATATTTTATGATAGTGAATACAGTTAATTTTCCCAGTACCAAATAATAAACCTGTTACCATGATTGGGGTGTGGTATTATAGAAAATACATCTAATCCACCAAAATTAACAGTGTTAACTACATTCTCTGGAGCTAATTCAATTTTAAATCTTAATTTCCTTTTCATAGTGGTATTATTTTTGTTGTATCTATACTGTAATATTACGTAAACAAAACATTTAATTTTAAAGCTTTAAAATATGACGCACATAAAAGGTAACAGAGAATCGTTTTATCACAATCGGCCAACCGCCTATAAGATAAACTCGTACAATGTCGACCCAACTACACAAGTAGCGGTTGCATCTCCGGGGTTGGATTTAACCCTTGCACAAACACAAGAGTTTGATTTCTTCAATGTAGATCAAGCTAATGGTGACACTAACATTATATCATTGCCCAGTGGAATGGACATTGGTGAACAAATAGTGATTTATACATTGGACATTGTGGTATTGGCAACTGCTGGTGCAGAAACTATTAACGGCTCTGCAACACAGGCATTGGTAAGTGCTACATTGTACCGTATTATAAAGAACACAGCCACTACCTTTGTAATGGCAAGTGATTCAACGGGGGCTGCACTTACTGCTGCATCCACTACATTGACAAACGCAGGTACATCAGATGACTATGCAATCCAGGCATTAACAGGTTCTGCACCTAGTCTAACTGCTGCATCTACTACGATAACTAACGCAGGTACGTCAGATGACTACGCTATTCAAGCACTTACAGGTTCAGCACCTAGTTTGACTGCACAAGAAACGTCTTTATCATTTGTTGATGAAAACACACCTGATTTCACAATTTCATCCTTAACAATAGAAAATGCAACCGCTGGTTTTTCGTCATTAAATGAGGCACAGGCGTTTGTAGAGGTAGTTGCAAATCTCCAGGTAAGAGTTCAGGAAATTGAAGATGCTAACCAGTTTGGTTTTGTAACCGCTAATGAAGGGGCATCTGTTGTTGACGTTGTGTTAAACAACCAGCTTAGGATCAGTGAAATAGAGACGGCTAATCAGTTTGGTTTTGTTACAGCTAACGAAGGCGCATCCGTAGTTGATGTAGCATTAAACAACCAGCTTAGGATCAGTGAGATCGAAGCAAGGTTAGTGGCTGCTGAGATTATACTGTAGACATTTACTTTTCTACTTGTTCTTATTAATAGGGTATATCTTAACTGGTATGCCCTATATTTTAATCTCTGATTATTCTAAAATTATTATAGACAACAGACCCTATAATTACATTTGTACCAATAAGTAACCATCTTTTAAGCTTAATATTATGTATGTCTCTAAAGGCAACAAGAATCACCACTGTTGAGACTCCCTTAACAATACTAAACAATACAGGATTTTTAACAAAAGGTTTTGCTAAAGGGTTTATTTCCTTAGCTCCTTTACTAATGCCTTTTATAGTTGAAATAGCATCCAGGGCCTGAACGCTAATAAATGTAGCTTCCATACTATGGTAAAACCAATCTCTTTTTAGTGTTTTTTCTTGGGCATTTAAAAACCGGATAGAGGAAAGAACAAGCATTAAATAGATTATTTTTTTCATAATTCTCTTTCATATTTATTTAACGTTTTTTAAAATATACAATATCCATTTTGCATCAATCCAAGTTTTATCTTCTGCTATTAGAGACAAATCACCCTTTTCTTTTAGTTCATTTTCTATTACTTTTTTCAAATCACTCCAATTTTTCTTTAATTGCTTAATCTTTCGTCTTTTGGTTGTTAACATAACTAATATTTTTCAATGAACGTATATTTCTTGATATAATAAACAGGGTCTTGTATGTACAATGTGAATATTCTTGGTTTGCCCCTGACTGATGCTTTCACCATTACACCCCTCTTGTATTTATTGAGATTAACATCACATTTATACACCTGTATCCTGTATCCTAGGCCCGTAGAGCAATTATAAAGTGAAATGGTATCCAAGTACCAGATGAAGGTCAAAAGTCTCTCAGATGCTATTAGAATGCCTCCTATATCATTGATTATAACATCGTTGTTATAGTCTATATAAATACTGAGGTGAATATACTCCTTCTTATGGTCAAGGCTTGCCGTGTTGACCGTTGCACATGACACCATGATACACAGCCCGATGATAGTGATCATTGCTTTCATTTGATGTAGAATGTTATACGTAAGTTTCTCTTTTGTTTGTACCAACCCTTATGTGTTCCTATTGCACCATGACATATGAGGCAACAGAAAGTATTGAACAGAACCACTGATAGATACCTGTACCATATATGATATGGTACGTCTACCCTATAGTTCCAGTATAATATTTTATCTAACATTACTTGATCATATTAGCTATATCCTGTATTGCACCATATTCTGGATTGATAAACCCAGTAAGAATTAATGATACATTACCAAGCTCAATTAAAAGTCCAATGAGTAAAAAAGCTGCTGCTATCATTGATACCACAGCCTGAACACTCGGTTTATCCCAACTGGGTACTGTTATAAGAAAATAGATACTTGTAACTAACAAAAATGAAACCAGAATTATTGTTAATATGCTAGTCCAAGCAATTACCACCTGCTGCTTAACAAGTATCTCATATACATGTTTTGCCGGTACTTCCAACGCAGTGGCCAATCCATTGATTGACGATTCCACTTTATCAACCACATAGTCAACCCCCTGTTGCCATTCAGGCTGAGGTTCTTCTTCCTGTGCTATTGCAAGGAACGGGAGCATTGTGAACATTGACAATAATAGAATGATGATAGTTTTCATAATAGTTATATTGAATTTAAAATTTAACAAATAATTAATGTCTTATTACCTTAAAACCTATGGCTTTCTTGATAAACTGTATATAAGGACGTGGATCAACACCACGTTTATTACTTCTCTTTCTATTGTTTACCTTTGGGGTTTTCATCAACTGCTTACTGGCCTTTCGGTTTAGTAGTGTTGGATGACGACCCAACGGTAACCTGAACAGTTCTGCTTGGGTTATTGGTCTTGTTATATTCATAAATTTTTACGTATATGATTGACCATTCTATTTTGTTAATTATATTAAATATTTTTTAATAACTTATTTATATGTGACTTTGGAACTTCCCTGATCACCTTTAATTTCTTGACCCTAAATTTCCCATCTGAATTATACGGTATTACCACAATATCTTTTGGGGAGAACTCAACTTCTATAAACTTGAAATTCTCTGTATTACAACCAACATCTTTTATACACCATTCAAGAGTAGCCACATTTAATCCCTTACCACAAGTATCTAGTAGTGATTTATTATAGTCTTTTTCAACATACTGTTTTCCAATTTCATATTTAACATTTTGATAAGGTGAAATCATATCATTTTTTAAATATTTATAGGCAATAAGTTTGTTCTTTTGATTTAATAGTATTGATAGTGGATTGTTAATATATACTATTTTTAATTTTGCACCGTGTAGGTCTGCACCATGTAGGTCTGCACCACGTAGGTCTGCACCATATAGGTCTGCACCATGTAGGTCTGCACCATGTAGGTCTGCACCATGTAGGTCTGCACCACGTAGGTCTGCACCATATAGGTCTGCACCATGTAGGTCTGCACCACGTAGGTCTGCACCATGTAGGTCTGCACCACGTAGGTCTGCACCATGTAGGTCTGCACCACATAGGTCTGCACCATGTAGGTCTGCACCATATAGGTCTGCACCATGTATGTCTGCACCGTGGGATACTGCTTCAATTAGTACATCTTTTTTACTACTTCCTTTATGCTCAAAAAGAAGTTTACCAACGATTGATTTGATTTGTATTTTTATCATAATAGTTTAGTAATCTTTAGGACATATAAACTCATACCATAGCCATATTGCCACTATGCATATATAAAACCTGATCATGATTACTTTGGTTTATATTTATCAGCTATTCTGTATAAAAACAAATAGAATAAGAATAAAGCAATCTCAACTACCCATACTGGCTCTTGCTTTGGTATATGAAGTAAATTTGCAATAATAAGCACTATAAGAAGTGCTAAATACATTCCTACGGGAACTACTAACACCCAATACAGCACCGACTCCAATAGCCGACCCATTATGATAGTGATTTGTTATAATCGTCAATCAGCTTCTTCATTGCTCTCAATGTTTTTAACCTGAATGTTCTACATCCTATTTCCACGGTATGTTTATTAAATATAATTTCTTCATCACCTTCCCATCTATAACAACCACTGTTATCAATTTTATTACAATCCTCATCTATAGGATCAGCGTACTCTGCTGTTATTACAACATCATAATTAGCTACATCCCAACCCTCGTTTCCTCTTTTTATTTCTTCAAGTTCTATATCGAAACATTTACAATCAACATCTATATCTCCACTAACCCTATCGAGCAACACGTCATCTTTCTTAAGATTAAGGGATATGACTTCATTAACCTTTAATACCATGTTTTTCTTTAAAACAACACCATGAGATTCAAACTCGGTTTCTTTTTCAATAGGTTCAGGAATTGATAGGCTGTCCCTCTTCGGATTAAGTAGCCAGTTTAAAACTGGTGTAAAATCGCTGTTATCAGCAGCATCACACAATATTAATTGTTTATGCTTGATAATAAGTTCACAATCAGAGTCATCAAGAAATTGTCTGAGTTGTTCTGCCAATTGGGACTTACCTTCCAATTCAACGTAGATGCTATCCACTGTTTGCTCTTCAAAAACGTCTTCATAAATAACCTTCTTCTTTCGTTTACCGGTCTTTACTTTTTTAACCTCTTTTTGTCTAACAAGCTTCATTTTACATTTATTTAAATACTACTGAGATAAGACAATACATAAATCAATATCAATATAGTGGTTACTGTTGCACCTATTATACGGCTGGCAATAGGTGTCGATGATAGTGATCTGTAGTTCTTCATGTTTGATTTATTTAATATGAATAAATAAGAGATAATAACTATATATATCTACCCACATAAATTGTTAAACGTCTAACAAATATACCCCAAGCCAGTCCTATTATCATGGCTGGCCAAAACGATAAGCCAAGTGGTGACGAAAATATAATGAACGCCCCACCAATAGCGAACACTAACCCAAATAAATATATTTTTGTGCTTTTATTCATGGTGTGTAAGTTTTAAGTTTAACTGATTACTTTTATATTACGTAATGTTTGTATATCCATAATATTGAGTATCTTGTTGTCACCTGCCTTAACATCCTTTATCTTCCCACTAAGCTCCGACCCATCGACTTCCAAATCACCTGTCTTACCAGAAGACAAGGATTGGTAGATGATAAGATATAATTGTTTCATTTCTTTTTTATATATAGCATAAATATCATTATTGACATATAAAGTAATATGGTTTGATTAACATCTGCATGTATAATCGTTCCTAATATGGCAAATAAAAATATTAATAAGAGTGAAAGAAAGAATATACAATCAGTATATTTCATGATTGTTTCCTCAATTGAAGCATACCATACGCCCATATTGCACAGAATACTAAAACTATTATAATTCCCATAATATTTATTGTTTAGATAACCAGCCTATTGCGTAAATAATTGGTAACCCGTAACCAATACCTGCCGGTAATGGGCTACCAATATAAAGAGATACAGTTATTGGTATCAATGCTATAATTAGTATGACTAACCCTGTTAAAAATATTTTAATATGTTTCATAATAGTATAGTTAATACAAATACCATATACCATATTAGATATAAGTATACTAATGTAGGATACACTCGGTTAAATATCTTGTTCATATCTTTGGTGTTTAGTGTTCATTATAAGCAGGTGGGTCACAATTAAATTCTTCAACAGAATAACCGAAGTTTATAAAGAGTTGACCGGTTATGTTTATGTCAAGTTCATTTAATAGTTTCTTTACCATATATGATGCATGGATATACTCACAGTTTCCTAAGAAGCATCCATCAATTGCCATTAACATTGGGTTGTTGTTGTCATCCATAATTGATAAGGTTTATAAATTGATATAATGTTTCATATACCATCTATTCTTTAGTTCAGATACTATTTCTTCAACTTCTTCTACTTCTATTTTTGAATTTTCTTTATATGCCCGTTTTAATTTATCATTGACCATGATTGTAAGCTCTTCAAACGAGTATTCACTAAGTGAATGATATATTACTTGTATTCTAGGCATATCTTCTTTGCTTAATGTTCCAGATATATTGTTTGGATTGTTGCTTACTTAAGCCACACCCTTGTAACATCTTTACTTTCTGGTTGTGGTTGGCAAACGGGTTAAGCTCGATGAACTCAATTAGTTTGTTACCAACTGTCTGTATCGTTGGTCTATTGGATATAATATGCTTGAACAATGTAACACCTTTGTTGTACTGTTCAGATATTGCCATGTGTAGTTCACTGTGAAGCGGGTACTTACCCTCATCATATACTTTCTTGTCTTGATTCCACTTGCCACCACGTGTGACTTGTAAGTCGGAGTGAAGTTGACATGTTATTTGTTCAAACTTCTGTCCAATAAACCGTTCAATCTCATCACGTGTGCCCTGGACAACCACTATGGTTGTTTTACCATGTATATAATGCTCACTTGAACCCCACTGTCCACTTGCCATCTCAGCATCATAGGCAGTATAAAAACCACCTTCAACACACTGTGCTTCAACATGCCTACCATCTTTGGTATCATGTGGTAGCCTGAACACTCCGTATCGTTGGATACGTTTGATCATATATATAAATTACATTTGATGTCAAAGAAAAAAAGGGGCTAGCTACTATTATTCACCGCCCCTTTGCAAGAGTTCCTTTAGACTGCCATAGCTAATTTAACAGTTTTAGTGGCCTCGGTCAATACAAGTGTCCTAACCTTTGCATTCGGAAACGCAATGGTAAGACGCTCATTTGCACGCTGCACACAGTCATTGACATAACCCTCATAGATAACAAGAGCTTTCGCTAATTGCGTCTCTTGGGCTTCAGTCTTGACTATACCGTCAAATTGCTCTTGTTGATAAGATACCTGAGCCTGAACAAACTCTTTTTGCTTAGATGCGGCCACTATTGTGCCAGCACCTAGCTTTATATGAGTAAGGTCTTGCCCTTTGCCCCACGTAGTCAAGAACTCCGCCAATTTCTTGGGTTGGAGTGCTTGCCTAACAGTGACATTCTCACCAACAGCATAAGCTGCCATTGAAGCTAGAAAACGATGCAGTTTATTAATCCTGCCTGTAATCCTTGCCTCGGTACTCTCTGTTTTACTCAAGTTTAACACTTTCATAATCAACAGATTGTTGAACGCAGGGAGTTCGCCAACCCAAGTGTTTACGGCTACCACCACTAACAGGATTTAACAACCAAGTAAACTTGATTCGATAGTCTGTCCGCTTAACCAAATACCAACGTGTGTTATGTTTGGCGCATAACCAGAGGATGATTGCTTCCAAGCCTTTATTTAACCAAAAGGAAGGAACTTATTCGGCTTGTTGTATGTTATTTCCAATATGTCACGAAATATTGCCAGCATTGAATAGAATAGCTATTTGATTGAACAAATGTAGAAATGCTAACTATTGGCGAGACATACAACTTGATACCCTGCGCTACATTATTTCTAATGTAACTAAGTGCTAGTTCGTAGCAATGTTATTAACCATGCAATTGTAGTGAGTCCATACCTAGTACGGCTCTAATCACATGCTTTTCACACGTACCAATTCCAATTATCGGCACTACTCCGCATTGTTACTACGCTTTCACATGGGTACAACCCACAGGACAACAAAAGTCCATTTCCACATAGATACAATACAACGTACCTAATAACCTGTATCTGGTGTTTCCAGACAAATAGGGATACGGCTTCGCCCATTACACGAACGGGCTAGGTTTTATGCAGAACTGTGACTATTTCTCACAGACTTACCCTAAAACTACCTAGCTTACTAACTAATGGTTTAAGTCAGTACGATACTGGTGACATTGTTAAGTCACTTGCGTACTATTTAAAACACTCACTAGTTTTCCACTAGCAACCTATTGAGGGGCAAAGAGGAATCGAACCTCTAAACTATGTCAATTAACAAAGCCTTTTTGCCGTCTACCCCATTTGAAGGAAAGTTTCCTTAGAGCTGTTAAAGGGAATCGAACCCTTAACACCCGAACCAACGAGGATACCAATACAACTTACCGTCTGAATTGTATCTTGGTTATCAAACTATGCCTCAATTTAAAAGCCTTTTTGAGGCTCTTAAGTTCGAAATACAATCATAGAGCCATAATGAGGACTCGAACCTCAAACGAGGATACCTAATATAACTTACCATATTAGCAGGCCTCAAACCTACATCCCCTGTATGGCTACCTTAGTGTTACAAGAAGCTATCTATACAACACTTATTCAACTAACCTATTCTTTTTAGGGATACACTGGTCTAAAGTTGGCTTGTTCAAGGATGTCCCTGTTAGCCCTATGCCCTCTAGTCCAGCGGATACCTTTGAAGTGAAGGAATCTAATTCCCTTACTTGCAATACGTTCGTTCTCTATCATGTCCAATATCAATTGCAACTCACCACCATGTACTACTGATGGCCTCAACAGCCCCTCAGTTGAGACATCGCTCAACTTGATGGCATTGATAGCTTCCCTAAATGTATCATAAAGAACTGGTATCTTCAATTCATTACTATACAGGGAAGCAATTGCAACCCTTTGTGACACTTTATAGACAACTACATACTTAATAGTGTCCTTTGTCATGTCTTAGTTACCCTAGTGTTACCGTTTGTGACACTTTGATACTTCAATATACAAAACCTAACAGAACAAACAAGTATTAATG
>SDBT01000281.1_pt1 | contig 77242 bp, 88 predicted proteins | sample 2277101 | NCBI WGS metagenome assembly SDBT01 (sample SAMN10404973, study PRJNA504765) | marine sediment metagenome | isolation source: marine sediment core GS10_PC15, 103 cmbsf | place: Arctic Ocean: Southern Knipovich Ridge | collected 2010
CATTTCGGCCCCGCAAGTGTCATCGCGAGGCGGCGCTTTTCCGCCGAAGCGATCCCCAATTCGTGAGGTGGAGATTGCGGCAATCCAAGGGATTGCTTCGGCAAAAAACGCCTCGCAATGACAGCTGACCGCTTACGAGGATTTGACAATTCCCCTAAAAACGTAGTATAATAAGGCCGGTCGCACATGATCAACCGTTGGCTATTCATCAGAACCTCGTCACCCCGAAAGGAGAAAGCAATTATGTCCCCAGATCGTTCCCTCACTGAACTTCGCGACAACCCTGAGCTGCAAAAGAGACTGCTGAAGTATTCGACCGCCGCCAGCCTGGCCCTGGCCGCCAGCCTGGCCCTGCCCGCCCGCTCAGGCCACGCCAACCCTGGAATTCAATGCGTGGACGTTGACGAAACGGTGAGCGGCGGCAGCTTCGACATAGACTTTGACCAGGACGGTAACCCTGAGTTCCGACTGATACAGAGACATCGGAGTTATAACTCTGTATCCGTGTGGACGAACTCCAGCGGCGGTGACAAGGGGCTCGGTGTGCCAGTAGGCGGCGCAACAGATGGCTACTGGTGGGCATCTGCGTTCAACAGCAGTGTCACCGTCTCTGCCTCTGCCGGCCAGAAGAACTGGGTATGGGAAGGAGGCTACGCGTTTCTAGGAAGATACTCCACAACATCCTGGTGGCCCGGTCTCGGGAACCGGTTCCTGGGCCTCAAGTTCAACCTCAACGGGGGCGGCCCCTACTACGGCTGGGCGCGTCTCAGTGTCGCCCCCGATTCTGGGAGCTTTATCATTGATAAGTACTGCTACAACGACACACAAGGTGGTTTCATGCACGCAGAAGAAAACCCCACGGCGGTGACGTTGTCCAGACTGGAGGCATCCTCTGGTTCATCGTCACCACTGCGTATGCTGGGGTCGGCGGCGTTTGCTGCCCTGGCGGGCCTCACTGCCTGGTGGCGGCGGCAGCTCGGCCGGCGTGGTGAATAGCTCGCCCATCCATTCGTTCAATCCATCCTATCACAAAACCCTAAGGGTCTCGGAGACCCTTAGGGTTTTGTTGTGTGACGGCAAACAAAAAGGCCCTCCAGGTTTCAAGGAGGGCCTTTCTTGTTACCCTGCTCTTTCTAGCTGGCTACTCTTCATCCTCCCCAAAGGTTATCAACAGCGTGTCCTCATCGAACCTCGCGCTTTGAACGTCCAGGCTGGCCAACACACGAGGCAGGATCAGGTTGCGCTTGCGGTTGCCGATGTGCACGATTAGCTCATCCCCAGAACGGGTCAGTTCTAGATTCTCTTTCTCCACGAAAGGCAGCATTAGAGTCAATATGTAGCGCCCGTCCTTCTTCTCCACGCTGTGAGTCTGTCCCACGAAATAGACCTCGGTGGGATCGCTATCGCCGTAGATGCTCTCGGCCATGCGCCTGAGCATTTCCAGCCCCACCACCTCCTGGTCGAAGAGGGGCGCTTTGAGAATCGGCAGGGGCGAGAATGACTCCTCGATCATAAGGCTGTATTTCTCGTGGCTCTCCTTCCAGGCATCGAAGTAGCTGTCTTGCACCCGATCTGGGATCAGGCGGTTGGAGATCACGGCGTCGGTGAGGTAGCCGTAGAGGTTGAGGTAGGCGAAGGTGCGCTGCGCCTCTTTGATGACCATCTTCTCAGGGTTCAGCACCAGGCGAATCGAAGCCTTCTGGGGGTCAGAGAGGAGGTCGTGCATGCGGGTCAGTTGCGTGATCAGGTCGGCGATGGTGTCGAACAGCTCGTCGTCAGGGATGGGCAGGTCCGTCACCGCTCGCAGGATGGGACGGGTGAGCCGCACCATTTTGCGCTCCAGGGGGAATATCTTTTCCAGATACCAGCGAGCCACCTCGGGGAAGGAAAGCAGTTGCAGAGTGGCGCCGGTGGGGGCGCAGTCCACGATGATGACCTCGTAATCGCAGTCGTCGTGCAGGTGAACGATCTGCAGGAGGCTGGCCAACTCTTCCATGCCTGGCAAGACGACTAGCTCTTCGGCGATCAGATCATCCAGTCCCCTCCAGGCCAACACCGTGGCAAAGTATTTCTGCATATTGCCCCAATACTTGTCCATCTGGTAGAGGACATCGAGCTCCTGACCCCAGAGGTTGGGCGCCACCAAAGTCGGCTCAGGGCCTAGAGATAGGTCGAAGCTGTCGGCCAGGCTGTGGGCAGCGTCAGTGCTGATGATGATGGTGCGATGGCCCAGGTCGGCACAGCGCAGGGCCGTAGCCGCCGACACGCTGGTCTTGCCCACGCCACCCTTGCCAGTGTAAAGTATAATGCGCATGGTACCTCCGAATTCTATCGTTTGCTTTTATTATACTCAAGACCCTGCAAAAGGGCAAAAGAGAGCAACGTGATGGATCAACGATCCTGGGAGGCAATGAAGCAAGATAAGATGATTTCAAGCTGTTGTTGATGTCATCTAATGTTCTCATATGATTTCACGATATTTATTATGTAGATTAAGCTTTTCATTGCCTGGTCAACAGAGCCTCTTTTAAGGCTGCTTATTTAGGGCCGCTTTTTCGCCCCCGATTCACGCGCGTTGGGAAGGCTGATTGCCGTCTACAGTCTGATAGCAAGCCAAAAAGCCACCCGCGCCAATCGCACTGGTGGCTTTTTGCTTGTTCGCATCGATTGGAGTCAAGGAGGGGAGACGGAACGACTTCAATCCCCCATTCATCGTGATATGTTTTTTGATCATATCACTCTATTTACTTAACAATAATATGATAGTCTGAAGTTTCAGGCTGTTCTTCGTCATATCTGGCCTATCTAAGCTATTTATTGTGTTTCTACAGGCAGACTAGACATTCTATCTCATTTCAGCAGAATATCTTTTCAGACTCAACCATAGACGAGAGACAACTTAAAAGCCACCTGCATCAACCACACAGGTGGCTTTTGTAGGGCAAACACATTCTCCTCCTGACGTCCCACAACCGCGAGATATAAGGATAACTTCTTGCGTATGGCCCCCACAAAGTGGGCGTTTTTGCCCCTTCATCGCCACCTCGCGGGTGATTTCCGAGAGTGAGGGCTTGACAGAGGCCCGACTCTATGGTATAATCAAATCGTGAAATGACATTTCATAATTAGCGAAAATCCCGCTAACGAAGGATGTGGGTAAACCCAAGAATGCGAATAAAGTACTCAGTAAGCCTTTGGAATTACTCTCACTATGCACATGTCCCGAGTCTGGAAGGTATTATTACACTCCTACGCGAACAGTACTACGGCATTGAACTTTGGGGATCATGGAGAGAAGAGAAGAAAGATCTGTTCGATGAGGTGGGACGGAAGCGGTTGAAGCATGTCCTGCAAGGTGTGACAGTTAGCCTTCACACTGCAGGAGCTAGTACTTTTGATTTGCATAAGAAACAGATTGATGCGGCTGTGGATTTGGGTGCTGAGGTGATTGTGGTGCACCCAAGCGATTTTGTCTCAAAAGACAATTCAGACCTGGATGTGCAACTTGCCTCTAAAGTTGTGGCATATGCCAGTGAACACGGTGTAAGACTTGCTCTTGAGAATGGGCAACTTCCTTTCCTTGCCAATGCTGTTGAAAAAGTGGAGGGCTTGGGCATTTGCCTCGATGTGGGCCACGTTTATCTCACACCAGATCCTATGAGCAAATTTCTGGACGCACTTAAAGAGCGAATCATTCATTTACACATACAAGATGTTTTACCTGAAGCCGAAGCGGGCCTTCCTTGCACTGGGAAAGATCATTACATTCCAGGAACCGGGGGAATTTCAGATAAGGACTGGGTGCTTTTAGCAACAACACTTAAGGAAATCAACTTCCAAGGTATAGCCGTTTTTGAAATCCAACCGCGGAACCCCCTACAGACAGCTTTTCTTGGAAGAACTTTCATGCAAAAGCTTTTGGAGATATGATAGATCACCTGATTGTGTTATCACTGTGAAGTATGGAACGAAATCGTCTGAGCATGACAAAAGGAGTTATGTAATTGGCAAACAATCCATCCAAGGGGAAGACTTACCACGCCCGCTCTGTCAGTCGCGCTCTAGAGATCCTTGCCTGCTTCTCCCAGCGCCGGCCCGAACTAAGCCTGAACGAGATTTGCGAACTTGCCGGACTCCCTAAGCCCACCGTATTTCGCCTGCTTTCTGCCCTGGAATCGGCCCGTTTCGTTGAGCGCTGTCCCGACAAGGACAAATATCAGGTAGGCATTAAGGCCTTCGAGGTTGGCTGTGTTTTCCTCTCTCACCTCTCCGTCGAACGTGTGGCCCGACCGATCATGGACTCGCTGAGCAAGCAATTTCACCTGTCCGTTAACCTGGGCATCCTTGACCAGGGACAGGTGGTCTACCTGGCCGTATCGGAACCCGATACGTTGTTTCGTTACACCCCGATTATCGGCTACCGACACTACGTGCATTGCTCGGCGTTGGGCAAGGTCCTGGTTGTACCTCTCCCTGAAGAGAAGGTGGATGAGATCCTGGCCACCATCGGCATGGCTGCACTGACCCCACATACTATCACCAATCCAAGGGTTTTCAAAGAACACCTGGCTCTGGTCCGCCAGCAGGGATATGCCACTGATATTCAAGAAGGCAGCTTGGGCTTCTGCTGCCTGGCCGTTCCCATTCATAATCACGAGGGAAAAGTCGTGGCCGCAATGAGTATATCGGGTTCCATCGTCCATTTCGACGCTGACGGCATTCACAAATTCGCGGCTGCAATGAAAGAAGCTACCGCCCAGGTGTCCGCCGGGCTGGGGTATGGCAATACACCTGAAGCCAACGGCGCCTGAGGGGTCGGAAGAAAGGAGGTGCAATCACAGTCCATATCTAAGAGCAACTGTAGTTTGTTCGCACGACCTATCCGTATAACTAACAATTCAGGAGGAGAGCAAAATGAAAAGGTTAGCAATGTTACTGGTAGTTGTGGCCGTTTTGGCTAGCTCCGTAGCTGGCTGCGCTGCACCTACCCCCGAGGTGATCGAGAAGGAAGTGGTCGTCGAGAAGCCGGTGATCCAGACCGTGGTGGTCGAGAAGGAGGTGGTCGTCGAGAAGCCGGTGATCCAGACCGTGGTGGTCGAGAAGGTAGTGGTGGTCGAGAAGGAGGTGCCAGTCACCGTCGAGATTGAGAAGGAAGTGGTGGTCGAGAAGGTCGTGACGCCAACGCCTGTCCCACCACCTATCAAGAAGGCTGGCCCGGTTACTATCGGCGCGGGTGTGCCGACTGAGCCGCATCTTAACCCCATTTGGCTGTACAGCACCTTCCGACTCTGGCCGCTGATCCTCCCATCCCTGACCTGGTTCGACGACCAGGTGCAGCCCGTCCTGGACCTGGCCGAGGACGTTGACATCAACGAGGATGCCACGGTTTACACTTTCAATCTCCCTGAGGAGGCAGTCTGGAGCGACGGCGAACCGCTGACCGCCGAGGACGTGGCCTTTAGCTACAAGATTGCCATCAACCCCGCCTTCCCCCAATCGAGTTGGGTTGCCGCCTTAAGCGGTATCAAGGGCGCCAGCGAGTATCAGAAGGGCGAGGCCGATGACATCGAAGGCATTAAGGTTCTGGATGACCACACCATCCAGCTCGAGCTCAAGGAACCTAACGCCGCCTTCCTGTTCAATACCTATCTGCCCATCATGCCCGAGCACATCCTGGGCAGCGTCGAGCCCGAGGAACTGGAGACGCATCCCTACGTGGACGCGCCGACTGTCACTTCTGGTCCCTACGACTTCGTGGCCTACGAGCCAGAACAGTACATTCACCTGAAGAAGAAGGCGGACTACTGGGGCACAGAGCCGCTGATTGATGAGATCTTCATCAAGCTGCTGGCCTCCGAAGCCACTGGCCTGGCCCAGTTGGAGGCAGGCGAGCTGGATATCATCGAGATCCCCGCCGACGAGGTCGAACGCTTCGAGGACATGGAGCACGTTAACATCCTGGCCGCGGAAGGCATTGGCTACTACGTGTTGCATTTTGACTTCCGCACCGAAGAGCAGATCGCGCAGCTTAACAAGCCCACGGAGGAGGGCGGCTCGGGCTACAGCATCGTCAAGGAGCCCAAGCCCTATCTCCAGGACAAGCGCTTCCGCCAGGCCATGGCCTACGCCATTGACGTCAATCCCATCATTGACATCATCGGCGGAGGGGTTGCCAAGCCCATCTACAGCTCCATTTTCGGCGCGGACTGGGCGGTCAATCCTGATCTCAACACCTATGACCGCGACCTGGACACGGCCAAGGCGTTGATGGAAGAGGTTGGCGTGACCTTCGATGAGAAGGACATCGCCTTGTGGGAAGGCGAGCCCATCATCCTGGTGTACCTCTCCAGCACTGGCGAGGAGCCGCGCAAACTGGGCGAGGTCTTACAGCAGCAACTCGGCGAGGTCGGCATCCGCGTGGACATCAAGCTGGTCACCAGCGCAGCCTTCATCATAGCGGCCATTGATGGCGAAGGCGACCTGATTCGCAACGCCGGTGGCCGTTTCGGCGCCGATCCCAGTGTGAGCTCACTCTACTACACGTGTAAGGCCGGGTGGGCCCGACTGGTCATCGGCATCTGCAATGAGCGCTTGGACGAACTGTTCCAGCAGGGTGTGGCAGTCAGTGACATCGAGGAGCGGCAGGAGATCTACTGGGAAGCCAGCGCCATTCAGAACGAGGAACTGCCCAGTCTGTTCTTGTTCACTCCCAGCCGCTTCTGGGGTGTGAACAAAGGTCTGGGTGGCCTCAAGCCGTCGGCTGACCCGGGGTACCTGACCTGGAACATCGAGGAGTGGTACTTTCAGTAGAGCAAGCTAAAGCCGTACATTCCAGGGAACTTGCCAGTGTAACCTCACGGGGGGGGCAGGCAGACGATCGCTTGCCCCCCTTTTTGAGGAAATCCCCTATGAGCAAATTTATCCTGCGACGGTTGGGCATCTCCATCCTGGTGCTTTTCGGCATCACGGTGCTGATCTTTATCTTCATTAACGTGGCGCCGGGTGACCCCGTCTCCAGTATGATTGACCCCACTCTGGGCGACTTCAGCGCCGAGCGCATGGCTCAAGCGCGGGCTAATCTGGGCTTGGACAGGCCGTTGCCGATTCGGTACGTGCTCTGGCTGAAGGAGACCCTGCGCGGCAACCTGGGCTACTCGATGATCACCAAGAAACCCGTAGCTGGTATGGTCGGCCACCGCCTCTGGGCCACCATTCGCCTCACCCTCGTCGCCCTCATCGTAAGCGTAGTGGTCGGCATCAGTATAGGCATTTTGTCTGCCATCAAGCAGTATTCCTGGATGGATTATCTATCTACGTTTCTCTCCTTCGCTGCCGTGAGCACACCTAGCTTCTTCTTGTCTCTGGGATTGATTTATCTCTTCGCGTTGAAGCTGAAATGGCTTCCCACCTCAGGGATGTTCACGCTTGGCCAGCCCAAAAGCCTATGGGACTACATTCGGCACATGATCATGCCAGTGATGGTGCTGGGCGTGGGAAGCGCAGCCCCACTGGTGCGCTATGCCCGATCTTCCATGCTGGAAACCATGCGCCAGGAATATGTCAATACAGCCAGGGCCAAGGGCCAGCGAGAGATCTGGGTCATCCTGAAGCACGCTTTCCCTAATGCCCTCATTCCGCTCATCACCGTTATCGGCCTGAGGCTGCCGGGACTTTTCGGTGGCTCCATCATCGTCGAGCAGATTTTCCACTGGCAAGGGATGGGAACCCTGGCCATCTGGGCGGTAACAAACCGCGATTATACCCTGCTCATGGGTCTGAACCTCATCTCCGGCATCCTGGTACTGAGTGCAAACCTGCTCGCCGACATCAGTTATGCCATCGTTGATCCGCGCGTGCGTTACGATTGAGGGGGACCGCCATGGAGTATTACGAAGGGAAGACTGATGAGCTGCAAAAGTTTCCTGACCGATTGGCGGTAGAAGAGAGCATGACGGTGCGTCTCTGGCGCCGTTTCGTTCACCACAAGCTGGCCGTGGCAGGCGGACTGGTGATCATCGCTCTGGTCTTCGTGGCCGTGTTCGCGCCCCTGGTGGCCAGACAGGATCCGTACTATCAGAACTACAGCGCTCTCAAATCACCTCCCAGCGCCGAACATATCCTGGGCACTGACGCGTTGGGGCGAGACGTGTGGGCCCGCCTGGTATACGCCACGCGGATTTCCCTCTCCGTCAGCCTGGTGGCGGTGTTGATCTATACCCTCATCGGCACGACATTAGGGTCCCTCGCTGGCTACTATGGCGGCACGGTGGATGCCATCATCATGCGTCTCACCGATATCGTCATGTGTTTCCCACTGCTCATCATCATCATCACGGTGGTGGCGCTGGTGGGGCCAAGCCTGTATAATATCATGGTCGTCATCGGCCTGCTGGCCTGGCCGAGCATCTGTCGGCTGGTGCGTGGACAGTTCCTGTCTATCCGCCAGCAGGAGTACATCACTGCAGCGCACTGCGTGGGAGTGCCCGCCAGGCGTATCGTCTTGCGCCACATGCTGCCCAACGTCGTGGGGCCCATTACCGTAGCTGCCACCTTCGGGATGGCCAGCGCCATTCTCACCGAGGCCAGCCTGAGTTTTCTGGGGATGGGCGTGCCGCCCCCCCAATCGAGCTGGGGACAAATGCTCAACGAGGCACAGAAGCTCTCCATCCTGGAGAGCATGCCGTGGCTCTGGGTGCCGCCTGGCATGATGATCGCCGTCTGCGTGTTGTGTATCAATTTCCTGGGCGATGGCTTGCGCGATGCGTTGGACCCGAGGATATGGTCGGATTAGGAAACAGAAAGCAGGTATTTATCAACTGGGACCTGATCGAGCCAGGCTACGGCGTCGCCTGGGGCGGCGAGAAGGCCACAAGTTGGGAGATGCCCTACGGTGTACGGATTGCCGTTCACCCCCCGCGCGTTGATCCCCAGCCGTTGGTCCGGCCTGAGCACCCTTGGGAGTCTTATATCAACGCCTACTCCACGCTCTTCGAGGACGAAGGCCGATACCGGCTGTACTACGAATGTTACTACGTGGGCGAAAGGGACGCGGGCAGTGACTTTGACGCCATGATGGCCTATGCCGAATCCACCGATGGCGTCAACTGGGTCAAACCCAGGATCGGCGCTATCCGTTTCAATGGCTCGGCGGACAACAACCTGGTCTATGGCTTGGACCTCTCGTTGGGCCGGGGCACGCATGGTGGAACCGTGTTCAAGGATCCAAACGCACCCTCAGACCAGAGATACAAACTCGTACATACGGGCCGTGAAGATGGCAGGTTATGCGTCTTTGGAGCCGTTTCGCCCGACGGACTGCGGTGGAAAGCGCTGGAGAGGCCGCTCATCACCGACTACGTGAGTGACACACAGACTGTCATGCGCTTCGACCTGGAGAAGGGGCGCTACGTTGGTTACTTCCGTGGCTGGAAGGGTGGGGAGCCCGGCAGGTGGCATGGCCGCCGCACCATCGCCTACGCCGAATCGGACCGGTTCGAGAGTTGGCCTGTGCCTCAGACGATCGTCGCTCCCGACGTGAATGACAATCCGGACACCGACATCTACACCAATTCTTACACCCGCTGGCCTGGCGCCGCCGACGCCCATCTCATGTTCCCTGCCTTCTATCAACGGGCGTCGGACGTGCTGGAGGTGCACTTGATGACCAGCCGCGACGGATTGCACTGGGAGCGCCCCACCCGCCAGCCAATAATCCCAGGTGGAGAACCGGGCAGCAATTGGGAAGGGGGTGTCTACGCCGGGTGCGGCCTCGTCAGCATGCAGCCAGGGGAGTGGTCGCTTCCCATCGGACCCAAATGGCACACCCACAATCAGGCACTCTTTCCCGAACGGTTGCCGTCAACACCGCCCGACCGCGGATACCTGTGTCGCGCTATCTGGCGTCAAGACGGCTTTACCTCACTGGAGGCTCAGACCGAGGGTGGGTGCACCACCGTCCCCATCACTTTCACTGGCAAGCGTCTGGAGGTCAACGCTTGGACTCGCTTTGCTGGCGAGATCCGGGTCGAATTGGCAGAGGCATCCGGTGAAACAATCGCTGCTCACACCTTTGGAGACTGCGATCCGATCTCTGGGGATGCCCTGAAGCACACCGTAACCTGGAAGGGGGAGTCTGACCTGTCCGCCTGGGCGGGCAACAAGCCCATGCGCTTGCGGTTCTGGCTGCGCAGGGCAAGGCTGTATGCCATTCAATTTGTCTGAAGTGCAGATGTGGGTTCGTAGTTGCGATTTCAGTCGCTTTTGTCCCGCCACCGACGACTGAAGTCGTCACTACGAACCAAAAACGCCTGTGTCCAGCAAGGAAGGAACTGAGATGCTGAAAAGCGAGGTGGTGATCACCCGCACTGAGGTCGTGGCTGAGAACGGGGTGATCGCTGGCGGACACGAATTAGAAGCCGAGGTAGGTGTCCAGATACTGCAACGCGGCGGAAACGCGGTGGATGCAGCCATCGCGGCTCACTTCGTGGCCAACGTCGTCGAACCAGCCATGTGCGGTATCGGGGGGCATGGCTTCCTGGCTGTCTATGACGCGGAGCACCAGGAGACCACTGTCATTGACTGGCAGACGAAGTTGCCTCGTGGTGTGCGGGAGGACATGTTCGAGTTGGAGGAGGGCACAGCCGGCGTCTTCGGCTGGCGCAAGGTCAAGGACAATGCCCAATCCATAGGGTATCTGGCTTCGGAAACTCCGGCCACAGTGCAGGCCCTGTGGGCAACCCACCAGCGCTATGGCCACCTGCCCTGGCAAGAGTTGCTCCAGCCAGCTATCGAGTTGGCCGAAGAAGGTATCCCGGTGGACGCGGGCATGGCACGCCTTACCGCCGCCAATCTGACGGACCTGCGCCGTTTCCCCGCGACGGCGGAGATCTATCTCAGGGATAGGCTCCCTCTACGAGAGGGGAACTTCTTCACTCCGGGAGATGCGCTCGTTCAGAAGGATCTGGGGCGCACCCTGAGCAAAGTTGCGACCGAAGGGATCAGTGCCATCACGGAGGGAGAGATCTCCGCTGCGTTGGAAGCTGAAATGGCTGCCCATGGTGGGATCCTCACCGCTCAGGATGTAGCGGAGTGCCACCCCCGGATCTATCAAGAGCCACACCATACCTACCGAAGCTACACCTACGTCAGTGGTGGCTGCCCGGTCCTGGTGGAAGCGTTGAACATCCTGGAGTGTTTCGATCTGGCTTCACTGGGGCCAGACCACCCTACCTATCGCCACCTGATGATCGAAGCTATGCGCCGCGCCTGGGTTGACTGTCTGACCTACATGGGAGCCCCGGCCTTTGTGCCTGTGCCGGGTGAGGGCATCCGGAGCAAAGCCTACGCCCAAGAGCGCGCTGCCACCATCAATCTGAAACGGGCCTCCAGCGAGGTGCCGCCTGGCGACCCGTGGCAGTATGAGCCCGGCGGCCGGCCAGCAGCCACCATCGCCGCGGGGCAGCCCGACCGTGGCCAGGGCGGCGGCCACACCACCCAGTTGTGCGTCATTGACCGCTGGGGCAACATGGTCACCGTGTGCACCAGCCTGGGCCTGGCCTTCGGGTCCAAAGTCACCATCCCTGGCACGGGCATTGTCCTCGGCAACGGGATCGAGAGCTTTGACCCCGTGCCGGGCAAGCCTAACTCGCTGGCCCCTGGCAAGCGCCCGATGATGGTCGTGCCCGTGGTGCTGATGCTTCGGGACGGGAAGCCGTTTGCAGTGGCGGCGGCCTCGGGCGGCCGGCGCATCCTGGGGGCCTGTCTGCATATCATGGTCAACTTGGTGGACTTCGGCATGGGGATGCAACAGGCCATGGCAGCCCTGCGCTTGCACACCGAGCTGGATGAGGTGTTCGTGGATTCCCGCGTGGATGCCAGGGTGCTGAACGCACTTGAGCATAGGGGCCACCCCATCGTGCCGGTACAAGAGACTATTACACAGCCAAACTTCGGCCGTGCAGTAGGGGTATTGCTCGATCAGATGACAGGTAGAATCCACGGCGGGGCCGATCCGCTGCGCCCGGCTGCTGTAGCTGGCTTCTAGTGTGGCGAGGCGCGATGATGATGATGGAACACACCATCGTTTACAAAGACAAAAACGCTTACAGTTGCTTCCCTGACATCGTTCGAACGCGGACTGGCGACCTGCTGGTCTCCTTCCGACGGGCAGGAGGGTTCAGCCTGGAGGCTGTGCGCCGGGGTAAGTACGACCACGTAGATAAGGGCGCACGAATCGCTCTGGCTCGCTCTCAGGATGGCGGCCGGTCCTGGGAACTGGCTCGTATCTTCCCCGTCTACGACGAGGAGTGCGGTGAGCAGGATCCCTCTATCGCCGAACTGCGCGACGGTCGGCTGATAATCAATCTCTTCCGTTGGCGCGTGGTGCCTGCGGCTGAAAAGCATCGGCTCGGATATCCCGCCCGCCAGCAAATTGACGGCTCATGGTCGGACGTGGAGGGGCCATGGGTGCTCACTTCCCACGACGGTGGCACGACGTGGGACGAGCAGCCGACGTTGGTGGACAGCGCGCCGCTGCCTCGCGCAGGGACTTCTGATGCTGTGCTGGAGTTGCCCGACGGTAGATTGCTGATGGGCATCTATGGCGCTGACTACGGGAGCAACATCTGTCGGTCGTATGTTGTCCGCTCGACCGACGGGGGGCATACCTGGAACGAGCCGGCCCTTATCGCGAGAAACCGGGTTTTTGGGAAGAACCCGGTTTCTTTCGAGGAACCTGCGCTGGCCCGCTTGCCGGGGGGGCGCATAGCGGCGATGTTGCGCAGTGGCGAGCCAGGTAAATACCAGTACCTCTATCAGGCCATCTCAGACGATGACGGGCACACCTGGACCGACCTGCACGAAACGCCCCTATGGGGTCATCCGGCACACCTGATCTCACTGGGAGACGGACGACTTCTGTGCAGCTATGGCTATCGCCGCCCTCCCTTCGGCATCCGTGCTTGCCTTAGCCCCGATGGAGGGTCTACTTGGGACATGGCCCGTGAGTCTGTACTACGAGACGATGGAGCTAGCCGCGACGTTGGTTACCCCAGCACAGTGCAACTCTCCGACGGTACGCTGGCCACGGTCTACTACATCCACGGCAGGGACGGTATCCGGCACATCGCCTGCACTCGCTGGCGGCTAGACGAAGAGGATTAGCATGACACTCGACATCGTCATCGAGGGTGGTCGGCTGGTGGACGGCACAGGCACACCCTGGCGTCGAGCCGACGTGGGCATCGTCGAAGGCCGCATCGCCGCCATCGGATGCCTGCAAGACGCCGCCGCGCGACGCCGTATTGAAGCAGCCGACCTGGTCGTCTGCCCCGGATTCATAGACATTCACGCCCACGCCGACCTGACCCTGCCTGCTAACAAAGGACAGGCTGAGCGCCTTCGCCAAGGCATCACCACCGAAGTGTTGGGCCAGGACGGCCTCTCCTACGCTCCTGCCTCGGCAGAGCACCTGCTGGAGTGGCGGCGATACCTGGTGGGCCTTAACAGGGATGGTGTGGGCCTGGATTGGGCCTGGTCGTCGGTGGCCGAGTACCTGGAACGTCTGGAGGGAAAGGCAGCCAATGCCGTCTATCTTGTGCCTCATGGAGCAGTGCGAGTCGAGGCCATGGGATGGGCCGCCCGGCCGGCCACGGCTTCGGAGATGCAGTACATGCAGGCCCTGGTCACAGCGGGATTGGAACAAGGCGCGCTGGGGCTATCCACCGGACTGAGCTATGTCCCCTGCGCCCATGCCACGACCGAGGAACTCATCGCCCTCTGCCGTCCAGTGGCTGAGGCGGGGAGGATATTAGCCATCCATCTCCGTAGCTACGGTGCGACGATACTGGATGCATTGGCCGAGGCTATTAGCATCGGGCGGGCGGCAGGGGTGGCAGTGCAGGTCTCGCATTTACGCGTGGCGGATCCAGTGAATCGGGGTAAGGCTCCCCAGATGGCTGCACGCATTGATGCGGCACGTGCCGAAGGGGTGGATATCACCTTTGACGCTTATCCCTACGAGGCTGGGTGCGCGCCTCTCTTCTGTCTGATCCCGTCCTGGGCCCAGGCTGGCGGTCCCGATGCCATCCTGGCGCGTCTGGCCGACGAAAAGGAGCGCGCACGGATGAGGGCGGAGATGCGCAGTTGGGGCGTGGATTGGAGGATGTACTCCCTCTCCAACGCCCCGCCGATGCATCTGGGTGACTGGGAGGGGTTTAGCTTGCCGAAGGCAGCACAGGAGAGCGGTCGGGACGTGGAGACGTTCATCATGGACCTGCTGCTGGGGACCCAACTGAACGTTACCATCGTGGCGCATGGGGGCAACCGGGAGGACGACGAATACCTGGCCCGGCACCCGGCGGGGATGGTATGCAGCGATGGGGTGCTGGTGGGCGATCACCCCCATCCGCGCGGCTACGGCGCTTTCCCCCGCGTGCTGGCACGTTACGTGCGGGAGCGGCGCATCCTGACCCTGGAGGAGGCAATACACAAGATGACGGCAGCCCCGGCAGCCAGATTAGGTCTAAGCGACCGGGGGGTGCTGCGCATCGGAGCGGCCGCCGATGTGGTGATCTTCGACCCCGACAGGGTGGTGGATAGGGCAACATACGCGGACGGCCGCCGCTCACCAGAGGGCATCGAGTGGGTGCTGGTCAATGGCCAGCCGGCTGTGGCCGGGGGGCAACCTACCGGGGCCCTGGCAGGACGGGTATTGCGCAGACCGAGCACTCCATAACCCTTTATTGAGGAGAAATGATGACATACGAACCACATCCCGGCATGGGAGTGGACGAACTGGATACCCCGGCCCTCATCGTGGACCTGGATATCCTGGAGCGCAACATCGCGCGGATGGCCGATTTCTTTGCCGGGCGGCGTGCAGCGTTGCGTCCCCACATCAAGAGCCACAAGACCCCTGCCATCGCACACATGCAGTTGAAAGCAGGAGCCATCGGCATCACCTGCGCCAAAGTTGGAGAAGCGGAGGTCATGGCTGAAGCCGGCGTCCGCGACATCCTCATCGCCAACCAAGTGGTCGGACGGGTGAAGATTGACCGGCTGACGGACCTGGCTCGCCATGCCGACGTGATGGTCGCCGTGGACGATGCCCGCAACATCGCTGACCTGTCGCAGGCGGCCAGTGCCAAGAGAGTAATCCTGCGGGTGCTGGTCGAAGTAGACATCGGCATGAGACGCTGTGGGGTACCGGCGGGTGAGCCTGCGCTGGAGCTGGCCTGCCGCGTGGCCGCATCGCCGGGCCCTTCGACGGGGCTCAGGACAGGCCTGAGGCTGGCCGGATTGATGGGCTACGAGGGTCACCTGGTGCTGATTTCTGACCACGAGGAGCGCCGACGAAAAGTATTGGCCGCGCTGGAATCCCTGGCCGATACCGCAGACCTTCTGCACCGCCATGGCCTGCCCATAGAAATCGTCAGCGGCGGGGGCACTGGCACCTATGACATCACCGGCAGTCACCCCGTGATGACCGAAATCCAGGCCGGTTCCTATGTATTCATGGACACCACCTATGGCGCTGTGCGGCCCGAATTCGACATCTCCCTCGCCTTGCTTGCAACGGTCATCAGTCGCCCCCACCCTGACTACCTTGTCACCGATGCGGGCATTAAGGCGCTGAGTAAGGATTTCGGCTGGCCAGAGCTAGTTAATATCCCTGGCGCTAGTGTGCGTTACCTGTCCGAGGAGCACGTCGTCATTGATCTGGCAAATCCGGAGGCAGTGAATCTCTGCCCTGGCGATAAAGTGAGCTTCATCCCCAGCCATTGTTGCACCACTGTCAACCTGCACGACAGACTCTACGCCGTGCGGAAGGGCGTGGTGGAGGCCATCTGGCCCATCGCAGCGCGGGGAAAGTGCCAATAAAGGTGCGAACCACTGGGATCATAGGCCACGAAGTGCCTACGATACCGACATTTGGAAGGAGACAACAGACCATGACATCATTTCGTGGCGTTTGGGCAGCATCGCTGACTCCTCTGACAGCGAACGATGAGATTGACATCCCGGCGTTGCACCGGTTACTGGACTACGTACTAGGGGCAGGGATGCATGGTATTTACGTTTGCGGCAGCAGTGGCGAGTGGGTGCTCCTCTCGCCAGCCGAGCGAATGTGCCTGGCCGAGGCGACGGTATCGCACGTGGCAGGGCATGTTCCGGTGATGGTGCACGTCGGCGCAACCTCCACCCGCGATGCGGTGGCCCTGGCCCGCCATGCTCGCGACATCGGAGCCGATGCCGTATCGTCGGTGCCGCCTTTCTATTACAATGTGAACCCATCGGGGCTGGTGGCCCACTATCGCCACATCGCTCAGGCAGCGCAATTGCCCGTCTATCTGTACAATCTGCCCGACGCCACCGGCGTCAATGTCACCGTCAGGGTCATGCAAGAGTTGTTGGCCCTCGGCTATGTGCAGGGGTTGAAGTACACATCATACAACCTGTTGGAGATGCGCGAGATTATCGAGGTCTGCGGCGACCGACTGACCGTCTTCTCTGGTCTCGATGAGATCTTCCTCCCCTGCCTGGTGACGGGGGTACAGGGCGGCATCGGCACCACCTACAATTGTCTGCCCCACCTTTTCGTGGAGCTTTACGACGCCTGGTGCAATGGCGACATCGCCCGCGCCCAGGAACTTCAGTTCGTGGTGGACCGGGTGGTGCTGACTCTAGCTCGCTACGGCATAATCTCGGCAGTGAAGGCAGCCATGCGTTTCCTAGAACTTGACTGCGGTGGCCCTCGTTTGCCCCTGTGTCCCTTGACCGACGAGGAGGAGACACGCCTGCGGGCTGATCTGGAACGAGTAGGGTTCTTTGACCACACGAGGGGCCAACCATGAGCATGACCTCCCGCCAGCGCGTGTTGGCTGCCCTGAACCATCGAGAGCCGGACCGACCGCCCCGCGACCTGGGAAGCACCACATGTACGGGGATTCACCCCGTGGCCTACGGCCGGCTCAAGCGGCACCTGGGATTGGACACGCCGTCGAAACTGATCAGCGCCAGGGCACAACTCGCACGAGTCGAACAAGCGATCATCGAGCGATTCGGCCTGGACCTGTTGCCCTTGATCCCGGCCAGCGCTGCCGAGGCGCCGGAGCTGGACGAGGAGCGGACGTATGTGGACCGCTGGGGCGTCCGGCGGCAGTTGCCCAAAGGGGGTGGTCATTATTACATCGTTCACCCGCCGTTGGCCGGTGCGACTTGCCTGAGTGATCTGAGCGTCCACCCCTGGCCGGAGCCGGAAGTTGATTACACTGCACTGGGGGGTACAGCGCGACACCTGCGCCAGCAGACAGACAAAGCGCTGGTGCTCAACCTGGCCGTTGGATTCATCCATCAGGCCCAATTTCTGCGGGGCTACGAGGCCTGGCTGATGGACCTGGCGTTGGATCCGACCTTTGCAGGGGCACTGATGGATCAGGTATTGGAGATTTGGTTGGCCGAGGCGAAGGCGATGCTGCGCGCCGTAGGAGATGCCGCCGACGTGGTGATCTACGCCGACGACATCGCTTTTCAAAGCGGGCCGATGGTCTCGCCGGGGATGTATCGGCGGCTGCTGCGTCCTCGTCAGGCGCGGGTTTTCGACCTGCTTGCCTCCAGCGGCCTCAAAGTGCTCTACCACTCCTGTGGCAACATCCTGTCGCTGTTAGGCGATCTGGTAGACATGGGCGTGGACGCCGTGAATCCGGTGCAAGTGTCGGCCGGGCCTATGGGCGACACAGTAGCACTAAAGCGAGAATGGGGCGACTGCCTAGCCTTCTGGGGCGGCATTGATGCCCACGAAGTGCTGCCCCATGGTTCCGTTGACGATGTTCGGGCTGAGGTCCGACGGCGGATTGCTGATCTGGCATCAGGTGGCGGCTACGTGCTGGCCCCAGTGCACAACATTCAAGCGGACGTGAGCCCTCAAAATGTCTGCGCTATGTATGAGGCAGCCTTAGAGTTTGGGGGTTGTGGCCTATGATGCTCGACAGGATCACCGGCTTCAGAAAACAATGAGGAGGGATGATGTTTACTCCCGACCCTGATTTCGACCGCTTGAGAACCACTCTCTTGCTAGAGGAACCTGACCGAGTGCCTGTGGTTGAGCTCCATATTGACCGCGAGGTCAAGGAGGCTTATCTGGGCCGGCCCATCGCCAGCGTGCAGGATGACGTGGATTTGTGGGCCAAGGCCGGCTACGATTACATCTACTTGCGGGCCAACTACGAGTATCGCATGGTAGGGGATGACTACGCCGTCACCCAGCGCACCTACGCCGGCGATATGCAGGTGCGAAGCTGGTCCGCCGAGCAGGTCAGCCTGGTGAGCAACTGGGAAGAATACGAGGCTTACCCCTGGCCCGATCCGAACAGCATTGATTATTCCAACCTGGTCGAGGCCTCGCAGTGCCTCTGGCCTGGTATGCAGATTATCTCCGGTGTAGGTGGCATCTTTACCCGTGTCTGGCGGATCATGGGCTTTGAGACTTTCTCCTACGCCCTGGCCGATCAGCCGGACCTGGTGGCTCGCCTGTTTCAGCGGGTGGGGGAGATCCAACTCGCTGTCTTTCAGCGCATTGTGCAGATGGAGGACATCGGCGCCATGTGGTACGGCGACGACATGGCTTACTCCGAGGGTCTCCTGGTCTCGCCAAAGATTCTGCGCCGGCATGTTTTCCCCTACCTCAAGGAGATGGGGAATATCTGCCAGCACAGGGGGTTGCCTTTCATCCTCCATTCCGATGGCAACCTGTGGCCCATCATGGATGACATCATCGAGGCCGGCTTCAACGCCATCCAGCCTATAGAGCCCAAAGCCATGGACATTGTAGAGCTTAAGGAGAAGGTGGGCGATAGGCTTTGTCTCATCGGCAACATAGATCTGGGCTATACCCTCACGCTGGGCACGCCGCAGGAGGTGGAGGAGGAAGTGAAAGAGCGTATCCGCTGCCTGGCCCCTGGCGGCGGCTATTGCGTCAGCTCCAGCAACACCGTGACTTACTACGTGCCCCTGGAGAACTTCAAGGCGATGATCAAAGCTACTCGTGAGTATGGCCACTACCCGATCAGTTTGTAACGTCCAGGAGGACAGGAAATGGAACCTCGTGAACGGGTGATGTGCGCCCTCGCTGGTGGGCAGCCGGACCGGGTGCCCTTTTGTGAGAACTCAGTTGATCCCACGGTGGCGCGGGCCATTGCCGGTCGCAGCCTGAGTGAGCGTGAGATATCGGAGATGCTCGACCGCGACAACGTGGTGGCCGTTGTGTTCCCGCCTTATTTTGCCGATCAAGCAGTAGCCAGTCACGGCCAATCCTACGTTACTGAGGGATGGATCAAGACCGAGGATGACTTGGAGAAGATGATCTTTCCCGATCCCCACGATGAGAGCCTATACGCCAATGCCCAAAGGATATTGGACGACCGTGGCTGTTACGCCACTGTCGCGGCCATCAAGCTCGGGGTGGCCCCCACGCTGGTCAGCATGGGCCTTGATGGCTTCGCTTATGCCCTGGCAGATGACCCTAATCTCGTGCATGAGGTACTGCGAAGATACGTAGATTGGAATATTGTGGTCACCGAGCACCTCGTGGAGATGGGGTTCGATTTCGTATGGAGTTTCGATGACGTGGCGTATAGAACTGGCCCCTTTTTCTCTCCGAAGGTGTGGCGCGAGTTCATTCTGCCTGCGTTCAGACGTTCGGCGGAGGCCATTACCAGCATGGACATCCCCTGGGTGTTCCATAGCGATGGCAATCTGATGCCACTGCTAGATGATCTAGTTACCCTGGGGATGAATTCCATTCATCCCATTGAGCCGGAGGCGATGGCTCTTGATGTAGTTAAGGCGAAGTACGGTGAACGTGTCTGCCTTATCGGCAATGTCTCTGTGGACATTCTAAGCCGAGGCACACCCGACGAGGTGCGGGAAGAGGTGCGCCGCTGCATTGCCACCGCCGGGCCGGGAGGCGGCTACATGATCTCTGCCTCTAACAGCATCCCCTCCTATGCTAGACCGGAAAACGTGGTTGCCATGGCCGAGGCGATTCGAGAATACGCGGCCTATCCTTTGCAAATGTAGTGTCTAAACATTAGTGTCAACTTAAGGCTCAAAGCCCCGTCCCCGGGCCGCCCCGGGGACGGGGCTCAGAGCTTAAGGCGTATCCTTTGCAAGTGTAGTGTCTAAACAGCGATTTGTATGCGTTACAAAGTCATCCTGACAGACTACGACGATGACCTTTTCGCTCCGCCGGGGTGGGAAGGCGAGATGTTGGCCCGCTGCGACGCCAGGTGGATCGTCGCCCAGCACCGGGAGGAGGCGACCGTCGTCGAGGCTGCCCGCGACGCTGATGTGGTAATGATCCAATCGGTGCGCCCCTTGCTCAGCGCTCAGGTGATCGGACAACTAGAACGCTGCCGTTGCATCGTGCGCGTTGGCATCGGGTACGATAACGTGGACGTGGCTGCAGCGACCGCCGCGGGTATTCTGGTGTGCAACGTGCCGGCCTACTGCGTGGACGATGTGGCCGACCACACCCTGGCTCTGCTGCTGACCAGCATCCGTCACATTGTCAGGCAGGATCGTTGGATTCGTACCCATCGGTGGGACCGCACCGGCGCTCGCCTGGCGCACCGTATCCGCGGCCGTACCCTGGGATTCATTGCTTTCGGGCGCATCGCCCGCGCCCTGGCCCACAGGGTGAGTGGCTTCGACCTCACCCTGCTCGCCTACGACCCCTACGTAGATGCTGACACGATGGCACGCCACGGCGTGGATAAAGTGGAGCTGGATGAGTTGCTGCGGCGCTCGGACTTCGTCTCAATCCACGCGCCGCTGACAGAGTCTACCCGCGCCATGCTGGGCCGACGCGAGTTCGCTTTGATGAAACCAGACGCTATCCTGGTCAATACCAGCCGTGGCCCGGTGGTGGACAAGGCCGCTCTGATTGAGGCCCTTCAGTCGGGGAAGCTGGCCGGTGCGGGGCTGGATGTGATGGAGCACGAGCCGCCGCCTGCCGATTCACCTCTGCGGACGCTGGACAACGTCACTCTGACGCCGCACGTCGGCGCGTTCTCAGAAGAGGCTGTGGATGACCTCTACCGCGTGGCCTGTCAGATTGCCTGTGACGTGCTAAGCGGGCGATGGCCAGCCTCGTCGGTGGTGAATCCGGAGGTAGCGCCCCGGGTTCCGCTGGTCCGGCCATAACGGGAGCGACGGACTCCCGAATTTCCCTGGCAAGGGGAGGATGTTGTGAGCGAGGCGCTGATCTGGCATACAGACGACACCGTCTGCCTGCTCAAAACGTATTTGGATGGCACGCCAGGGCCAGAGGCCTTTCGTTCAGCGGCGCTGGACCTGATGCGCGCCTTGCACCCGCCCCTCCGTGCACGAGTCGTCATCAAGCCCAACGTCGTCTGGAAGATGCCTGGCGACTCCGGCGTTGTTACTCATCCCGCCTTTGTCTGCGGACTAGTGGACGCTCTGCGCGAGCGAGGATTGTCGGCCGATGACATCGTCGTGGCCGAAGGAGGCGGCATTGAGGGCGACCACGACATGGCCGAGATCTTCGCCATTGCTGGCTACGCCGATGAGCCTGGCCGCCGAGGTGTCGAATTGCGCGACCTCAACGAGGATAGCTCGGCCGAGATGGAGGTTCCTGGAGGGCGCGTCCTCCGCACCATTCACGTCGCGCGCACCATCGTGGGCGAGGAACGCACCGTCATCAACATCGCCAAGCTGAAGACGCACAACTTCGCCACGGTCAGCCTTTGCGTCAAGAATATGCAGGGGATGCTCTCGCCCATCCACCATCGTCACCTCTGCACGCGCTACCCACGATACGAGGGAGATGATGGCGTCGGGGTGGATCCCAACCTGCTCGACCGCCCTTCGCGCTTCTTCGACAAGCTCGTGGACCTGGCTCAAACCCTCCATCCCGATCTGCACATTATCGAGGGAGTGGTGGGACGCGACGGCACAGGGTTCCAGCGAGGCAAGAACATCCCCATGGGCATCGCCATCGCAGGGATCAATCCACTGGCCATAGATACTGCAGGAGCAATGCTCATGGGATTGGATCCTCAAGAGGTTGGCTTCCTCCGAGCTGCGCAGGAACGGGGGCTTCCCAGCACCGACCCCAAGCAGATACGCATGCTCATCGTGCGCAACGGGGGGCTGGCTGAATGTCGTGACTGGCAGCGATACCGGGCCGGTCCGCCCTTCCTGGTAATCCAACGCGATGACGTAACCTACAATGTGGACTGATCAAATGACTACGAACATACGCCTGGGCTTCTTCGCCTATCCCTGGGACCTGCTGGATGAGGGCATAGATATCGCCTTGGATGTCATGGCAGATCGCTGCCAGTGCAATGCCATTGCGTTGAACGCCAGCTACCATAGCGCGAGGCTGTTCCGCCCACGTATGAACGGGCCGGTAACCCACCAACGTCCCGGCGCGACGGCGGCCTTCACCCCCGACCCATCGCACTACGAGGCAGGGGCTCCGCTGCCAGCAGTGGATCGCCGTCTGGCTGAGGCCAGGGTGCTGGAGCGCGTCCGCGAGAAGTGTGCAGCCTTGAGCATGGACTTTGGCTTGTGGGTGGTGAGCCTGCACAACTCCACACTGGGGAACACCGATGCCGAGTTCTGTGTGCGCAACTGCTTCGGGGACATCTACACTTACATTCTTTGCCCTGCCAACCCACGGGGGCGGGCGTACCTGCGCGGTCTGGTGACAGACGTCTGCGCCCAGTTCCGTCCTCAGCGCATCCTGTTAGAAGCCATCGGCTACCTGGGCATTCAGCACGGGGTGCACCACGAGCTCTTTATGCACCCTCTGGGCGAGGCGGAGCGGCTGCTGTTGTCCCTTTGCTTTTGCCCGCACTGCCTGGCTCGCGCAACTGAGGCCGGTGTGGACGGGAAAGCGGTCCAGGAACAGGCGCGACGATGGGCCAGGAACCTGATAGCCGAGGAGCGAGGTACCCTGTCGGCTGATTATACCATCGCCGAGATGCCAGCTTTGCTGGTGGAATCTCCGGAGCTATACGCCTACCTGCGCGTGCGCACCGAGACTATCGCATCTCTCGTGGCAGAGCTCCACGGGATTGTGACCGGGCACGACGCGCGGCTGGAAGCCATGCCGACCAGCTTCGTACGGCCTACCTCCCGCGCCTGGCTGGAGGGCGTGTCGCTGCAGCGGCTGGCCGCAGCCAGCGATGCGCTCCTTCCCCTGCCCTACTTCACCAACCCGGCAGAAGTGGCAGCCGATCTGCGCTGGGTGAAGATGATCGCCGGAAGTGTACCCCTCGTGGCAGGACTCAGCGCTTGCTATCCCGCCACCCAGTCGGCCGAGAGCCTGGCGGCTAAAGTGCTCTCTTGCCTGGACGAAGGCGTCGAGGGGGTGTATTATTTCAACTACGGCCTGCTGAGCGAGCAGCGGCTGGATTGGGTGGCTGGAGCCAACAGGGCGGCGAGGACGTGGACCGTCTGAGGAGAGAGGAGAGACGACAATGCCTTATGGGTACTGTGGCAAGATCCTGAAGATCAACTTGACCACCCGCGATATCCAGATCGAAGAGCGGGATGAGACATTCTATCGCACCTACGGCGGAGGGAGTTGCTTGGCGGTCTATTATGTGCTAAAGGAGATGAAGCCAGGCCTGGACGCCTTCGACCCGGGGAACGTGCTGGTCTTTGCCCCCGGCGTAACCACCGGCGCGCCCTGCTCTGGCCTCTCACGCTTCAACGTCACGGCCAAATCGCCCCTCACTGGTGCCATCGGCGACAGCCAGGGCGGTGGCTTTTGGGGTGCTGAGCTCAAGTTTGCAGGCTTCGACGCCGTAGTCGTCACCGGACAGGCGGAACGGCCGGCCTACCTCTGGATTCACGACGGTCAGGCGGAGATCCGCGACGCAACAGCCCTCTGGGGCATGGATACCGCCTTGGCCCAGGCGGCCATTCGGAATGAAGTGGGCGAGCCGCGGGCCCGCGTGGCCCTCATCGGCATCGGAGGCGAGAACCGGGTGCGATACGCTTGCATTGCCAACGAGCTACATCACTTCAACGGGCGCACCGGCATGGGGGCGGTGATGGGAAGCAAGAACCTCAAAGCCATCGCCGTGCGGGGACACGGCAAGGTGAAACTGGCCGATCCTGAGGCTTTGCGTGCCATCGCCAAATCGGTGCCTCAGCGCATCCGAGGTAGCGGCGTCGCGACCCTGCTGCAAGACCTGGGTACCGCTGGATTCGTCCGTTACCAGAACGCCGATGGCGGTCTCCCCACGCGCAACTTCGCCAGCGGGTTCTTCGAAGGGGGCGAGGAAATAGACGGGACCCCTATGCACGAGCAGTATCATGTTAAAAGCGCTTCGTGCTACGCCTGCGCGGTGCGTTGCAAGCAGGTCATCGCAGCCGAGGAGCCCTATCCCATTGACCCGGCCTACGGCGGTCCAGAGATGGAAGGACTCTCTGCGCTGGGAGCGTATACGGGCGTCTCGGATCTGGCCGCGGTATGCAAGGCCAACGAGCTGTGCAACCGTTACACCCTGGACACCATCTCGACCGGCGCTACCATCGCCTGGGCTATGGACTGCTTCGAGCGGGGCATTATCGGCCAGGCGGAGACGGGTGGGCTGGCGTTGCACTTCGGCGACGGCGCCACGCTGGTGCGTCTGGTGGAGATGATCGCGCGGCGCCAGGGCTTGGGCGACCTGCTGGCTGAGGGACCGGCGCGGGCAGCGCAGGCGTGGGGTGATGAGGCCGCGCGACTGGTCATCCACACCAAGGAGCAGCCTTTTCCCGCCCACATGCCGCGGGTGAAGCGCTCACTGGCCCTGGCCTACGCCACCAATCCCTTCGGGGCCGACCACATTTCCACCGAGCAGGATCCCTTCCTGCTGGCCGCTTTTCCCGCAGACCTGCGCGAAAAGATCAAGGCGCTGGGCATCCAAGAAACAGCGGATCTGGCCGAGATGGGCCCCACCAAGGTGCGGCTGGTAGCATACTCCCAGCGTTTCTTCAGCATCCTGGATACGTTAGAGCTTTGCTCTTTTTGCTTCGCGCCTGCCTGGTTTTTCGATTACGAGGACCTGGTAGCCATCGTGCAGGCCGTTACCGGCTGGAAGACCAACTTCTGGGAGTTGATGAAACTGGGGGAGCGGCGCATCAACCTGATGCGCGCCTTTAACGCCCGCGAGGGATGGACGGCCGAACACGACGTCCTACCGCCACGAATGGCCGAGCCATTGATAGACGGCCCCACCGCTGGGAACCTGGTGGACATTGACGCATGGCGGGAGGATCGTAGATTGTATTATCAGACGATGGGCTGGGACCCCGACACGGGCAATCCAACGGCGGCCAAACTGTACGAGCTGGAACTGGGTTGGGTAGTGGAGGAGCTTCGCAAGCAGGGCTTGTTAGAAACCATGCATAAATAGGAGGATCGCTAATGTCTAAGAAAGTCGTGACCTTTGGAGAGATCAATCAATGAAAGAATTAGAACTCATCTCCGAAGCTCTCATCAGGGGAGATCGTGATGTCGTTCGGGAGCTGGTGGAGAAGACCATTGCACGAGGGCTCTCTGCTGAGGAGGTCCTGAACCGCAGCCTGAGGCCAGGTATGGAGGAGGTCGGCATACGATTCAAGACAGGGGCATTCTTTATTCCCGAAGTGCTGCTGGCCGCTAGAGCCATGAAGACGGGGATGGAAGTCCTCCGCCCCTCCCTCATAGGAAAGGAGATCGAGCCCGCTGGAAAGGTAGTCCTGGGCACGGTTAAAGGTGACCTCCATGACATTGGCAAAAACCTGGTAGGGATTATGATGGAGGGGGCGGGCTTCGAGGTCATAGACCTCGGCATTGACATTCCACCCGAGAGGTTCATCGAGGCAGTGCGGGAGGAGAAGCCGGATATTCTGGGCTTGTCAGCGCTCCTCACGACCACTATGCTGGAGATGAAGACCAGCATTGAAGCCCTGGAGGAAGTTGGGCTCCGGAGTAAGGTCAAGATCATGGTCGGCGGGGCGCCAGTGACACAAGGCTATGCCGACCAGATTGGCGCCGATGGCTACGCCCCTGATGCCGCCAGCGCGGTCGAAAAAGCCAGGGAGTTACTTGCGAGCACAGGGTAGGTAGGGGAAACAGCTATATCGAGCCCATCGTCAAGGCCATCAGGGCCTTTTGCACGTGCAGGCGGTTCTCGGCCACGTCGTAGATCACCGAGCGGGGGCCGGAGGCGACTTCGTCGGTGACCTCGTGGCCCCGGTCCACAGGCATGGGATGGGTGAAGAGGGCGTCGTCGCTGAGGGCCATCTTCGTGGCGTCGCAGATCCACTGCGGGTACCGCAGCGCGCGGTCAACTTCCTCCTGCTTGTGGAGCTGACCATCTCGATAGGCGTCGGGGCTCATCCAATTGCGAGAGTAGACGATGTGCGCCCCTTCGTAGCCTGAGGTCACGTCGTGGACTACCTCGAACGCCCTGCCATTGGCGGCACAGTTCCCTCTGGTCCACTCGATGACCTGGGGGTCCAGGTCGTATCCCTGGGGATGGGCCAGGGTCACGTCCATCCCGAAGCGGGAGCCGATGAGCAGCGCCTCTTGGACGCTGCACCAGGAACGGGCCAGAGCCCCATGCCCCCAGGCTACCAGCAGCTTCTTGCCGCGCACGTCGCCCAGGTGCTCAAGCCAGCCCATCACGTCGGCCAGGCCCTGGCAGGGGTGGTATTTGTCGTGGGCCATGGAGATGATGGGGATGGTGGCCCAGCGGGCGTATTCGCGCAACAGGTCGTCGCCCTCGCCGTAGGCCCCGATCTTGTCCTCCAGGATGCGGATGCCCAGGCCGTGGGCGTAGCGGCTCATCACCGTGGCCGCGTCCTCTACCGTCTCGCCCGCAGTGGTGGCGGTCTTAAGACGCATGGCCTTAGGCTCCAGAAACTGCGCGTGCCCGCCCAGCTCCGTGGCCGCTGCCTCGAAGCTCTGGCGGGTGCGCACCGAGGGGTTGTAGAAGAACATGAGAAAGGTCTTGTACTGGAGTATCGAGGTCCAGCGCGGCGAGAAGCGGTCGCGCTTCATCTTCGCCGCCAACTCTAGCGCCTCTTCCAGCTCGTCCAGCGACCAATCTTGCGTGCATATCAGGTCTCGTCCGTGTAGGGTCATCATGTAACCTCCGTGTTAGTGGGATTCGTGGGTTCGGGATTCGTAGATTCGGGATTCGTGGATTCGTATTCGACGTCGGTTTCGTGCAGGGGGCGGTTGCCGAAGAGTTTCTGGCCTTGCTGTTGTTTCCGCACGTAGCGAATGTAGCCGTTAAGAGCTTGCAGGGCGCGCTGGGCTAACTCACGCTGCCGACCCAGATCGGCCTCGGAGATATGTCCCACGGCTTGAGAGGTGATGAGGCCGCTTAACGTCTCGCTCAACGAGCCTCGTGCTATGTAGAAAAAGCGCAGGCTGTCAAGGTAGTGGTAGCGTCCATAACCCTCAGCGATATTGAGCGTGCCGCTGGATGCAGCTCTCCGGAGTTGACGGGCAAGGTCATACTTCTCATAATCGGGGAGCCGTTTCGCCAAGCCATACGCCTCGCGCACAACCTGTAAGGCCAGCTTGTAACAATCCAAATCCTCAAAGCCCCTGCCCTGCCTCGCCATCCGCCCCCTCCCCAATCCACGAATCTACGAACTCACGAACTCACGAACCTACGAATCCACGAACTTCGAGCGGTCCCTCTCGCCAGTCGCCGTACTGTCCCAGAAGCTCCCCGATTCCCCGGTACTGGCCGCCCAGGTAGGCCAAGGGGCGGGCCTTTTCGTAGTCAATGCGGCCCCTGCTATCTGAGATGGCTTCGTCTACGTGTACAGCCACGATCTCCCCCACGAAGAGGTCATGCACGCCGAGAGGAATGATCCTGGCCAGCTTGCACTCCAGGTTGACCGGGCACTGGGCGATGAGCGGGGTGGTGATGGCCGAGCCGGGTTCCGGAGTGAAGCCGCAGGCCGCCCACTTGTCCACATCCCGTCCAGAGACCTGGCCGCAGTAGTCCACCTGGGCCACCAGGTCGGTGGTGGGGATATTGACCACGAACTCCTCCGCCTGGCGGATCAGGTCGTAAGAGTGCCGACTGGGACGGATGGCGATCCCGACCGACGGTGGGTCGGAGCAGATGGTGCCCGCCCAGGCCAAGGTGATGATGTTGGCCTGGTCGCCGATCCCACAGGTGACGAGAACGGCAGGCACCGGATACAGAGCTGTTGAAGGTCTTTTGACGAGTTTGGCCATTTTCTAGACTCCTCCTCTCATCTTTGCAAGTGCTTCTAGGCGGCTGCGTCAGTCCATCTCACTTCATCGTCAAGGCCATCACTGCCTTCTGCACGTGCAGCCTGTTCTCGGCCTCGTCGAAGGCCACCGACTGTGGCCCATCCATGACCTCATCGGTCACTTCGAAGCCGCGGTCGCAGGGGAGGCAGTGCATGTAGATGGCCTCAGGGTCGGCCAGGGCCATCTTGTCCGCGTCGCAGATCCAGTCCTTGTTAGCGTCGAAGATCTCCTGCGCTTTCTGCGGATCGTCCTCGCCCACCGGCGGCTTGAACGTGGGCACCGCTGTCCAGGACTTGGGGTAGACCACGTGGGCTCCGTCGAATGCGGCCTCCATACTGTTGGAAATCTCGAAAGAGCCTCCGTACTGCTCGGCATACCCCTCACAGGCCTGGAGCACCTCCTCGTCGAGCTCCATCCCCTCAGGGTGAGCCAGCACCACGTCCATGCCCATCATGCTGGCCCCGATGATCGCGCTCTGGGGCACGGCTCGCGGCTTGTGGACGCTGGGCGAATAGGCCCAACTCATCACGAACTTGACCCCCTCGAAGGTGCCGAACTTCTCGTAGACGGTGAGGACGTCGGCCAGGGCCTGGCAGGGGTGATACTTGTCGCACTCCATGTTGATGACCGGGATGTCCGCCCAGTAGGCGAAGTTCTTGATTACCTCGTGAGCCTCGCCGTACTCCCAGTCCACCGGGTCGCCGTAGCAGCGGATGGCGATGGCGTCGCCCATGCGAGCCAGCACCCGCGCCACGTCGGAGACGCGCTCGGTGCTATAGGCCACCTCTTTGCCAGGCAACGCGGGGGTGTAGATCTTGCTCGGATCCAGGAAGTGGGCGTGACCGCCTAGTTGGGTCATCCCCGCCTCGAAGCTGTTGCGGGTGCGCAAGCTCTGGTTGTAGAAGATCATGAACAGCGTCTTGGCTCGCAGCAGGTGGTCGTGGGGCTCACCCAGCGCGAAGCGGCGTTTGAAGTCCAGCGCCACGTCCAGGATGGTCTCCACTTCCTCCGTGGTGTAATCCAGCAGAGTTAGGAAATCTCGGCCTCGGAACGATTCGGTTTTCATGTTTTTCTCCTTTTCCAAGTTTGAGGTAATGATACCACAGGTAGGGGCATTTAGTCAAGTGGGAGTGTCAGGTCAGCGGAGATATGACGATGTTGACCTCGAGGGAGGGATTGCTTTCGACGATGCGGGGAACTTTTATGTGGCGGAAGAGAATACAGATAGCATCTATAAATTTGACGCCGCTCTGCAGTGTTCGACATTTGTCATCTCACCCACCATAAAGGCCGTTACCGGCGTCGATCCGGATTTGGAGGGAGGAATCGCTTTCGCTCCGCGCGAGTGCCTGCCGCCAGTCCCCGTTGGGGGTCACGTCATGCCGGTGAACAGGCTGGGGCTGGCGGCGCTGGCTGGCCTCGCGGCCCTGGGGGTTGTGCTGGTCAGGAGGCGCAGGGGTTAGAAATCCATATCCCGAAATAGATTGCAATGCAAAAGGTTCTGGCGGATGATTCGCCAGAACCTTTTCTCTTGAGCGTCGGCATCTTGAGCTGGGCAGGAACCAATTATTGCTGGGGAACTGGAGTGTGGTTTGGGGAAAATAGTCCAAGTTGACCAAAAGGTACCCTTATGGTACAATGGCGAGAACGTAGTGCATGTTCCGTGTTCCGTTACGCAATACGCACTACGCAATACGGTTCACAAAGGACTCACTCAATGTTCGAACTAATCTTTCTCGGCACTTCTGCTTCCGCTCCGTCGATCAGACGGAATCTGTCGGCCACCATGATCCTGCACAAGGAGTACCGCTTCCTGATAGACTGCGGCGAGGGGACGCAGCGACAGTTGCTCAGGAGCGGCCTGGGCTTCAAGCGGCTGGACAAGATCCTCCTCACCCACGGCCACCTGGACCACATCCTGGGCCTGGGGGGTCTGGTGTCTACCTTCAGCCGCTGGGAGGCCATCACCAAGTTTGAGATCTACGGGGGAAGCTGGGCCCTGGAACGGGTCAGGGACCTCATTTTCGGAGTGGTGTTTCGCGGAGTAAAGCCGCCTCTGCAGATTGACCTGATACCAACAGAGCCGGGAGTCCTGATGGAAGATGACACCTTTGAGCTCTCGGCCTTCGCCGTCACCCATCGCGGGCCGGGCTGTCTCGGCTACACGTTTCGGGAGAAAGAGAAACGTCCCTTTCTGGTTGATGAGGCCGATGCTCTGGGAGTGCCGGCCGGGCCAGAGCGAGGCCGTTTAGTCAAAGGAGAGACCGTTCCTCTGGCTGATGGCACGGTGGTACATCCCGACCAGGTGCTGGGGCCTCCCGTTCCCGGCGCCAAGCTGGTCTTCGTGGGCGATGCGGCCCATACCTACAACCTGGTAGAAGCGGCCAGCAATGCTGACGCGTTGGTCATTGAGGCCACCTATCTATCACAAGAGGAGAAGCTGGCCAGGGAATACGGCCACCTTACGGCTGCCGCAGCGGCGACCCTGGCCCGTCAGGCAGGAGTCAGGCAACTGTATCTGACCCACATCTCCCGCCGCTACCCTGGGGAGGCAATCCTGGCCGAAGCCAGAGCCATCTTTCCCCAAACCGTGGTGGCTAGAGACTTCGACCGCTTTCGAATCATCAAAGAGGAAGAGTAGTTTTGCCTCGCAAGAAGGTGACGATTTCCTCCAGATGCCTTTTGTCCACTTCGTCGAAGGCGTCGTATTCAGCGCTGTCCACGTCCAGAACGGCTATCAGATCACCCTTGTTGTTGAAGACGGGCACCACGATCTCCGATCTGGAGTTGGAGTCGCAGGCGATGTGGCCTGGGAACTGGTGGACGTCGGGCACGATGATGGTCTCCCGGCTGCGAGCAGCGGCGCCGCATATCCCTCGATCGAAGCTGATGCGCAAACAGCCCAGCGTCCCCTGATAAGGCCCGATCAGCAGTTCCCCCGGCGCTACCACCCGATAGAACCCCGTCCAAAAGAAGTAGTCAAGGCTGTGATGCAAGAGACAGGCGATGGTGGCCATCGAGGCGGTCAAGTCTGTCTCGCCCTCCAGGGTTGCTCTGATCTCTTTCGCCACCTGCCGGTAGATCTTTTCCTTCTGTTCTCTCTCCATCGTATATCTCCCTTCACCATGCGTCATTGCGAGGAACGAAGTGACGAAGCAATCCCCAAGTTCGCTGGAGATTACTTCGCCGCACTCGTAATGACACATGATCAATGTGAGCTCAGCCGAAACTTGGACAAGAGAGGCAAGACTGCCAAAGCCAGCCCCGGCAGCGCGCCCCAGCAGATATTTCCTGTTGGCTCCGTCATCTCTGGAGCCTCTGGCGTAACCTCTTCCCCTCTCGGCGGCGCGCCAATGCTCTCGCGCCATTTAGCATCCAACTCGTCCTGGTCGAAGCCATAAACCCTCATCAGGGCGTCGTCGGCCAGAGAGCCCTCCTTGAAGACCTCCAGCAATTGGCTAACCTTCTCCTTGCCGTAGGTTGTTAGCAAGTAATCCACTACACTATGCACCTCTCCGTAGAAGAGGTTGACCTCAGCGGGATTGCCGGTGGGTGCTGTGAGGGAGCGAACGGAGAGGAGCCTATTCTCACGGATGCCCTTCTTCAGGGCCTGGGCGTTGCCACTCCGCAGCTCCCCTTCGTTGTACATGGCCAGCCCTTCGTTGAGCCAGGCGGGTATATCGGCATAGGGGTTCTCAATGGCCAGGCCGACCACAACGTGGGTCAGTTCGTGAGCGATGGTAACCTCCACATCTTGTTGGGTGCCGAGCAAGAGTACGATGTCCGGAGCCACTACTACTCCCAGAGTGATTATCTGTTCCTCGTAGACCGCGCCCTGCGAAGTGAGGGCCTCTTGCATGTCGGCCTTGCTCTGGTAGACGACGATCTTGACGGGCTTTTCCAACTCCACACCCACGTTCTCCTCCAGACGGGCCAGGGATTCCACCGCGCTGTTCAGAAGCTCTCGACCGAAGGTCTGGTCAGCATCGTACCAGTACAGGACAACCTTTCCCTCGGCCAGGCTCTCCCAGGTGAAGCGATCGTCCATGTAGGTGAAAGTGACGAGCTCGGTCTCCAGGGCGTTGCCAACTGCATCCTTTATCCGCCACGAGTACTCGATGTCGGAGCCGGGGGGGATTTCCCCTCGCTGCAATCGCCAGATATATTCGGCTCCCACCTGTTTGGCGGGGCTGAATTCAGGGCGGGCCGAATTGGTGACAGGCGCACTGCCGATCCTGTAGAGCAAGGTTATGTCATTGATCTCGCTACTGCTCTCCGCCATCAGACGAAACACGATTTGCTCGGAGAAGCTGTACTCGTAAGCATCGGCGGTGACAGTGATTCCCTCTTGGGCCAGGACTAGGGGGGATACCATGGCCAGCAGAACCAATCCCAACACAAGCAAGGCAAACTTTTTTCTCATTCTCATTTCTCTTTCCTCCTCGGTCAGCACCAATTATAGCACTCTCCTTCAGGTTTGCCAATTCAGGTGAAAGCGGCTATAATCACAGCGCGTTGCTTAGATTCCAGGAGGGAGATCTGTGACATGACTATTCCGAAATCCGATGTCCAAGAGCTGGCCATCAGGGCCCACGAGATGGGAGCCAGCGTGCTGCGTGGCTCTCTCCAGCGCCTCGATGCAGAAAGAGGATGGGCAGTAGGAGACATTCATCTGCGTGACTGGCTAGCTAGATATGAAGGTCGAGATCTGATTCTGATCGCCGTTGCCATTAGGGAAGAGAGAGAATTGCCTACCAAGGCTTGTGGAACGTGCGGGCGGGAGTACAGTGGCAGCAGATGCCCCTACTGCCGAGAGGCCAGGGAGAGGTTGAGAGGCAGGCGGGGTTAGCCGAGGAATTAGACATTAGACGTCACCGTCTTAAGAAGCTGATAAGCGCCCCCAGGTGCTGGAATCGGGCCCTGAGGGGCTTTTTCAAACTCAGGCGTCGAATTGTTTATTTGTACCCGTATCTTTTTGACGACTTGTGCGTCTATACTATTGGCAAGGAGTGATCTTTTGCCGCAGAAGAGCGACACGCTGGCCCTCCTGGAGAGCGCCAGGCGTTACGAGCATCAGGCATTGTCTGGGCTTTGCGAACTCTATTACCGAGATGTCTACAGCTATGTTTACTATCGGGTCAGCGATATCCAGGACGCCGAGGACCTCACCGACGATGTCTTCCTGAAAATGGTGGAGGGTATTAGCTCCTGTCGCGCGCGTGAAGAGAAGTCTTTCCTGGCCTGGCTTTTCCGTATTGCCCGCAACAGCGTGGTTGACCATCACCGCCGCCGGGCAGTGCGCGATCACCTGCCGCTGGATGAGAAACACCTACCTACGCACGCCGGGCCAGAAGCTCCCGTTGAGACGAAGCTCACCCAGGAACGATTGCAGCAGGCCATTCCAAAGCTGACCGACGATCAGCAGCGGGTGATCATCCTCAGATTCATCGAGGGCTTGAGCCATGCCGAGACAGCCCGTGTTCTTGGCAAATCCGAGGGGGCGATCAAAGCGCTCCAGCGCCGTGGCCTTACCTCCCTGCGCCGCATTCTGGAGGGAGGAGGGGGTGATTCAGCATGAAAGAGAATCTCGACAAAGTCTTGAACGAGCGTCTGGCCCAGTTGTTGGCAGAGGATGAGACGCTAGAGGAATCCCTGACTCAGCCCGAACTGGAGCCTCTGCTGCGCCTGGCCGGGGAGATCAAAGCCCTGCCTCGCCCTGAGCCGAATCCGAGAGCCTTGCGGGCCACCCAGGCGCGGGTGCGGGAGGCTGCTATCCTGAAGAAAGAGGAGGGCCGACGGAGGGGACTATTCCCTAACTGGCTAACTGACCAGAGGGTCTCGCTGGCGTTTGCACGAGTGCTGGCCGCGGTAGTTGCGGTGGCAGTGATTGGCTTGGGCACCGTGGCCGCCTCCGCTGATAGCCTGCCCCACAGCCCCCTCTATCCGGTGAAGCGAACCTCTGAGAGAGTGCAGCTTTTTCTCACCTTCAGCCCCAGCGGCAAGGCGCACCTGCATCTCTTCTTCGCCGAACGAAGGTTGAACGAGACCATGGAACTAATGAGCTGCTGTCATTCGGTTGATGATGCCCTCTTGATGGCAATGCTAGAGGAGACCGACTTGGCAATAGCCATAATCTGCAGACTGCCGATGCCAGAAGCCAAGCCGCTGCTTGATAGGGCCGCCGAACTGACCGCCGACCAACACGATTGTCTAAGCCAAATAAGAGGCGAAGTCGTGACCAATGAGTGGTGCCTGCTTGATGAAGCCATCTCAACTTGTAATTGCTACGAGCAGATACTGGGGGGAGAGACACCCACCATGCATCTGCCGACAGTTGCACCCGAATAAGACAAGACAAACGAGGAGGCAAAGATGAACGGATCGAGAAAAACGAACGAGCGAGCTACTAATCCCAAAACGGCCGTGACCGTCAAGAACCAGAGGATTCTCTATGGCACAATAGCTATCCTAAGTATTGTCGCCCTGGCAGTTGTTGTGCGCATCTGGCTGCTCCAACCTTCTACGGCGGTTAGCCAGCCACAAACTCCGCCAACCCTGAGTGTTCAGGAAGCCTCTCCGGGGTTCCCCACTCCACTGCCCGTCGTCGCCTACTCCGCTGAGGCAGAATCGCTTTTCGCCAGCTTGAACTGCCTCTGCGGCACGTGCAATGATACCCTGGCGGAGTGTGATTGTGGGGAGGCTCGCCAGATGAAAGGATACGTTGACTCACTGGTCGAGACGCTTACTTCGGAGTCCGAGGTCATGGACAAGATCGTGGAGAAGTATGGCACGGGGGCTCTAGTCTCCACGGAGTAACTTGCCAAGGGGTGGCCCTTGGCGGAGCAAGCATTTAGGTGGTCTGGTTGAACGGGCAGCGATGGATTGATCCATCAAGTCCGTCACCATAATACATAGAAAGGGAGGATAAATAGATTGCTGATGAAAAAATGGCTGTGGATGATTATCTTGACTGGTCTGATCGTGCTGCTGGCCGGCTGCGGTGCGTCTGATACCGTATCTGATCAAGTCGTCCGGGTCACACCGGCGTCCCCCGCCGAGGGACAAGCGCCAAGCAACACGCTGCCACCCACTGCGGCGACGCCGGTGGCAGCCCTCACCACCAAAGACGTGCAGCGCATCACCCTGGCCGACGCCAAGTCGCTCTTGGACAACGGCACGGCTGTGCTCTACGACGCGCGGTCGGCGAGAGCGTACAGCTCCAAACACGCCGCCGGGGCCATCTCAATTCCTGAAGCCGAGGTGGCCGCGCGCTTCAGCGAATTGCCGACCGATAAGTCGCTAATCTTCTACTGTACCTGACCGGCCGAACAGGATAGCGCCCGTGCGGCGCTGTATGCGATCCAGCAGGGAATGGACCCAGCAAAAGTGTTTGCCCTGGTGGGTGGATTAGCGGTCTGGGATAACGCCGGTTATCCGATGGAGTGACCTTAAAGGACATGGTGAAAGATGTCTGGACCAAATCCTGTAGAGGAGTGTAACGATGGCAAAAAAGCGAAAATCAAGCGGAAGTGGAAAACAAGCACGCTCTCGTTCGACAAAATCTCGGCGAAGTCAGTCGGGCCGCTCACGACAGGCTCGTCAACAGGGCTGGAGGGGACAGCTCCCCATTGCTGCCCTGATCCTGGCGGCTGTTATCATCAGCGTTGGCGGAGTTTGGTTCTTCACCCGACGAGGGAACACTGGCCCAACGGTGACTGGAGCAACTACCGCCCGCTCAGCCGGCGTGTTGCGTATTACCGCCCAGGAACTCAAAGCCAAACTGGACGCCGGCCAGGCTGTGGTCTTTGACGCCCGGCGGCAATTGGACTACGCTCGGAAACACGTCGCCGGGGCCATCTCTCTGCCCGAGAACGAGGTGGCCGCCCGTCTGGCCGAGCTGCCCGCCGACAAGATGGCTGTCTTCTACTGCACCTGACCGGCCGAGCAAGAGAGCGCCGGTGCGGCGCTCATCGCAGCTCAGAACGGAATGACCAACGTGGCCGCCCTGCTGGGTGGCCTGGCCGCCTGGGAGCAGGCCGGCTACCCGATGGACAGCGGGAGTGTTGTGGCCCCGGTGCTCACACCGAGGCCCACGACCAGGGCGACGCCTGTCGCGGGGCCCTTGGCTAGTGCAACGCCTGTCGCGGGGTCCTTTATCAGTTCGGACGACATGCCGCGCATTACCGTCCAAGAACTCAAAGCCAAACTGGACGCCGGCCAGGCCGTGGTCTTTGACGCCCGGTCGCAATCGGCCTACGCTCGAAAGCACATCGCCGGGGCTATCTCCTTGCCCCAGGACGAAGTGGCCGCCCGCGTGGCCGAACTGCCCACCGACAAGATGGCTGTCTTCTACTGCACCTGACCGGCCGAGGAGGAGAGCACCGGTGCGGCGCTCATCGCAACTACAAATGGAGTAAGCAACGTGGCCGCCCTGGTGGGTGGCCTGGCCGCCTGGGAACAGGCTGGCTACAGTGTGACCAGCGAGTAGGTAACGGCAGAACAGCTACGAGAAGCGTGATGCAGATTTGTCGCCTCAGGGGTCATCCTCTGACCGTGTTGGTCGGTCCGCAGGGTAGGATACACACGCTGAGGTCAGGGGGCTGAAGCGGGGGGGGTGGAACAGGGCGTTCAGGTTTTGCCTGGTCTGCCCATTGCATGAGGAGGCAAGAGGCATGACATCCAAGAAATCGAAGAAGGGGAAGAGGCCTCGTGGCCGGGCCAGGCGCCGCCGAAGGCGAAGGATACACCCTCTGTACGTGTTGATCCCTGTAGCCTTGGTGGTGCTCGTAGGTGGGGGCTGGTTGTTGGCAAATAATACATGGAGCTCGCCTGGCACGAGTGAGTCGCCGCAGTTCCCTGTCTGGCTACGAGTCTTGGGCCCCAAGGTCAAGCGGGCTTACGCCCAGGCGGTGGCCCATCGGGACGAGTTGCAATATATCCCCTGCTACTGCGGTTGCGAGAATATGGGCCACACAGCAGTGGTGGATTGCCACATCGCCAGCGTCGCCACTGATGGAAGCATCACCTACGAGCGTCATGCTTCCACCTGAGAGCTTTGCCTCGATGTGGCGCTGGACGCGTCCACGTGGCTGGAACAAGGCATGAGCCTGGGCGAGGCGCGAAGAAGGATAGAAACCAACTACTCCTCGAAGTACGGGCCGGGCACCAATGCCCCGCCGGTGCCAGACTTTTGAGGCGAGTCACAAGCCGAAGCCAATCGCGTTGGCTGTCTGCGCCAATACGATTGTACTATTATCCATTTCTGTTGCCGGCAGGGTTGGCACTGGTGGGAGAACAAAGTATGAGCCGCAAAGTTAGAGTCGTCCTCTGGTCAGACATACGGAGGCAAGGCGCCTGATGCCCTCCATTAGCATTCCCCTGGTCTTCTTGGCTGGCTTGTTATCCTTTCTCTCGCCTTGCGTTCTCCCACTGGTGCCCATTTACATCAGCTACCTGTCGGGAAGCAGCATCTCTGGCGACACATCATCCAATCGCTGGCTTGTGCTTAGCCACGCCCTGCTCTTCGTCGGGGGCTTCACCGTGGTGTTCGTTATCCTCTTGGGCCTGCCCACCACTATCCTGGGCAGCGCATTGCAGCAGTACAAGGGTTGGATCACCAGGATCGGCGGGGTGATCCTGGTCTTGTTCGGCCTGCACACCATGGGGGTCATCACCATTCCCATCCTCAACATGACTCGCCGAGTGGATGTGGGGACGGGAATGAAGCAAGGCTACGCTCGCTCGGCCCTAATGGGCGTGACTTTCGCTGCAGGCTGGACACCCTGCATTGGCCCACTGCTGGGCACGGTGATGACGCTGGCTTTCGCCGAACCCTCGAGGGCAATGGTATTCATCTTCACCTACGCCCTGGGTCTGGCTGTCCCCTTCCTGGTGACGGCGGTGCTGCTGGCGCAGGCTGGCGCCTGGTTGAAGAGGCTCAACCGGTACACGCGGGCACTGGAGATCGCCAGCGGGTTGCTGATGGTCGGAGTAGGGGGCTTGCTCGTCACTGGTACGTTCGCGGTGCTGAACAGCTATTTCATCCGTATCACACCTGAGTGGTTGCTGCAGTACTTGTAGAAAGACAAGAAAGGGAGGTTTTGAATGAACAGCAAAAAGACGATTCTGCTCGTCATTGGCATAGTTCTAATCCTCGGCGTGAGCTTTGCTGGGGGCTACTTTCTCTTCGGGGGGGGGACAAAACCTGAGGTATCCTTGGCCTCCAGCCCCACTTCCACGGCATTGGCTTCCTCCCCTGAAACGGTCGTACCCACCCAGGCGGAGGCCTCTCAGCCAATGCCAACCGCCGTATATCTAGCCCAGGCGGTCTCGGCCGAGGAGATGTTTTCCGAGTTCACCTGCCCCTGTTGTGGTAACCTGATCGGTGATTGTGACTGCGGCATGGCCGGTGAGAGAAGAGGGTTTATAAATGGACTGGTTTCCTCGGAAAGCAATAAGTTGGAGATATATCTGGCCTACGCCGATCAGTACGGTCTGGACTCCTTCGCCTCTGAGGAGGCCAGGGTCGATATCAGGGAATACAAGCTGGCCAATGCCCCTGCGGAGCGGCCCCAGATTGCGCTTGAGCCGCAGAAGGTAGACCTCGGCGACGTGAGCGCCAAGGAGGGCAAAGTAGAAACCAGCATCACCATCAAGAACTACGGTCAGACAGATTTGACTGTGAGTAATCTGAGTACCTCCTGCGGTTGCACCACGGTCTCTGTGGTCAACAACGGAGAGGAAGGGCCTTTGTTTAGCACTGGCACGCCGTCGGAGGGTTGGTCCACAACGATCCAGCCGGGAGAGACTGCGGAGTTGAAGATCTATTACGATCCCAATGTTCACAAAGATGCCCGGGGCCCTATGATGCGCGAGGTCTACGTCTCTTCCAACGATCCCATTGATCCCGTTGTCAAGGCCGCGATTGAGCTTAATCAGGTTGATTAGAACTGAACAAGGAAAATGGCAATGTTGAGAAAGGTGGCGTTAGTGCTTCTCTTGCTGGCAGGGTTGGCACTGCTGGGAGGGTGCTCGGGCCAGTCAGAGGAGCCCAGGATGACGCCCGCAGCAGCGAACGAGGGCTTGTCAGCGTTCACGCCTGTGGCTGCGACTGCCAAATCCCCAGCCCCGCTGGTCGGCCATCCAGCGCCGGATTTCACCCTGCCAGACCTGGAGGGCAACGAGCTTAGCCTCAGTGACTTAGAGGGCCAGGTGGTGTTGGTGAACTTCTGGGCCACCTGGTGACCGTACTGCCGTAAAGAGCGGTCCGCTCTACAAAAGGCTTACGAACAATACCGCGATCAGGGTTTCGTCATCCTGGCTGTGGATATCGGCGAAGGGCAGAACGCTGTGCAGGCTTACACCCAACAATTAGGCTTGACGTTTCCTACCCTGTTGGATAAACAGAATACTGTGGCCCGGAGATACCGCATACCGGGTGTCCCCACCAGCTTTTTCATCAGTCGCGAGGGGATGGTTCAGGCCCGGCACGTCGGGCCAATGAATGAATCACTTATCAAAGAGTACCTGGACCAAATCCTGTAGTGGAGTGTAGCAATGACCAAAGAAGATCGAAAATCAAGCGGAGATAAGGGAACACGGGCTCGTCAGAAAGGACGGAGGAATTGGCTTCCCATTGCCGGGCTGATCCTGGCGGCTGTTATTATCGGCGTGGGGGGAGGCTGGTTCCTGGGGCGACAAAGGAGCACCAGCGCGACAGCAGTGCCTGAGATCCAACTGGCCTCCGCTTCCTTGCTGTCTGATAAGGTGAGAAGTGCCCCGCCGGTGGTACAAGAGGCATATCGGTTCGCCATCGCCAACCCGGAGGTGCTGTCCAAGCTCCCTTGCTACTGCGGCTGCGGCGGCATGGGACACATGAGCAACCTGGATTGCTTCATCCAAGAAGTCAAACCGGATGGATCCATCGCTTTTGATTACCACGCTCTTGGGTGAAACATCTGCGTGGATATCGCGCGTGACGCGATCAGACTGATGAGCCAGGGAAAGCCGATGGTGGAAATCCGGGCCTTCGTTGACAGCCAGTATAGCAAGTTCGGTTCGTCGACCGATACCCAGCCGGTGGAGTGATGAATGAAGAGAGCTACGTTGGGCAAGTTGATCTTCATAGTACTGCTTTTCGCCCTCGCTGGCGTGGTGCTCTTCGCCCCTTTCCCGCTCCAAGCGGGGCAGCCGGCCGAGCACCGCCTGACTCTGAAAGCACGTAGCTTCGCCTTCGAGCCGGAGGTAATCCGGGTCAACCAGGGCGACCGTGTCATCCTGGAACTCGAGTCGGTGGACGTCACCCACGGCGTCTATATTGATGGCTATGGGGTCGAAGTGGCGAGCGAACCTGGACACAAAGCCGGTCTCGAGTTCGTCGCCGACCGGGTGGGGAAATTCAAGTTCCGCTGCTCCCTGGCTTGCGGGCCGATGCACCCCTTCATGATCGGGGAACTGATCGTGAGGCCCAACACCCCTTACCAGCGAGCCGTCGCCCTGGCGCTGTTGGCTGCCGTTGGCTCCGTTGTCTATCTGTGGTACAGAGGTCGAACTCGGCAGAACCCAGATCCAGAGCAGCAAGCCGCAGGGCGGCGCATCGAGCTGACCAGGATTCCGCTCCTGAAGCGACTGCTGCTGTGGAGAGGGTTTCAGCCGGTGTTGATGTTGCTCACCCTGTTCGGCTTCGTACTGGCCATCATGACGGGCCTCTTCGGCACACCGGTGGGCAGCAAGAACTTTTCTATCGTCTTCGTGTGGATCGTGTGGTGGGCGGTTCTGAAAATCGTACTGGTGCCTCTCACCGGACGACTGTGGTGCACGATGTGCCCCATCCCCGCTCCCGGCGAGTGGCTGCAGCGGCGGGGGATCATCGTGAAGCGAGGAAACAAGCCCCTATCGCTGGGGAAGAAGTGGCCGCGTAAGCTGGACAACGTCTGGTTACAGAACTTCGGCTTGTTGGCCGTGACTATCTTCAGCCCCATCATTCTAACCCTTTCCTCTGTCACAGGCGTTGTACTGCTGGTCTTCATCATAGTGGCCGTCGGTTTCAGCTTGGTGTTTGAACGGCGGGTTTTCTGCCGCTATTTGTGTCCGGTGGGTGGGTTCGTGGGGCTGTATTCCATGGTCTCGCCGTTGGAGCTGCGGGTCAAGGACCTCGAGGTCTGTCACAATCACAGGGAGAAGGAGTGTTACCTGGGGAGCGCGGAGGGGTATGGTTGTCCCTGGATGGTCAAGCCCTGGAAATTGCAGCGAAACGCTTACTGTGGATTGTGCACCGAATGTCTGAAGACCTGCCCCAAAGACAACGTGGCCGTCAACCTCAGGCCCTTTGGCTCGGATCTGCTCGTCAAGACAGGCAGGGGGCTGGACGAAGCCTACAACGCCCTCATCATGCTAACCTGTGCCCTGATCTACTCGGCGGTCTTTCTGGGGCCGTGGGGTTGGCTCAAGGACTGGGCCGGCGTCGCTTCCATCTCAGGTCGTGCGCTGTATGCCATCGTTTTCCTGGCCATTAACCTGCTCGCGGTACCCGGCTTATTTTTGCTGGTGACGGCGCTGTCCAAGAGACTGAGCAGCGTGCAGGAAGTGTCCCTGAAGCAGGTATTCATTAATCACTCCTACGCTCTGGTGCCCATGGGGCTGAGCGTGTGGATGGCTTTCAGTTTCTCTTTCTTGTTCGTCAACGGCTCATACGCCCTCTCCATAATCTCCGATCCCTTCGGCTGGGGATGGGACCTCTTCGGCACTAAGTCGTATCCCTGGACTCCGATGCTGATAGAGCTTGTGCCCTATCTCCAAATAGTGACTCTCGTCGCCGGCCTCATCTTCTCTATTTACATCGCCTACCGCATCGGGCGGCAACACAGTGCTAGTGAAAGTCAGACTATCCGGGGACTGATCCCGATAGCCGCTTTCTTGACCGTTGTCACCGTTGCTTTCCTGCGACTCTACCTGGGGTGAGGGAAATGAACAGACAAGAACTCTTAGCTCGTTGCGCCGTGCTGCTCATCATCGTGGGATTTCCGGTGAGCATTTTCGCCTACCAGTATATCTATTTGCCGACTACTCACGGTGAAGCCAAAGTCATTGAACTGGTGGCCCGGGCTCCGGAGGCAGGAGGCTGGTCGCCTGAGGTCATCACCGTGAACAAAGGTGACACCGTTCAGTTGCGGATCACCGGCCACGACGTGGTGCACGGCTTTGCCATCGGCGGGTTGGGGATTGACGTGGGGCCAATCATCCCTGGCGAGGCGGCCACGGTGGAGTTCGTGGCCGACGAAGTGGGGCGGTTCACCTACTACTGTAACGTCTGGTGCAGCCCCTACCACTACCGGATGCGAGGCACGCTGGAGGTGGTTGACCCGTCGGCTCCAGATGCTCCCCTCGCGGCTGAGGAAAAGTATGAATTCGTAGAGCTCGACATTGACAGCCCCCACGAGGCAGAGTTCTATCCAACCAGCCAACCTTCGGTAGCACGAGGCCAAGCCCTCGCCGAACAGATTGAGTTGCCCGCCCTGGGTGGTCTACGCAAGCAGAGCCCCAGCGCCGTCTTCCAGGCCATCCGCGACGGAGAGGCTGCCGCTTCCCTTCGACGGCGCTTAGGACAGGCTCTTTCCGATGAAGAGGTCTGGGACCTGGTGGCCTACCTCTGGCTCACCGCCACGACGCCGGAGAGGCTGGCAACGGGCGAGGCCCTTTACGCCAAGAACTGCGTGGGCTGCCACGGAGAGGCTGGCAGGGGCGATGGACCTGGCAGTCGCCATCTGGAGGAGCCGCCGACGGATTTCACCGACGCCAGGATCATGGCCGGAGGTTGCAGCGAGATCTACTACGCCAAGGCCCGGCGCGGGGGAATGGGCACCGGGATGCCTTACTGGGGCACCATCTTCAGCGAGGAGGAGACCTGGAGTATCGTGGATTATCTGTGGACCTTCTTGTTCAAAGATGCGAAGACGGAGCAACCTATGGGTGCTGGGCTTTGAGTTGATCGGTGACTTAATTGAGAACAGCGGGTTGATTCGTGGCAAAGTGATGGAGTTGTTAGCCGTGCGGGCTACGGGATGAAATTATGGCGACCTCAAGTCGCTGTACGCTGGGGAATAGGAGGAACTGTTGAGGTTTTCTGATTTTACTGATGACAGGGGAAAGAGGGTTGTATTTCTCAACAATTGTTTATTGAACCAAGTTTCACGCGCGCCTGGCGTCGCATTTCGAAAGGCTGCCTCCACGGAATTGATTCAAGTTCTGCTCGACAATGGGGTTAGCATTGAGCAACTTCCTTGCCTGGAGTCCATCGGAATTGGAGGTGTTTCAAGAAGAACTTTTGATCGTTACCTTCCATTATTGTCCAATTCAGTTAAGTATGGCTGGTTTCCGCTATTTAAGCTTTTCTTCAGAGTCTGGCTCATCGGCTTTAAGGGCCGGTGTAGGAAAGCAGCAGTCCAAGTTGTGGATAGAATGGAAGATATTTTTACAGAAGGATACACACTCATAGGCGTAGTTGGCATGAACGACAGCCCTACTTGTGGTGTAACAAAAACACTGGATTTGATTGAATTCATCAAGCTTTTAGCCACTGCCGAAGAAACGGGAAATTCCCCAAAGCACATAATCCAGCAGACGTTGGAGGAGGGGACTTCATATTTCATTGGCAACATAATAGAGGAATCGAACAAAAGAGGACTAGATATCAAAGTAGTAGGATATGAGCCATGGGCTGAATCGCAAAAGGATGAAGCTGAAAGGGTCGCAAAGTTACTGGATTTACAACTTTGATTCGCTATTTTGGCAAGAGAGTCTTCAGTGTGAGGGCACGGCTAACAACGGCTGCACCTGACCGCTGCTTCGCACAGGTCGTCAAAGGAGTCCTGTAAGCCCCGCAGCGGCAGGTGAGCCAAACCGTTCGTCAAACCAATTGTGAGAGGAGAAAATATGTCCATCTTGGGAGGTAACATGAACTTCAAGCACTTTCTCTATCTAGGACTGTTCATCGTGGCCCTGATCGTGGCCGCTTGCAGTCCGCAGGCCACGACGGAACCAACGGCAACACCGTTGCCGACGGCGACCACGGAGGTGATTCTGCCCTCCATCAGCACAAGCGGTGAGGTGCCCATGGGCTTAACCGAAGACGGCGCGCCCTACCGCGGGAATCCCGATGCGCCGGTAACGCTGTTGGAATATGCCGACTTCCAGTGACCATTTTGTGCCCGTCATGTATCAGAGACGGACCCGCTTCTGTATGAAGCGTACATAGCCACCGGCAAAGTCAAGCACGTTTTCCTTCAGTTCCCCATCGATTCCATCCACCCCCCGGCGCGGCTCGCCGCCCAAGCCTCGCTCTGCGCTGCCAAGCAGGGGGCCGAAGCCTTCTGGTCCATGCACGACCGCCTCTTCGAGACAGTAGATGAGTGGAGCACTCAAGAGGACTCGACCGAACTGTACAGAGGGTACGCCGCCGGACTGGGCCTTGATACCGATGCTTTCGTCACCTGCCTGGAGTCGGGGGAGACAGCCGCCCAGGTTCAGGCCGAGATCGAACAGGGCGACGCGGCCGGGGTGACGGGTACCCCTGCCTTCTTCGTCAACGACTGGTTTATATCCGGCGCGCAGCCGTTCGAGGTATTTCAACAGACCATTGAGGCCGCGTTGCGCGGGGAGCATCCGGCCCCCACGCCCACGCCACTGCCACCCGGCGCGACGATATTAGATCCAAACCCGGAGCAGCCCGGCTATACCTACGGCGGCGATGCCTACTGTGGATCAGAGGAGGCGGAGATCATCCTCGCCGAGTTCGTTGACTTCCAGTCGCCGGAAAACCGCCAACACTTCCTGGAAGAGTGGCCTGAGCTGAAGAAGGAATACGTAGATACGGGCAAGGTGCGGCTCATGGTCAAGCATTTCCCATCTCTCGACCATGTCCAGGGGTTCACCGCGGCCCAGGCAGCCGAATGTGCCGGGCAGCAAGAAGCGTTCTGCTCAATGTACGATCTGCTCTTCCAGAAACAGGACGAGTGGAGCCAGATGGAGGACGTCACCGCCGTGTTCAAAGGGTATGCTGCTGAGTTGGACCTGGATGGTGATGCCTTCGCAAGCTGCCTGGACGGAGGCCAAACGGCGAACAAGGTGATACAGGATCTCACCATCGGGCAGGAGCAGCAGTGGCCCCCGGCGCCGCTGTTCTGGATTCTCAAAGGACAGCAGGGCGGGCCTGCGCCTCCGGATCAACTCCAGGAGGCCATCGAACAGTTGCTGGCGGAGTAGGGGAGCGAATGGGCAAGCAAGAACTGCGCTGCCCGTTACGGTGAGACGGGCAATTAGGACGGGCCAGGCGGTCGTCATCTGGAGGAGCCGCCGACGGATTTCGCCAACGCCAGGAACATGGCCGGAGGCAGCAGCGAGATGCGAAGACGGAGTAGGCTCATAATGTCTCAGATGTTCCAAAGCGAGACGATGACTGTATGGCGACGATTGCTGAACAGCAACCCTGCATGGGTTGCTCTCATGGCCGCCGTGCTGATCCTGGGCGGGGCCTGGACCTGGTGGGGATGGGTGCCCGACGCCGAGAGGCTGGCGGACACCGGCCCAGCCCCCCGGACCGGTTTCCTGGCCCCCGATTTCACGCTGGAGACGCTGGATGGCAAGACGATGACCCTCTCCGACCTGCGCGGGCAGGTGGTGGTCATCAACCTGTGGGCGACCTGGTGCCCCCCCTGTCGGGATGAGATGCCAGCACTGGAACGGGTCTGGAACGATTACCGAGATCAAGGGCTCGTCGTCCTGGCAGTCAACCAGCGGGAGAGCGTGGCCCGCGTCGGCGCGTTCGTGGAGAAACTGGGACTGACCTTTCCAGTGTTGCTGGATCCGGGCGGCGCCGTGGGCGCCCGCTATCAACTGCGGGCCTACCCGACTACCTTCTTCGTCGGCCGCGACGGGGTCATTCAGGACGTAGTGCTCGGCGGACCGATGGCCGAAACCCTGATCGCCAGCAAGGTAACAGAGTTGCTTGGGGAATGATACAGGATAGAAGGATAAGCAGATGCTACCGATGATTCAGATTGGCCCTCTTGCCCTCCAGATCCCCAGGTTGGTCATCCTGGTCGGGTTCTGGCTGGCGCTAGAACTGGCCAGCCGCCAGGGAATACGACGAGGGTTGGACCAGAGCGTGATTCAGAACGCCGGTCTCTACGGGATACTGGCCGGCATTGCCGGCGCGCGGCTGGGGTACGTACTCCAGTATTGGTCGGTCTACAGGGAGAATCTACTGGGGATTCTCTCCCTCAGCCCGCAAACTCTGGCCCCGGCCGAGGGACTCACTGTCGGATTGCTGGTGGCCGGCGTCTACTTTCAGCGCAGAGGGGTTCCGTTCCGTCCGCTGCTGGACGCCATCGCCCCGGGGCTGGCGGCGCTGGTTTCCGCCGTTGCTCTGGCCAACTTCTTCAGCGGGGGAGCGTTCGGTGCGGAGACGAGCGTCCCCTGGGCCATTGAACTGTGGGGCGCCCGGCGTCACCCGACGCAACTCTACGAACTGGCGACCGGGCTGGCCATGCTGGGTGTCGTCTTGTGGGCGGGGCGGGAGGTGCCAGCGCCGGGATTGCTCTTCCTGCTCTTCGTCGCCCTCTACGCCGGAGCTCGACTGCTACTGGAGCCCTTCCGATCCAACAGTCTCCTCATACTGGGTGGGCTGCGAGCGGTGCAGGTAGCTGGATTGGCAGCGGCGCTGGCTGCCCTGGGGCTGATGCGGATTTGGTCGGTCGGTTGGTCAACCAGTCAATCGGTTGACTGAGTGGCGGTAGCGAGCTCACGATGATAAAGACATTTCGACGCCTGACCCGCCACTGGCTGGCAATTCTCAACCTCTTCTGGGTGGTCTACGCCGGATTGCCCTGGTTGGCCCCGGTGCTGATGCACCTTGGCGCAGACGGCGCGGGCCGGACTATCTACACGCTCTACAGCACTCAATGCCACCAGATGGCGCAACGCTCCCTTTTCCTGTTCGGCCAGCAGCCGATGTACAGCCTGGCCGAGCTTCAAGCAGTCTGGCCGGAGGCGGTTGGGTTGGAGGGGTTGCGGGCAGTAATTGGAAACGAGGAGATGGGCTGGAAGGTCGCCTGGTCGGAACGGATGGTGACGATGTACGCCGCCACCTTTGTCTTTGGGCTGCTATTTGCGCTGGTTAGGCAGCGGCTGCGCCCCATCCCTGCCTGGCTCTTTCTCCTGCTGCTCCTGCCGATGGCGCTCGATGGCGGAACACACTTTGTCAGCGACCTTTCGGGGGTGGGGCAGGGATTTCGGGAAACGAACGCCTGGCTGGCAGAGCTGACGGGAAACCGGCTGCCGGCATCTTTTTATGACGGCGATGCGCTGGGCTCCTTTAACTCCTGGCTGCGGCTGCTGACCGGGGGTCTCTTCGGCCTGGGGCTGGTGGGATTTCTCTATCCCCACCTGGAAGCAGTTTTCAGGACGTGGGCAACGGACAAATAAATTATGGAGGTGAGTGAGGATGATGGGACGCAGAAGATACTTAATTTGGGGGTTGGGATTATTGGCCCTGGCGCTAGTACTGGTGGGTTGCCAGCAGGCGGCGGATAGGCCGATTGAGCCAGAGGCGGTGGATAGCCCGATTGAGCCAGAGACGGCCAAGGTCGGCTACCAGCAGGGGTTCACCGAACAAGGGGAGCCGTTCCAGGGTGACCCGGCCGCCCCAGTCGTCATGGAAGACTTCTCCAGCTACCAGTGCCCCTTCTGCGGCAAGTACTTCCGGGAGAGCTACCCCCAGGTGATGGCTAACTACGTCGAGACAGGACAGGTGCTCTACGTCTTTCGGGACTTTCCGCTGGCGAGCCAACGCCAGTCCCCGCTGGCGGCCGAGGCGGCCAACTGCGCCGGACAGACAGGCGGGGGGAGCGCGTACTGGGCGATGCACCACCAGCTCTTTGTGCGCCAGGCAGAATGGTCCGGGAAGGGGAACGCAGATGTCCTCTTCAAGGGGTACGCCGAGGAGCTGGAGCTGGACGCGGCTGCCTTTGGCGACTGTCTGGATTCAGGGGCGACCCGCGCCCAGGTCGAAGCAGACGCCGCCGAAGGAGGCGCGCGGGGCGTGAGAGGCACCCCCACCTTCTTCATCAACGGCCAGCCGCTGGTGGGCGCGCAACCCTACGCCGTCATCGCCCAGGTGATTGATGCGGCGCTGGCGGGGGAGACGCCGGCCGCACCCACGGCGCTGGCGGGAGAGACATCGGCCGCACCCACGCCGCTGGCGGGGGAGACACCGGCCACACCCACGCCCACGCCACTGCCACCCGGCGCGGTGCCCTTCGATCCCAACCCAGAGCGGCCCGGCTATACTTATGGCGGCGATGCCTACTGCGGCTCAGAGGAAGCGGAGATCATCCTCGCCGAGTTCGTCGACTTCCAGTCGCCGGAAAACCGCCAACACTTCCTAGAAGAGTGGCCTGAGCTGAAGAAGGAATACGTAGATACGGGCAAGGTGCGGCTCATGGTCAAGCATTTCCCAGCCCTCGATCATATTCAGGGTTTCACAGCGGCCCAGGCAGCCGAATGTGCCGGGCAGCAAAGAGCGTTCTGCTCCATGTACGATCTGCTCTTCCAGAAACAGGACGAGTGGAGCCAGATGGAGGACGTCACCGCCGTGTTCAAAGGGTATGCTGCTGAGTTGGACCTGGATGGTGATGCCTTCGCAAGCTGCCTGGAGGGAGGCCAAACGGCGAACAAGGTGGTGCAGGATCTCACCATCGGGCAGCAGTCGCTGTTCCCCCCTGCGCCGGTGTTCTTCACTTTCAAAGGGAAGCTAGGCAGCGATGTGCCTCCGGGCAGAATCCAGGAGTCCATCGAGCAGTTGCTGGCGCAGTAAGGGAGCGAATGGGCAAGCAAGAACTGCGTTGCCCGTCACGGCGAGACAGGCAATGAGGACGGGCCAGATTGAGATAAACATAAGAGCTGTGATCTACGGAGGTTGCCAAGTCGGTTGGTTTGTGGGAAGATAGGCATGACATGATTGGGGGGCAACTATGAAAACCAGGCTACGAGCATTAGTGATCTTGATCTGTGTAATGTCCCAATTGGTGATGGGAACGGGTTTGGCAGAGGGAGCAAACCCCACCGTGCACGTCGTCAGCAGGGGCGATACCCTCTACTCCGTGGCCCGTCGGTACGGTACCACGGTGAACGCCATCGTGCAAGCCAATGGCCTCCGAAACTCCAATCGCATCTACGTTGGCCAGCGGCTTGTTGTGTCCACATCGGGGGCAGCGCAGCCAGCCGCCACATCGGGGAGCTACGTCGTCCAGCGCGGCGATACCCTCTCTTCCATCGCCTACCGTCACGGTGTCTCAACCCAGGCCCTCGCTAGTGCCAATAACATCTACAATCAGAACCTCATTCGCAGGGGCCAGAGGTTGGTCATTCCGGGAGTGGGGACGACCGCTGCACCCAGCTACTCTTCGTCGAGTTCCGTTCACGTGGTGCAGCGGGGCGAGAACCTGTACCGCATTGCTCTGCGTTACGGCACTACAGTTCAGGCCCTCGCCTCGGCCAACAACCTTTCCAGCACCTCGCTGATCTATACAGGCCAGAGGCTGGCCATCTCTGGAGGAGGTTTAGCTTCCACTGCGCCGCCGTCATCTTCTGTCTCAGCCCCCACTGCTGGGAAGTGGATTGATGTCAGCCTGGCCAACCAGAGCCTGGTGGCCTATGAGGGTCAACGCCCCGTCTACTGGGCTACCGTCTCCACGGGTCTGCCTCGGACGCCTACGATAAAGGGGCGCTTCCGTATCTACGTTAAAATTCGTTCACAAACGATGTCGGGCCCTGGCTATAGTTATCCCAACGTCCCTTACGTGATGTATTTCTACAGTGGCTACGGCACGCACGGCACCTATTGGCACAACAACTTTGGCCAGCCCATGAGCCACGGCTGTGTCAACATGACGATCGGCGATGCCCAATGGCTCTACAACTGGGCCCCCGTGGGCACGCTGGTGGTGGTGCACTAAGGAGAATTGATAGAGCAGAAACCAGCTAGCCCTCCCGGCTGGGATCCCTCGCTGTATCGTAACGACGCGGGGTTTCGCGCCAGCCGAGTTGCCCCAAACGTGCAACGCTCCCTCCCGGAACGGGATTTGACAAATCAAGTTTTCTCTGGTATACTATTGACTATACCCCCCCCCCCATAGGGGAGGGGGCCAGGGAACTGAAGGGGGAAGCATGTCTCAAGATCACAAGCAGCAAATCCTGTCTCGCCTCAAAAGTATCGAAGGTCACGTGCGAGGTGTGCATCGAATGGTGGAGGAGGACAAGTACTGCATTGACGTCATCAAGCAGACCTTGGCTATCCAGCGGGCCTTAGATATGGTGAACACTTTGATGCTGGGCAACCACCTCAACACTTGTGTGACCACGGCCATCCGCAGCCAGGATGCCGCTGAGCGCGAGCGGGTCATCAGCGAACTGTTAGATATTTTCGATACTGCCGGCAAGCTATAAACCCCCCAGGCTTCGGATCGAGCGAGCCTGAAGTATCCTGCCCCTGACCTGAGAGGGGTGAGAAATGAAAAGGAGGGCGATGATCTATGGCTACTAAACAACTGATCTTGCCAGTGGAAGAAATGACCTGTGCTTCCTGCGTTGCTCACGTGGAACGGGGGCTGCGGGAGGTGCAGGGTGTAACTGAGGCCAACGTCAACCTGGCCACCGAACGGGCCATGGTCCAGTTCGACCCAAAGCGAGTTAAACTGGCTGACCTGGTGACCGCGGTGCGCGATGTGGGCTACGATGTGGCCGTGGAGAAGGTGATCCTCCCCATCGGCGGAATGACCTGCGCTAGCTGTGTGAGCCACGTGGAGCGGGGACTCAACAAGATGGATGGTGTGCTAGCCGCCAACGTCAACCTGGCCACGGAGAAGGCTACGGTGGAGTACGTCTCCGGCCTGGTTGGCCTGACCGATTTCAAGCGCGCCGTGGCCGATGTGGGCTACGAGGTGCTGGAGATCGAAGAAGATGCCGAAGAGGCCGACGAGGAGGAGCGCAAGATGGCTCTGGCTAAAGGAAGGATGCTCCTCTCTTGGGCTTTCACCATCCCCATCATTCTCTGGATGCTACTGGAGATGATCTTCGGTATTGTCTGGCCCAATCGCCAGGTCTTCGACCTGGGGATGGTCGTTCTGGCCGCGCCGGTGCTCTTCTGGGTCGGACGCCGCACCTACCGTTCGGCTTACAGCTCCGTAACTCACGGTAGCGCCAACATGGACGTCCTCATCGCCATGGGTACCGGGGTCTCCTTTCTCACCGGCCTGGCGACCTTTTTCGCCCCCATCGCTAATTATGCTGGAGTATCGGCCATGATCATGGCCTTCCATCTGACTGGGCGCTATGTGGAGGCCACAGCCAAGGGTCGAGCCTCGCAAGCCATTCGCAAGCTATTGGAACTGGGAGCCAAGACCGCACGCATCCTGGTGGACGGCAGCGAGCGAGAGGTTCCCATTGACGAGGTGCAGGTGGGCGATGTGATGGTGATTCGGCCTGGCGAGAAGATCCCCACCGATGGACTGGTCATCGAAGGGGAGAGTGCGATAGATGAGTCCATGGCCACTGGCGAGTCAATGCCCGTGAACAAGCGCCCAGGAGACGAGGTGATAGGGGCCACTGTGAACCAAGATGGCTTGCTCAAGGTTGAAGCGACCAGGATTGGTAAGGACACCTTCCTATCCCAGGTGGCCAAGCTGGTGGAGGAAGCTCAGGGAACAAAAGTGCCCATCCAGGAATTTGCCGACCGGGTGACGGGGGTGTTTGTGCCCATCGTCATTGGCATTGCCATCCTTGTTGCGGTCGCTTGGCTTGTTTTCCCCGACGCGCTACGCCCAATATTGCAATGGACTCAGGGCTTCCTGCCCTGGGTTGATCCCAGCCTGGGAACGGTGACCCTGGCCATCGTGGCCACGGTAGCGGTGCTGGTGATCGCCTGCCCCTGCGCCCTGGGCCTGGCCACGCCCACAGCCCTCATGGTGGGCAGCGGAATAGGAGCAGAGAATGGGGTGCTGATCCGCCATGGGGAGGCCATCCAGACCCTGAAGGACGTGCATACCATCGTCTTCGACAAGACGGGCACCATCACCAAGGGCAAGCCTGAAGTGACCGACGTGGTCCCCATCAACGGCTTCGATGAAGTGGCCGTGCTGCATTTGGCGGGCTCGGCCGAGTGGGGCAGCGAGCACCCCTTGGGTCGGGCCATCGTCGAACGGGCCGAGGCCCGGGGGGCGACGCTGGCCGAGCCCCAGAAATTCCAAGCGGTGCGGGGCAAGGGAGTCATGGCCTCAGTGAATGGTGACCGGGTGCTGGTGGGGTCGCGGCGACTTATGCGGGAGCACGAGATCGATCCGACACCGTTGGAGGCGGAGATGGTGCGGTTAGAGGAGGAGGCCAAGACGGCTATGCTGGTCTCGGCCAACGGGACTCTGGCTGGCGTCATTGCCGTGGCCGACGCCCTCAAGGAGGACTCGATTCAGGCCATCCGAGAGTTGGAGCAGCTAGGTCTGGAGACAGCTATGCTGACCGGTGACAACCAACGCACGGCCGAGGCCATTGCCAGGAAGGTGGGCATCAACCGCGTACTGGCTGAGGTGCTGCCCGATGGCAAGGTGGCGGTGATCCGGGAGCTTCAGGAGAAAGTCGGTTTGGTGGCCATGGTGGGGGATGGTATCAACGACGCGCCGGCTCTGACCCAGGCCAACGTGGGCATAGCCATCGGTACAGGCACCGACATCGCCATCGAGGCCTCCGACGTGACCCTGGTGCGCGGCGACCTGTCTGGGGTGATAACAGCAGTGAAGCTAAGCCGGGCCACCTTCACCAAGATCAAGCAGAACCTCTTCTGGGCCTTCTTCTACAACGTGGTGATGATTCCCTTGGCCGTCGTGGGGCTGATGCACCCCGTGCTGGCTGAAATTGCCATGGCCATTAGCTCGATAACAGTGGTGACCAATGCCAACACCCTGCGACGAGTGGACGTCCAGCCCAGCTATACCACCAGAGGCTGATGGTGACGAGGTTGATGCCGAGTCTTCCTCCCGCTACGGAGGGGCGTCCTCGCCTCGATTGCGTGATTCATGGCTGTTTAGGATGCGATCCCCGTCCTCCGGCGGAGGTTCTGGGTGATTATCTGAAAAACATTGATTGGAAGGAGGTGAGACAATATGGCTAAAGATCCTGTCTGCGGAATGATGGTGAACGAAGAGAAGGCAGCGGCTACCTCAGAGCACATGGGCAAGACCTACTACTTCTGCTCTAAGGGCTGCAAGGTCGCCTTCGACAAGGATCCCGAGAAGTACCTGCAGGGTGGAGCCGAGGGAATGCCCGGTATGCATCACTAGCTCCCTTTTCTAAAGGTGCCAGTCAGCGCCGATATCTACGCCGCCAAAAACGGAAGGTTACGTTCACCCTCTCCCGCGTCCCGCGTCTGGTGCTGATCTATCTGGGCTATCTGACCGGCTCCTGGGTGGAGGGCGATGGATGATGCTTGGGCACGTTCTACTCTTTGTAGGCAGCTTCACGCTCATCTTCGCCCTCCTCACCGGGCAGGTGGACTGAGGTGCATTGATAAGGAGGAACGGCAGTGAGCGAGAAAAGGTCGATCGAGGGAAAAACGATTTCACGGCGCAGGTTCTTTCTCTATGCCTGGGCGGTGAGTGCCCTGGCTGTGATGGGCGAGGGGGTGGGGATGTTCCTCAACTTCATTCGGCCCAGGGCGCAAGAGGGCGCATTCGGCGGCAAGTTCAAGGCGGGCAAGGTGGAGGAGTTCCCCCTCGGCTCGATCACGTATATCAAAGAGGGCCGATTCTACATCTCACGCCTGGAGGGGGGATTCCTGGCCCTGTACCGCAAGTGTACCCACCTGGGGTGTGTGGTCCCCTGGGTAGAGGATGAGGGACGGTTCAACTGTCCCTGCCACGCTGCGTTGTTTAATAAAAAGGGAGAGATTCTGGGCGGGCCAGCGCCCCGACCGATGGATCTGTTTCCTCTGGAGATCGTCGAGGGGGAGATTGTTGTGAACACGGACACGCCCATCATACGGAAGCGGTTCGAGGAATCTCAGCTCGTGTCATGACAGGCCAGGCTCAAATCGCCATCCAGTTATTATGGTGCCCGAGTTTCGCTCAAATGGAAGTCTCTTCAAGATGTAAGGAGGTCAATGTGAATCGAAAACATTTCTGGATCATGTTTCTGTGTTGTGCAATCCCCATCGTGGGTCTTTTGGCCATAAGCGTGCTGAACATACCGGTCAGCAACGTTCTGTATTTCGGGCTGTTCCTGCTCTGTCCGCTGTTGCACCTGTTCATGATGCGCGGGATGAGAGAGGATAGTCACAGTCCGGCGGGACATGGTGACGTCATCCAGGGAGAAGTGATCTCCCGCTTACAGGAGGCAGAGGATTAACGCTGGAACGCTAGGCATCACTGAAGCCATAACTCACAGAAATGGCCTCGTCAGGGCGCTGGCTAAACTAAAATGGGCCACGAGACTGGCCGGCCGACGCGAGGTGGTGGTGGCGACCACGGTGCTGGTCGTGTTGGCCCTGGCCGCCTGGGCCATGATCGGCTTCCACGCCGACCGCCTGTCGCCCTTGCCTCGGACGGGCAACCCGATGCCGGCCTTGCGTGCTTTGGCAACCGGCCTGGCCCTGGAGACGGAACTATCTCTTGTCACCGCGGCCCTGACCCGGCGCGACACGAGTGGTGAGGTGCTGGTGGAAGCGGTATACAACACCCCGGAGCTGTTTGCCGCCTTGAGCCGTCGCGATGCGGTCCAGCAGAGGGGCAACGATGCCGAGGCTGAAAGCCTGTCCGAAATTTACCGGCGCGATCACGAGACGGTTCGTTATCTGATCTTCACCCTGATCCTGGAAAGCAACGGCCCCGATCTGACCGGCTACCAGCTCCAGACCATGAGCCGCCTGCGCATGTCCAGCGGACGCGAGATGTCGGCCGAGAGCTGGGTGGAAGTTCCCAGCCTGATGACCGACCGCCACCGCATTGGGTGGTTGCATTTCCCCCGCGTCACGGCCGACGGCCAAGCGCTGCTGACAGAGGATGACGGCTGGCTGGAACTGGTGCTGTCGGCCCCCGATGGTGGGGAGCACACCTTGCGCTGGGAACTGCCCATCGTCTACCCCACTATCCCAACCACACGAGAAAGGGAGTAACGCTGTGCCTATCCCTGGAACATACGACTATGGACACTGGGGCGCGGTGCTGGTCCTGGTGCTGCTGGGCGGGCTGTTCGTGCTGGGCTTCGTCCGGCCCCGCCGGGGTCCGGAGTGGCGCTCAGCCGGGGTGTTCTCGGCCTTTTTCATCGCCCTGTTCACCGAGATGTATGGCCTGCCACTGACCATTTACGCCCTGTCGTCGCTGTTGAAGATTGACCTGCCCTTTACCCACCTCGAGGGCCATCTGTGGGCCTCGCTGCTGGGCCTGGGGCCCATGGCGGCCATGCTCATCTGCCAGATCGGCGGCCTGCTGATGCTGGCCGGCAGCTACTGGGTTATTCGCGGCTGGCGGCTTATTTATCAAGGCGGGGAGCGGTTGGTGACCGAAGATATATATGAGTACGTGCGTCATCCCCAATATCTGGGTCTCATTCTCATCACCGTGGGCATGCTCATCCAGTGGCCCACGCTGCTGACCATCGCCATGTGGCCCATCCTGATGATAGCTTACTATCGCCTGGCCCGCCGCGAAGAGCGAGAGATGGAAGCCCGCTACGGCGAAGCTTACCGCCAGTATCGGGTGCGGATACCGATGTTCATCCCCTCGCTGACGGCCGCTCTGTCCAGTATACCTGTGACCAAGGAGCGGCAGCCATGAGTTTTCGCCTGCGGGCCAGCCTGCTTACTGGCCTGTTCCTGCTGTCCTGCGGGGTGTTGCTGTTCGAGGTCACCCTGACTCGCATTTTGTCCGTGTTTCTCCTTTACCACTACACCTTCCTGGTAGTATCGGGTGCAGTGCTGGGCCTGGGGCTGGGCGGATTGCTGATCCACAGGCGGCGCTGGGTGCTGCTGTCACCGACAGCTAGCCTGGCTCTACTCAGCGTTTTCGCCACTGGCGCGGCCCTGACTACTCTGGCTGCGGTGGCCCTGTTCCGGTGGGGACTGCTGATCCCCCATCCTGTCGTCTACCTGCCCCTGGCCCTGATACCCTTCGTGCCGGCCGGCATGGCTTCGGCGCTGGTCTTTACCCGCTTCACCCCCCACAGCGGCCGGCTGTACGCCGCCGACCTGGTCGGGGCGGCGGCCGGCGCGCTCCTGGCCGTGCCTCTGCTCAACCGGTTAGGTGGAATGAGCGCAGCCTTGCTATCGGCCGTTCTGCTAAGCGGGGCGGCGTCTGCCTTCGCCTGGGGCAGCGGTCGGCGGCTTACACGCTGGGCGACGACCATCGGCGGCTTGGTGACTACGGTGCTGCTAACTTATCACCTGTCCACTGGCGGTTTCGACCTCAGACTGGAATGGATCCTGTCCAACAAAGAGATGTTTATGGAAATGCACTCGCCGGAAAAGCCGGGCAGTCTAGTGTACTCCGAATGGAATGCCTTTGCCCGCACCGACGTACTGGAATACCCTGACTCCCCCGACCGCATGGCTGTCTTCCTGGATGGCGGCTCGGGCTCCATCCTGCGCCGCTTTCCCCGTACGCTCGAAGAGAAAGCACTATTGCAGGCTACCTTGGGTTACCTGCCCTTCCGCACCGGCCCGAATCAGCGGGTACTGGCCATCGGTCCCGGCGGCGGGGAGGACGTATTGTTGGCCCTGCTGACCGGCAGTGGCGACATAACCGCCGTGGAAATCAACCCCGGCGCGGTGCGGGCGGTGCGGCATTTTGGGTCGTACAGTGGCCACATCTACGACCGGCCCGAGGTCAAGGTGGTGGTGGACGATGGGCGCAGCTTCCTGCGCCGTTCCGACGAACAGTACGACCTCATTTACCTGGCTAAGGCCGTCACCCAGACTGCCGAGCAGATCGGCTTCGCCCTGGCCGAGAACTACCTGTACACCGTGGAAGCCTTCGACGACTACCTGAATCACCTGGCAGCCGACGGCCGCCTGGCCTTCATTCTGCACGACCAGCACGACTTGACCCGGGCCTTCACCACCGCCCTGGCCGTCCTGGTCAACCACGGGAAGAGCCCAGCCGAGGCCAGCCGCCACCTGGTGCTGATCAACGACTACGCCCCAGAGCCAGGCATGATAATGTATCCGCTGTTGCTACTCAAAAAGTCGCCTTTCACCCAGACTGAGCTAGATATGCTGTTCGCTGAGGCTGTGGCCGGCGGTTTCGAGCCCCTGTTTGTGCCGGGGGTGCAAGAGGAGATGCCCTTCAGTCTGTTCTCACAGGATAACGTCAGCCTGGCTGCCTTCGCCCCACAGGTGGCGGATGTGAACGTCACCCCCACCACCGACGATCGCCCATTCTTCTACGCCCTGAAGCGGGGCCTTCCCGGTAGCTTGCTGGCAGTGATGGCCTTTGCCCTGGCTCTGCTGGCGGTGGCGGTGGATTGGCGCATGCAAGCCCGTCGTTCTGGGGCAGGCAAGTCATCGCCAGTCTTTGCCCTGTACTTCGTCGGGCTGGGCGTGGGCTTCATGGCTGCGGAGATAGCCGTCATCCAGCGTTTCAGTCTGTTCCTGGGCTACCCCACCCTGTCGCTGACCGTCCCTCTGGCCACGTTGTTGCTGGCCGGGGGGTTGGGTGGCTGGCTCAGCCAGCGGGTGCCGGCCGTCCATCTACCAGCGGTCGTGGCTGGGGCGGCGCTGGCCGTCAGCCTGTTGCTGGCCGGTTACATCCGCCTCGCGCCGTGGCTCACTACCCGTTTCCTGGCGGCGGCGTTGCCGGTGCGGGTGGCCGTCACCGTGGCCCTGGTGGCCCCTTTGGGCCTGGTCATAGGCGTGCCCTTCCCGGCCGGGCTGCGCTGGCTTGGGGCTATGAGCGAGCGGCATTTGGTGGCCTGGGTGTGGGGCGTCAACGGCTTGGCCTCGGTGTTGGGTTCGACAGTATCGGTAGCTGTGGCCATGTTGGGCGGCTTCAGTTGGAGCTTGTTGTTTAGCAGCCTGATCTATCTGGGACTATTCGCCGGCAGCGCCCTTTACGCCCGTCCGGTGATGGCTAGGGCTTCTCATTCAACCCCACAGCCATTGCCCCAATCGGCGTGCAACAGAGCCTGTGAAAGGTGTGGGGATAAAGAAAAGGAGTGATCCATGGAACAAATAGCTATGCGCCGTGTCTACTACCGCCGCATTTACTTTCGACCGATCGTCGTAGGGCTGATCGCCTCGCTGGCCCTGCTGCTCTTCTACCTGGGGCTGGTGTCGCTGATCTCCCGCTCATGGAGCCACGCTCTGTCGCTGTTGGCTGATGATCGTTGGTTCGTGCTCCCCATCACCCTGGGTTTCGGGATACAGGCGGGGCTGTTCACTTATCTGCGCTCTCTTCATGGGGCAACCAAGATGCCGATGGCGGTGACCGGTTCCAGTGCCGGTGCGTCCACGGCGGCCATGGTGGCCTGCTGCGCCCATCACGTGGTCGACGTGTTGCCCCTGCTAGGGCTCTCTGGAGCGGCCATCTTCCTGGCCCAGTACAAAGTACCATTCATGATCGTTGGCCTGTTGAGCAACGCAGCCGGCATCGGCTTCCTGTTAACCAGGATACGGAAAGCGAAGCAGCAAATCATATCTGTCTGAAGGAGGTTACCATTGACAAGCAAAGTGAAGTTTCTATTCGTTTCAATCACCACGGTTCTGGCGGTTCTGCTACTGGCCGGTTGCGCCGGCCAGCAGTCCAAGGGGGAGATTCAACCCTCAGCGCCCACCGCTCAGCAGTCCGAGGAGGAGATTCAGCCCTCAACGCCCACCGCTCAGCCAAGCCAACCCACAGCGGAAACCAGCCAGCCCTCCACCTCAGGCTGGGACCTCTCATCGCGTAGCAGCAACGCCGGCCAGGTGGTCATTGACGTACGGCCCCTGAAGCTGGGCGACGACCAGGAGACCTGGGAGTTCAACGTGATCCTCAACACTCATACGGTGGAGCTACCCTACGACCTGACCCAGGTGACCGTGTTGCGCTGTGAGCGAGGTGAGGAGTATCAGCCTTTGGCCTGGAATGGCTCCCCGCCGGGCGGGCATCACCGCCAGGGTGTGCTGCGCTTCACCCCTCTGGATCACGGCAGTTCCTTCATAGAGATTCTGATCAGAGGCGTAGCCGAGGTGCCAGAACGGGTCTTCCGCTGGGAGACTCAAGAAACATCTACTGACCTTTCGCCTGCGCCGACGACGCGGGTGCGCAGGCAAGCCTTTGTTAAGGAGAGTCTATGATGTCTACAAACCACGTTCAAGACCAAGCTCAGGAAAATACAGTACGCACACAAGGAGAGTCTATAATGGTCACAAACCACGTTCAAGACCAAGCTCAGGAGGATACAGTACGCGCCCCAGGCACACCACGAAAGCGGGTGCGTATTAAATTCGTGCTGGCCTTGGTAGGAATGTTGATCCTGTACACCGCGGGCATCCTCTCGCGCCCGCTGCTATTTGGGGCAAGCGCTGATACGTCATCAGGTGACTCTCCAAAGCAAGCGGAAGCGTCGGCAGGCGACGAGCTAGTAGAGAAGGTTGAACTGCAGGGACTCTCCGTCGCGCAGGCATATCAGGTGCTTATCCAGGAGGTGAGAAACCTGAGCAGCGGCAACTATGCTATCCCCGAACTAGAAACCAGGCTGGCCGCTCTGGAGCAGGAGGTCAAGCAACTGCGTGTTCTCAACCCTTACTATAACTTCAAGGCCATCCAGGCTGAGGCGATCCCGTCCGGTGTGCCGGCCATCTATGGCGCAGCGTTGAGTGTCTCCTTTGATCAGGTGCAGGATAGCATCGATGTGATACGTATCTTCGATCCCACTTATGGCGAGGATAAAATCACGTTGACGGGCGTTGACCTGGAACGGTACACGCAGGTGGGGATTGCCACCGCTTGCCTGTATTGCTGCACTGCCCGCACATTGGTCAAACCGGACGGCACTGCTGCCTGCGGCTGCGCCCATTCCCAGGCCATGCGCGGCCTGGCTGCTTATCTGATCACCAACCATCCTGGCGACTACACGGACGAGGAACTGGTAGAAGAGTTGAACCGGTGGCGAGCCGTCTACTTCCCCGGGCAGTCACTAACTGAAGCATTGATCGAGCGGCAGGCCGCCGGTGAACCGGGTGTCGAAGAAATCATGAGGGAATTTCCTGAGTTCATGCCAGAGATGGTGGGCGCGTGCTAGATCGGGCACATCATACCTGAGCTGGTGCTGCCGGTCACGGCCAGGGTCATCGAAGGATAAAGGAGGTGTGGTAATGAGTGTAATGCAGGAGGAAAAGGCAAAGGATAGACCGGGCTGGAGGCGCCGGCTGCCGGCCTTGGGGGTGATAGTTGTGTTCGTGTCGCTGGGCTTCGCGGCTGTGCTGCTCAGAGGTGTGAACCAACCCGAGGCTACAGCATCGGGTGTTGTCGGCACGGCTACGCTGTCGGCCATCCCATCTCCCACGGTGGAGGCGCTGGCCGCTGTGCTGGACACGCCAACGCCCACTACTGGCCCGTTGGCCTCCGACTTCACCCTGCCCGATCTGGACGGCACGATGGTGAGCCTTTCCCAATTCCGTGGGCGCCCTGTCGTCCTCTTCTTCTGGGCCACCTGGTGAGCATGGTGTCGGAAGATGGTATCTTCCATGGTGGAGTTCCAGGATCAATACGGGGATCAGAATCTAGTGATCATTGCTATTAATGCCGGGGAGACAACGGAGGTGGTAAGAGCCTTTGCCGAGCAGTATGAGTTGAACTACCTTAACCTGCTTGGCGACGCGCCCGTGATGCAGGCCTATAACCTCAGGGGCCATCCTCTGACTGTGTTAGTCACTCCACAAGGTACGATCTATAAGCAATACTTGGGCTGGCGGCCAAAGCAGGACGTGGAGCAGGGCGTCCAGGCATTGCTCGCCCTATCCAATCCATAAAGGAGAGAAGAAACATGGCATCGAAGAAGTCTAAGAAACCGAAAAAACGCACGCGACCGCGCCGCCAAACCAGTCGCCGCAGCAGGCAGTTGAAACTGTCGTATGTGCTGATTCCCATAGTCCTGGTGTCGCTCGTGGGTGGGGCCTTGCTGATGGCGAATCCCCCGAGTTCGCCTGGGGTCCCACCTCCGGTGGTAGACGAAGAGCCGCCTCCGGTGGTAGACGAAGAGCCAGCTCCGGTGGTAGACGAAGAGCCAGCTCCGGTGGTAGACGAAGAGCCAGCTCCGGCGTCCAGCGAAGGGCCGCGTCTGGTGTTCGACGAAACGAGTTTCGATTTCGGCGCAGTGCCCCTGGACACGCTGGTCGAGCACGACTTTGTCTACCGCAATGTGGGCAACGCGCCGCTCGTCCTGCAGGACAAGCCGGAAATCGAAACCGTCGAGGGCTGCTGACCGCCTAAACCGGTCGTCGGTGCGACGACCTTGCAGCCAGGCCAGTCCAGCAAGCTGAGCATCGGCACAATGATGCACGAGGGGATGGATGGGCCGCACGTGTTCCGCATAACAGTCAAATCGAATGACCCCGTCTCGCCGGAGACTATCCTCATCGTAAAGGCCGTCTTCGGCCCTTAGGGTCCGCAAGTAAACAGCCTCTGGCATTTGGGGCAGAGTTCGCGCCCAGTTTTGTGAAGCTCGTATTTGCTGATCCCTATAAGAGAGGAGGTGAACATGATGAAGCGTTGGATGCTGCGGCCGATCGCCCATTGCAGCGAAGGCTGCCATAGTTGGTCCTGGGCATGACAGTAAACTGCCCGCTGACGGTCCTGGGCATGACCGAAAACTGCCCTCGCGTACTTAGTCCCTTTGTCGACCAAATTCTTGCACAACGAGCAAGAATTTCAGAACACACTTTTTATCTGCCACGAACCCTTCACTTCGACAAGCTCAGTACAAGCGACTAGGCTCAGGACAGGTTTCACGAACTAACAGGAAAAAGGGGAATTAGTGAAAGCCGTATCCACTTCCGAGTTCGTGTAATTCGTGGCAAAAAACCTTTTGGTTCTGGCTTGTCCAGGTTGGGAGTTGTCGTTACATCATGAGCAAAGATCGAACTAAGCGAACGTTCCTTGTCATCATCCTGATCGGAGTTGTCTCCCTGCTCGGCGGGGCAGCCTATAGGTACGCCCGCAGTGCACCTGAGCCGCCTGCCCAGGCGGGTCGCATTGAGATCACGCCCGCCAGTTGGGACTTTGGCGAGATTCCACCGACGGCCAAAGTGAGCCACACCTTCACCGTGACCAACGTCGGGCAAGGGCCCCTGGAGATCACAGGGGTATTAACTTCCTGCGGCTGCACCACGGCCAAGGTGGACCAAGACCTCCTGGAGCCTGGTCAGCAGACGGCGCTGAGAGTCACCTTCGACCCCCAGGTACACGAGGGCAGCACCGGTCGCTTCCTGCGCCTGGTCTACGTGCGCTCCAACGATCTGGAGATGCCGGAGGCGCAGGTAGAGGTGCACGTGACGGTGGGCGGGGAGAGCAGCTCGTGATTCATGATTCCAAAGGAGCTATGGTGATATGAGAAGTATGAGAAGAGTAAGCATGTGGCTGGCAGCGGCGCTACTGCTGCTGATGACCATGACCTCTGGGCCAGTGGCGGCGGAGGAACCAAAGCAGGCGGTGATCTATTTCAACGAGGCCTGCGGCGACTGCTGGATCTACGTCCAACAAGAGATCATCCCTACCCTGCAGGAGGCCGGACTGACCGATATCGTCCCCAGGGACTATATCAATGAGCCGGCCAACCGGACCGCGCTGCTGAAGGAGAGCGAGAGGTTGGGGGTGCCATTGGCCCTGCAATCCCACCTGACCGTCTTCATCGGCGAACGGATCATTCTGGAGGGACACATTCCCCTGCACGTGGTGCGCGACCTGCTGGCCGCGCCAGCCGAGGCCTTCGAGCGTATCATCGTTTATCAGGACAGAATGCGGGGTATTACTGACTATAAGGTCTGGGCCTTCGCCGGTGAGGTGCGAACCTTCCCTGTTGATACCCCCCTGGACGAGGTGCTGACCCAGATCGAGAGGCCGGAGCCGGGGACCATACTGGCCCTCCAGACCCAGCGGGAGGCCAACCTGGCCACCTTGCTGCCGGCCGTGATCGTCACCGGCCTGCTGGACAGCGTCAACCCCTGTGCGTTCGCCGTTATCTTGCTCCTGCTAGCCTTTCTGTTCACCATCCGCCAGAGCCGGGGGCAGATCATCAAGCTGGGCGGCGTGTACATCGGCATGATCTTCCTGGTCTATTTTAGCATTGGCCTGGGTATCCTGCGGGCGGTACGGATCAGCAACAATCCCCACTTCGTGGCCCGCGCCGGAAGCTGGCTTCTCATCGGTCTGGGGACTCTCAACATCATCGAGTACTTCTGGCCCCAGGTTCCCATCAAACTCCACCTGCCAGCCGCCGCCCACAAGAAGACCAACGAGTTGCTGAAGGTGGCCTCGGTGCCGGCCACGGCGGTCATGGGTCTCATTGTAGGGCTATGCACCTTCCCCTGCTCCGGTGGCATCTACGTCTCCATCATCACCCTGATCAATGCCAAGACGACCTTGGCCTGGGGGCTGGGCTATCTGACCTTGTACAACGTGATGTTTGTCCTGCCCTTGATCGGCATCTTGCTGGCAGCCGGCAACCGGGTCACGGCCAAAGCCTGGGCCCGCTGGGAACGGGAGCATGCCCTGCGAATTCGCCTGTGGTATGGCATCGCCATGGTGGCCCTGGGGATAATTATGCTCTTCTGGGTGATCTAGAGAGGATCTGACACGATGCCCGGAGTTCGTATCAGGATCGTTCTGGCCAATGTCTGGCCGGACTACTCGTTGCTGCAACGAAGCTTCGAGGTGATTGGGCTGGCCGAGGCAAAGCCAGCGAAATTGGTGATGGGAGAATGACAGCAAAGGTGTTGCTCGTTTTGCTATGGGGCTTGTTCTTGAGTCTCTTTGTTCCTGGCCTGGCGCAGGCCCAGCCGTCGGACGAGGTGACTCAAGTGTCCAAGGAGCTGTACTGTCCCTTATGCTCCGGGTTACGGCTAGACATCTGTGACCTGCCCCTGTGCGACCAGATGCGAGAGGTGATCCACCAGAAACTGGCCGCCGGAGAGACGAAGGAACAGATCAAAGCTCACTTCGTGGAGCAGTACGGCCAGGTTGTGCTGGGTGTCCCGCCGAAGCGAGGGGGTGCCATCCTGGCCTGGGTGTTGCCTTTCCTGGTGGTGCTCTTGGCCGGGGGATGGATGTACCGCCTGGCCCGCCGTTGGACCCAGCAGCGGGCGACGGAAGAGGCAGCGGCCCCTGCCTCTCAGCCATTGCCGGCCGAGTACGTGGAGAGACTGGAACGCGAGTTGGAGCAATTTGAATAGCAGATCGGCGGATCACCGGAGTAGCTAATGAGGAAGTCCATGCAGACGAAGGTAGCGGCAGAAATGAGCGAGGAAAGCCCCCCGACCCTTCAGGAGACCCGGAGACGGTTCGTTCAGCCCTTGACCTTTCTCCTGGCCCTGGCTGTGCTGGCCTTGCTGGCCTACGGTGTCATCGCCACGGGCCAAGGGCCACTGAGCGGAGGGCCGGCGCCCGATTTCACTTTGACGCTGTTCGACGGCGGCCAGCTCGCCCTGAGTGAACTGCGGGGCCAGGTGGTGGTAATCAATTTCTGGGCCAGTTGGTGCCCGCCCTGCCGTGACGAGGCCCCGGTGCTGGAACGGACCTGGCGCAGGTATCGAGATCGAGGGGTGATCTTCGTGGGTGTGGACTACATGGACACCGAGCCGGCGGCCCGGGCCTACATTGAAGAGTTCGGTATCACCTACCCCAACGGGCCAGACCTGGGTACCCGCATCGCCCGGGACTACCATATCAAAGGGGTACCGGAGACTTTCTTCATCACACCCCAGGGCGAGATCGCCGAGGTATTCATCGGCCCGCTGAGCGAAGCCCGACTGATAGCTATCCTGGAGCGGCTGCTGGCTCCGACAGGCGGGGAGTGAGCATGTCCAGACGAGCCAAGCTCATCATCGGCCTGATCATCGTGGCGCCGGTGTTAGCCCACCTAATCTACGCCCTGTGGGCCAGTCCTCTGGCGGCATACTACGTTACCGTCGGCGAACTGCGCAACCGAGGGGCGCAGCCGGGGATGGTGCGGGCGGGCGGAGAGGTGATGGCCGGGTCCATCGTCTGGGACGGGTCGCGCGGTCAGCTCCGCTTTGTGTTGACCGATGGCACCCAGCAACTGCCGGTGGTATATCCAGGTCTGGCCCCCGATGCCTTTCGGGCCGAAGTAACGGCCATCGTGGAAGGGCAGTTGGACGAAGAGGGGCGCTTCCGGGCCTATAAGCTGTTGCTGAGGTGCCCACACAACTATGTAGACGGCTGACCCTCAACAAGCGGGGGTCGGCGAATCGAAAGTTAGGCGCGACGCTTTCAAAATGAGGTGGCGCTGAACATCAGCTAAGACAAATCCAACTATTTATAAAGTTGTTAACGGATTTCATATGAAGTACAGACAATGCAGGAGGAGCCGAACGATCGTGACACACTGTTGCCGCCATTGGAAAGCAGTCGCCGGCCGCGTGACCGGTAGCATCCTGTTGCTGACCGTGCTGACTGTTAGCCCTGCCACGGCCCAAAGCCCCACTGAGCTGCGCCTGGAGAGAGCCCACGTCAGCGTGTGGCCTGAACACGACGACCCACGGCTACTCATCCTGTACGAAGGGGCTTTTGTGGACGACGGCGGCTTTCCGCACACAGTGGAGTTCCCCGTGCCGCTGGACATTGACGTCAACCAAGCGGCGGGGCTGACCCCGGATGGTCGCTACCTGCGCCAGCCATATCAGATCATCCCCCAGGATGGCTATGCTCTGCTGCGCTACGAATTACCCATTCCCACCTTCTTCTTCGAGTACTACTACGATCCCATTGAAGGCCAGACGGACAAGACCATTGACTGGTGGCTGCGCACCAGCTACCCCATCACCGAATTGCAGATCGACGTACAACAGCCGCTACAGGCCACGGGCTTCACCGTCTCGCCCGCGCCCGACCTCATCAGCGGCGAGCAGGACGGCTTCAAATATCACTTTTTCTCTCACCGCACGCTGGACGCGGGTGAGGAGTTGAAACTGCACATCAGCTATACCAAGGCCGACCCGGAGCCATCGGTTACCCGCCAGCCTGTCGTGGAGCCGGACACAGCGACCCCAGCCACGACGGCTCCCATCCCCAGCCAGGGGCTCAACCCGGCGGTGTTACTCATCGTGGCTGGTGCGGTCGGGCTGCTAGTCAGCGGGGGGTATTGGTACGTCAACCGGCAGCAGGCGGATAATGTGTACGACGAAGAGGAATGGGAGCCGCCACACCGCCCCCGGCAAACCTCCAGCGCCGAGGCGGTGACCGGCTACTGCCACCAGTGCGGCCAAGGGCTGCGCGCCGACGACCGCTTCTGCCCCAGTTGTGGCACGCGGCGGCGCGAGACATAAAGGTGCGTCGCACCTCTCACAAAGGAGCATGCCATGAGCAAAAGCCAAAAGAGAAAACGACGCACAGCGCAACTAAAGAGCTTCTGGCGTCGTCTCAACCCGCTGTGGGTGTTGATCCCCAGTTCCCAATCGGGGTGGCTGGTTGTTGACTTGTTTGAGGAGATGACGTGATGACCGAACTCGGCTACATTGCCTTATTGATCGGAGTGGTGATAGCGGCCTACGGCGCGGTGGCAGCCGTGGTGGGTGCCCGATGGCGCGTCCCCAAGCTGGCGGCCAGCGCCCGCAATGCAGTCTTCGTGGTGGGTGGCCTGGTCAGCGTGGCCGGCCTGGTCCTGCTCTACGCCCTGGTCAGCCACGATTTCGGTGTGGAGTACGTGGCCAGCTACACCAGCCGTGACCTGCCGCTGTTCTACACTGTGGCTGCGTTGTGGGCCGGACAGGAGGGCTCTCTGCTCCTCTGGGCCTGGCTGCTGGCCGGCTTCGCCGTGGCGGTGGTGGTCCAGAACCGGAGGCGGAACCGGGCCCTGCTGCCTTATGTCATTGCCGTGCTCCTGGGGACGGAGACCTTCTTCCTGATCATCCTGGTCTTCACTTCCAACCCCTTCACTCGCCTGGCGATGCCCCTGCTCGACGGTCAGGGGCTGAACCCCCTGCTGCAAAACCTGGGCATGGTCTTTCACCCGGTGGCCACCTATCTCGGCTACGTGGGCTTCACCGTGCCTTTCGCCTTCGCCGTGGCCGCGCTGATCACCGGCCGCCTGGACGAGACCTGGATTCGCACCACCCGACGCTGGACGCTCTTCTCCTGGCTATTCCTGGCCATCGGCATCGGCCTGGGAGCCCAGTGGGCCTACGTGGAGCTGGGGTGGGGCGGCTACTGGGCCTGGGATCCGGTGGAGAACGCAAGCCTGATGCCCTGGCTGATCGCCACCGCTTACTTACATTCGGTGATCATCCAGGAGCGGCGGGGGATGCTCAAGGTGTGGAACCTGGTGCTGATCATGCTCACCTTCGCCCTGACCCTGCTGGGCACTTTCATCACCCGCAGCGGGATCATTGATTCGGTGCACGCCTTCGGCGTCTCCACGTTGGGACCTTACTTCTTGGTCTTCCTGGGGCTCACTGTGCTGGGCTTCCTGGGCCTACTCTTCAATCGCTGGTCACAGTTGCAGAGTGAGAACGCGCTGGAGGGGCTCGTCTCCAGGGAATCCAGCTTTCTGTTGAACAACCTGCTCCTGGCCGGCGCAGCCTTCGCCGTTCTGTGGGGCACCCTGCTGCCGTTGGTGGCCGAAGCCATATCCGGCCAGAAGATCGCTGTCAGCGCTCCCTACTTTAACCAGGTGGTTGGGCCCATCTTCCTGGCCATCGTGCTGCTGCTGGGCATTTGCCCTCTGCTGGCCTGGCGACGAACCAGATCGGGCACTCTGGTGCGCCATTTGCTGCGGCCAGCGGCAGCCAGTCTGGTGGGCGCAGTGGTCCTCTTCGCCCTGGGGATCCGGAATCCCCCGGCTCTGGCTGCCCTCGCCGTGTGTGCCTTCGGCCTGGGCACCATCAGCCTGGAATTCTGGAGAGCGGTCAGGGCGCGGCAGCGAATGAGGGGGGAGTTGCCCTGGATCGCTCTGGGGAAGCTGTTGCGCCGCCAGCCCCGACGCTACGGCGGCTATCTGGTGCACCTGGGCGTGCTGCTTATGGTGGTCGGCGTCGTCGGCTCCAGCTTCTTCAAGGCCGAGACCCAGGTCAGTCTGACTCCTGGCCAGACGGTATCCTTGGGCTCCTACACGCTGGAGTACATCGGTCTGAGTGAATTCCCGGCCCGCACCCATCACAAGTTGGTGGCCACATTGGATGTCTACCAGGATGGACGCTTCGTGGGCACCCTGGCCCCAGAGAAGAACTACCACCAGCGCTCCTCGGAGCCGACCACCGAGGTGGCTATCCGCACCACGCTGCTTGAGGACTTGTACGTCATCCTCAGCGGGTGGGAGGGCACTGGCCAGCGGGCGTCGTTTAAGATAGTGATCAACCCCCTGGTTGTCTGGATGTGGATTGGCGGGGCGGTGCTGGTGCTGGGCACACTGGTGGCAGTGTGGCCGACCCCCCAAAGGGTTCCGTTGGAGCAGCGGGACGCTCGTCCAGTGGTGGACCAGGCCGAGCCGTCGGTGAGAAGTAACACTGTGGACTCATAACTCGTAGGAGGCACGCTTGTGGTGACAGCAGCAGGAATCTTAATGTTGGCCATTGCCGTTCTCGTCGTGGCCTATCCCCTGTTTCAGAACTCAACTGCGCCCTCACAGCCGGCCGACGCTTTCCCCGAAGAGGCCCTGACCGAGCTGTTGGCCCGCCGTGATGCGACTTATGCTGCCATCAAAGAGCTGGATCTGGACCACGAGATGGGCAAGCTGTCACCGGCCGATTACCAGGCTCTTCGCGATCGCTACCAGGTTCGGGCGGTAGCCATCTTGCAGGAACTGGACTCCCGCCAGGCGGAGCCCCAAGTCGCTGAGGATCGCGCCCTGGAGCAGGAGGTCGAGCCGGAGACCCTCCCCCGGCGGCGGAGGAGGCGGCGTGACTTGGCCAGTTGCCCTGAATGTGGGAGGGCCTTCGAACCAGGGGACCGTTTCTGCCGGCGCTGCGGGACGGAGCTGGGAAAGAAAGGTACATGAGGGGCGGATTTGGCCGTTGGTTGTCCTCCTCATGGCCCTTGTCCGCCAGAGCGCAGGGGAGCAACACACTAGCCATATGATTAACGTCACAACCGGTGGCCGCCCTGTAGGAGCTTGTGCAACAATGAATCCCACAACTACTTCAGTCCGAGAGAAGAATAAAAAAACATCTAAAAGGAAGGAGTTACTATGAAACGATTACATCTTTGGTTGGGCTTTGCAGCCCTGTTGACACTGCTGTTGCTAGCCGCATGCAGCCCATCCACCGTGCAACCGACTGCTGGTCAAGCTGCCTCGGCCGCTCCGACCACCGCGGCCCCCGCGCCCACGCCGAGGCCCTCGGACGGCGAGACACCCATGGTGGCAACCATCGCCAGCCGAGCCGATGTGCCGCGCATCACCATCCAGGAACTCAAAGCCAAGCTGGATGCTGGCCAAGCCGTGGTCTTTGACGCCCGGCGGCAATTGGACTACGCTAAAAAGCACATCGCCGGATCCATCTCCCTGCCCCAGGGAGATGTGGCCGCCCGCCTGGCCGAACTGCCTAGCGACAAGCTGGCCGTCTTCTACTGCACCTGACCGTCTGAGCAAGAGAGCGCCGGTGCGGCGCTCATCGCGGCTCAGAACGGAATAACCAACGTGGCCGCCCTGCTGGGTGGCATGAGTGCCTGGGAGCGGGCCGGCTACCCGATGGTCAGCGAGAGTGCTGTGGCTCCCGCGCTCACGCCGGTGCCCTCATCTGGCGCGACGCCTGTTGCGGGGCACATTGTCAGCTCGGCCGACATGCCGCGCATCACCGCTCAGGAACTCAAAGCCAAACTGGACGCCGGCGAGGCCGTGGTCTTTGACGCCCGGTCGCAATCGGCCTACGCTCAACGGCACATCGCTGGGGCCATCTCCCTGCCCCAGAGCGAAGTGGCCGCCCGCGTGGCTGAACTGCCCACCGACAAGCTGGCTGCTTTCTACTGCACCTGACCGGCCGAGCAGGAGAGCGCCGGTGCGGCGCTCATCGCAACTACGAATGGAGTAACCAACGTGGCCGCCCTGCTGGGTGGCCTGGCCGCCTGGGAGCAGGCCGGCTACCCGGTGGTCAGCGAGTAGGTATCGGCAGAAAAACGCTGACACACGTGCGGGCCATGAGGCGCGGTTTCCATAATTAGTACAAAGAAAGGATAGCAAACGATGAATCGTATCAACTGGACGCAGGTGGCTGTTTTCGCCGTGGTGGTCGTGCTGGTGTTCGCTGTCGGCATGGTGGTGCTTGGCAGCCTGTGGGGCGGCTACGGCATGATGGGGCGGGGCATGATGGGCGACTACAGAGGCTTCGACCTCGGCGGGATGATGAGGGGTTACGTCGGTAGCCTGAACTGGGTGTTCATACTGCCGATGTGTTTCTTCGGCCTGGGCTTCCTGGCGCTGCTGGCGGTGGGCATCGTGTGGCTGGTGCGAACAGTGGGCGGCCCCCGGCCGGCCGCGCCGGTGGGCAAGGTCTGCCCGGAGTGCCACAGCGCAGTGGAGGCCGGGTGGAAAGTCTGCCCCCATTGCGGCACGGCCCTGGAGTTGGCGGGAGAGTGAAGCCATGAAAACGAGCACAAGTTGGGTGTTGACCATTGGTTCGGCAGTAGTGGTGGGCTGCCTGCTGGTGGCTGGCTTCGCCGCTCTCTTCGTCCTGAGGGGCGGTTTCTCCTCGCCGGCCACCGGCCCCGAGGGGCTGGAAGGCTATGGCTACGAAAGCCGTACCTATTCCACCAACGGCCAGCGCATCTACTACACCGGCATCAACGAGCGCGGAGAGCGCATCCCCTTCCGCGGCGGCCCCATGTGGGTCTCAATGCACAGCAGTGGCGGCTGCGTCAGTTGCCACGGCGAGGACGGCCGGGGCGGGGTGCCGGTTATGATGAGCACCGAGATACCGCCCGACATCCGCTACCACGCTTTGACCGAAGAGGAGCACGACGAACACGAGGGCGAGGAGCACCCGCCCTACACCGACGCCACAATCAAGCAAGCCATCACCGACGGCCTGAACCCGGCCGGGGAGCCACTGGACTACACCATGCCCAGCTATCGGATGTCCGAGGGCGACCTGGACGACCTGCTGGAGTTTCTAAAAACGTTGGAGTGATCGCCCTGCCGGTCTGTGAACTTCGTGGACGGGGGGAGCCAACAGGCCAGATGGCCTATAGCTCCCCCCGTCGTTGTCGGAAGAATATCGATTTGGAACAGAAAAAAGGAGGATCAACATGACATCTATCAAGATGATTGCAGAAACGGAAGCTACAGGAAAAGTTAAAGACATTTACGAAGAAATCATGGAAACGCTTGGAATTGATTTTGTTCCAAATATGTACAAGACTATGGCTTCCAACCCTGGTTACTTGGAGGCGACCTGGAACAAAGTCAAAGCGATTATGCACGAGTCGGGCAAGCTTGACCGTTTGACTCAGGACATCATTGCCCTTACCGTGGCAGTAATGAATGGATGTGACTATTGCATCACAGTTTATACGGCCGCGGTGCGGAACTTGGGGCTGGACGATGAAGCGATACTCGAAATAATGACGGTCGTTGATTTGTTCAGCGGTCTCAACAGGTTCAACATTAGCTTGCAAGTTGAACCAGATGAAAAACCCTGGTACGGCTGCGGTGGGTAATTTGGGTATGGTCTTCGTTTCGGCCATAAGCTCAAGTGGCAATCTGGGATAGGACGCAGATTAACGCTGATAAACGCTGATTTTCTGATCTTATCTGCGAAAATCAGCGTTTATCTGCGTCCAAGTCAGAGCCGAGTGGCCGAAACGACGATCGTGGCCGGTAATTTGAATGTCGTGAGCATTCATTTAGAGAGGAAAGGAGAAACAACATGGTAAAGGACTCTAGCTTCGACGCTAATCCGCACCAGCACGTGCACCCCGCTGAAAGCCCGGAGGGGGCGGCACTCCCGACGAAGGTGGTGGGCTCTGCCACCACTGGCTACAACCCTGATCTGACGGGGCCATTGTCGGTGGCCATTCCCATCGTTGACCTGGACTGCGCCACCTGTGTGCAGAGCATCGAGCACGTGCTGAGCGGGCTGGACGGCGTGCAAAAGGTCAGCGTGAACTTGTCCACATCCAAAGCCCACGTGACGTACGATCCAGCACAGGTCTCTCTGGCCGACATGCAGCGAGCCATCAAGAAGGCCGGCTACACCGTGGGCGGCGCCCAGGTACAGATTGGCATCAAAGAACTTCGCTGTGCCTCCTGCGTCACTTTCATCGAAGAGGCATTGAGGGACACGCCAGGCGTGCTCAGGGCCTCCGTCAACGTGGTGACCCAGCAAGCCGATGTGGAGTACCTGTCGGGCATGGCCCCGCTGGCTGCCCTGCACCACGCCATCGAGTCCACGGGTTACAAGACGGTGGAACAGGCTCCCGCTGAGCTGCCAGAGGATGCCGAACGGGCCGCTCGCCGGGCCGAGTACCGCGAGCTGCGCAATCGCTTCGCCTTCGCCGGGGTGTTGGCGGCCGCTGCGCTGATCCTCACCATGGGCGAGTTTGTCCCTGTCTTGAGAGATATCCCGCGCCAGACCAACTGGATCATCCTGTTCGTGCTGACCACGCCGGTGCTCTTTTGGGCCGGTAGCCGCTTCTTTGTGGGGGCCTGGAACGCCTTCCGTCACCGCACTGCCGACATGAACACCCTGATTGCGCTGGGCACCGGCGCGGCCTACCTCTACTCAGCCGTGGCGACTTTTTTGCCCGGCCTGTTCCCGGAAGAGCTGCTCTCCGTCTACTTTGACACCACGGCCATCATCATCGCTTTGATCCTGATGGGGCAGGTGTTGGAAGAACGCGCCAAGGGAGAAACCAACGAAGCCATCCGCAAGCTGATGGGCTTGCAGGCCAAGACGGCCCGCGTGGTGCGAGATGGTGAAGAGATAGACATCCCCATCGAGGAAGTGCTGGTGGGGGACGTCGTCATCGTGCGACCGGGGGAGAAAGTGCCGGTAGACGGCGTCGTGATCAAGGGCCGCTCCACGCTGGACGAGAGCATGATCACGGGCGAATCTATGCCGGTGAGCAAGGAACCGGATGACGAGGTGATCGGCGCCACCATCAACAAGACAGGCTCTTTCCACTTCCAGGCGACCAAAGTGGGCAAGGACACCGCCCTGAGCCAGATCATCAAGTTGGTGCAGCAGGCACAGGGCACCAAGGCGCCCATCCAGCGCCTGGCCGACGTCATCTCCAGCTACTTTGTGCCAATCGTGATCCTGGTGGCTATTTGGAGCTTCGCCGTCTGGTTTGCCTTTGGGCCGGATCCACAGTTCACTCGCGCCCTGGTGACAGCCGTGACGGTGTTGATCATTGCCTGCCCCTGCGCGCTGGGCCTGGCCACGCCGACCTCCATCATGGTCGGCACCGGCAAAGGCGCCGAGAATGGCATCCTGATCCGTTCCGCCGAGGCGCTGGAAACAGCCCATAAGCTGGACGCCATCGTGTTGGACAAGACGGGCACCATCACCAAGGGCAAACCAGAGCTAACGGACGTGATCGTCAGCGGCAGGCTGGATGAAACCGAGTTGTTGCGGCTGACGGCCAGCGTTGAAAAGGCGTCGGAGCATCCCCTGGCGCAGGCGATCGTGGACGGCGCCAGAGCACGCCAGTTGAAGCTAGTGGACGCCACTGACTTTGAGGCGATTCCGGGCCACGGTGTCGAAGCGATAGTGGAAGGACACCGCCTGGCCCTGGGCAACCTGAAGATGATGCAGCAGGTGGGCGCCAACCTGGACGGGCTGGAGGCGCAAGCGCAGGCGTTGGCCGATGGCGGCAAGACGCCGATGTACGTGGCGGTAGATGGCCAGGCGGCCGGCATCTTGGCCGTGGCAGACACGGTCAAGGAAGACAGCCGAGAGGCCATCGCGCGCCTAAAGCAGTTGGGGCTGGAAGTGGTGATGATCACCGGCGATAACCAGCGCACGGCCGATGCCATCGCCCGCCAGGTAGGCGTGGATCGAGTACTGGCCGAGGTCTTGCCTGAGGATAAGGCCCGCAACATACGGATGCTGCAACTGGAGGGCAAGACGGTGGCCATGGTGGGGGACGGCATCAACGACGCGCCGGCCCTGGCGCAGGCCGACGTGGGTCTGGCCATCGGCACCGGTACCGACGTGGCCATCGAGGCCTCGGACATCACGCTGATCAAGGGCAGCCTGACGGGCGTGGCGGTCGCTATTGAACTGAGCAAGGCGACGATGCGCAACATCAAGCAGAACCTGTTCGGCAGCTTCATCTACAACACGCTGGGTGTGCCGGTCGCGGCGGGCGTACTTTATCCGTTCTTTGGCATCCTGCTCAGTCCGATCATCGCCAGCGCGGCCATGGCGCTCAGCAGCGTGACGGTGCTGAGCAATGCGCTGCGCCTGCGCGGCTTCAAGCCATCAGTCTCTGCAAAGTAGTGAGACCCTAATGGTTTCCGAACAAAACCCTTAGGGTCTGATAGATCAAGTCAGGAGGACGATTATTATGACTATCGAACAGACCAGCGTGCTTGTAGGCGCTGCAGGGCTGTCCATACTGGTGGTCTGGTTCTTCTTCTTTTCCGAGAAGAAAAGCACCCGGCTGGCAGCCACCAATGGCGTGCAAGAAACCAATATTATCGTCAAGGGGGGATACACACCGGACGTGCTGGTGGTCAAGGCTGGCCAGCCGGTGCGCTTGAACTTTCTCCGTCATGATACGGCCAGTTGTTCGGAAATGGTGCTTTTCCCGGACTTTAACAAGAGCGCCAGGCTGCCCACTGGCGAGACGGTGCCTATCGAGTTCACGCCGGAGACGCCGGGCGAATACGACTTTCAGTGCCAGATGGGCATGTTGCACGGCAAGTTGATCGTGGAGTGATCCCACTGCATTCGGCACTCTACGAACGCACGAGAGGTGAGGCAGCCCTGTGGTTAGGACCCACAGGGCTAACCGCGCGCCGAATGACCGGGTGCACAGTTCTATCTCCCAGCGAACTGCGGACCGAGTGCAGCTTCGAGTGCATCTGTGACGTCCGCACTGTCACCAACATATAGCACAATCAATTTGCCTGTTTTGAAAAAGTGGGGCGCCGCCACCCACGACATCATGCTCGTGCCCACCGAACCGCCATCAGGCGAAACAAGTGCCGCCTCAGCATCGGCGACCGCAGCATCCGCGTACTCAAAGACCTGAACGTCACCACCGTTGACGGTGATCACCTGGCCTTTAACCGAGAAGAAGGGCTGCGATACCTCGCCAGCGGGCTCGACGGTCGCTCCAGCAGCGCGCAGGCTATCTATCAGGCTTACGTAGCCTGTAACCGGCTCACCATGGGAGACGATGGGGGTCGGCTGTCCACCACATCCGGTAACCCATGCAGCCACGAGGAACAGAAAGACGATTGGAATCAGATAGTGTTTCATAGTACCTCCTTTTTTTTCTGAGTCTGTTGTCCAATATGGAGACGCTCTTCATGCACAAAAAGTTCCCGGCTCGTTCTTTGGTTTGCCACGGCATCGCTCTCCGTGGCCTGGGTGGCCTATGACGTAGCCACCGGCCAGCCGGAGATCATGCCGGTCATGAAAATCGCCTGGGTAAGGAAAGACCATAATGGCCCACGCTGACCCGGATAAACTCACCCTTCTATCTGATACGCTTGGGTTTCGAGAACAGTTGCGCCGGCGGCTTCATCTGCCCGACGTATTGCGTGAGCAGGGGATCCTCCTGTTGTTGCTCTCCACGGCCCTGGCCGAAGTGGCCGGTAACATGGTGTACGTGACGCTGCTAGAAAGAGCCTACAAACTGGGCGGAGAAGCAGCAAGCGTGGGCGGCGTGATGTTAGCGCAGTCTGTGCCCCAGGTGCTGCTTGGCATCTGGGCGGGGAGCCTGAGTGATCTGTGAATCGCGTTCTCGGATATCGGGCGCCGCCTGCCGGGTGATCTGTGGCGGTCAGAGGTGTGGCTATTGGGTTTAACCAGGAGATGTAAGGTGAAACTGAAGCGTCAATTCTGGTTGGGAATAGTAGTGGGCCTGAGTGCTGGCAGCGCGTTGCGCCGCGTCAGAACCGGCGGTTTTAGGCAGGACAGCATCCAGCGCATGTACAGTGTCTGGGCACCAATCTACGACCTGGGCGACGTGTACATGCTGGGCCAACTGCCGCGCATGCGCCGCATCGCTGCTGAACGGCTACGACTGGAGCCAGGCGCCAGCGTGCTGGAGATCTCATGCGGCACCGGCGCCAACTTCCCCAACTTGCAGGCGCGGATTGGCCCAACTGGCCGACTGGTGGGCGTGGACTACACGCCGGCCATGCTGGCACAAGCCAGGCAGCTGGTTGCAAGTATGTACCCACCTGGGTTGCCTTGTGCGCTGGGATGAAGACAGGCAGTCCTACAGTTGTCCTTGCCACGGCGCGAAGTTTGCCAAGGATGGAACTTATATCAACGGGCCACCTCCGCGCTCCATGGACCGCTTCGCCGTCGAGATTGTAGATGGGCAGCTAGTGGTGGACACCGGTCAGCGCACCCTCGGCGCGCCAGCGTAAGACGTGATGATTTACGGGGTGAGACATGGCTATTGACATCCGACAGACGGCTCTGACCCGGGCCCGCTACGACCGCCTGGCCCCGGTCTACGACCTGATGGAAGCGCTGATCGAGCAGTTCAGCTTCCACCGCTGGCGAGAACGGCTGTG
>SDBT01000282.1_pt1 | contig 77103 bp, 108 predicted proteins | sample 2277101 | NCBI WGS metagenome assembly SDBT01 (sample SAMN10404973, study PRJNA504765) | marine sediment metagenome | isolation source: marine sediment core GS10_PC15, 103 cmbsf | place: Arctic Ocean: Southern Knipovich Ridge | collected 2010
ATGGCCGATATAAGAGGGAGAGAACTGGGTGGATAGGAAATGCTCTCCATCTTTTGCAGAGATGATGGACATCTTGATTGTTTATCAAATCAAACAAATCAAGGATCCAGATAATCATGAAGATTACGAAACAGACATACAAGCATTGTTGAACGATATTGGCACTATTTTGGAAGAGGAAGGCAGATTGGATGGTCAATTTATTAGGACAATTGTTAGACTGTCCCAGGTCAATCTTCATATTTGGAATGCCCGAGACAATGAAGAAACGTCAAAAGCTCATGAGTTCAATGCGATTAGGAATAGTACGAAAGCAGAGTTGATGAATTGGAAAAACTGTACCAATACACCCTTGTAGATCTGCTTGACAAGCTTACTATTGAAGAATCTCGCTCTGTGATGCGCTCTAATCTAGACGAAGAAATCGAAAAGATTGTAAGCGACATAGACGTGATTGTTAATGAACTAGATTTTCAAGTGGATTTCTGTTTTTTGCGAAGATTGATATTGCTTGCAATAGTCAATTTGCAAGTGTGGTATCTTGACAAAAGTGATCCAAGCGAGCTGGATTATGCACAGGACTTGAATAATGGCATCCGCAATCACATCAAAAATATCTTAATGCGAGAGACTGGCGAATGGTCCAGAGGTCGAGAGAGATTTGTGATTGGCGGTTCTAACAAATGGTACAGTGCTATATGTAAGGAGTTACAAAATGATAGACAATGAAATTTTGGATAGCTTTAAAGGCACAAATGCCTTAGTAACTGGAGGAACTGGGCTTATAGGAAGACAGGTTGTGAAAATGCTGTGTGATCATGGAGCCAATGTATATGTTGTTTCTATGGATAATCTAAGTGTAGATGACAGAGCGAGGCATTCAAAAGTAGATCTTTGTCACTTTGGGAACTGTTTATCTGTCACTGCTGACATGGACTATGTTTTTCATGTAGCAGGCATCAAAGGATCGATGGAGGTGACTCTGTCAAAACCGGCAAGCTTTCTTGTCCCGTTGTTGCAATTTAACACTAATGTTCTAGAAGCCTGTAGGATCAATAAGGTTTCAAAGGTCGTCTATACTAGTTCAGTAGGAGCATATGCTTCGGCAGAGGTTTTCCGAGAACATGAAAATGCTGATGGTCCTCCTATGGATTCGTTCCCAGGTTTGGCTAAACGAGTTGCAGAACAGCAGGTTGCGGCTTACAAGATACAGTATGGATTAGACAATTTTTCAGTTGTAAGACCGGCAAATGTTTATGGTCCGGGAGATAATTTCGATCCTAATAATGCAATGGTGATACCGTCATTGATGTCAAGAATATGGCGTGGCGAAAACCCTCTTATGGTTTGGGGTGATGGGTCAGCCATTCGTGATTTTGCATACAGTGTGGATGTGGCCGAGGGCATTATCTTGGCATTGTACTATGGTACTGACTCTGGTTTCGTAAATTTGGGCAGTGGACAAGGGCGTTCCATTCGCGAGCTAGTCGAGACCTTACATGATGTTGTGAGCATGGACTTTGCGTATGAGTTTGATACCAGCAAGCCGTCTGGCTTTCCAAAGAGAGTAATGGATATATCTCTTGCCAAGAAGATGATTCATTATGACCACACTACTAGCTTGAAGGACGGACTGACTGAAACGTGGAATTGGTTCATGGACAATCAAGATGATTATTTGAGAAAGCAGAATTATTTTGCATGAGCCGATAGAAATCGAAGGCGACTTCAATAAAGGCGTCAGAATAAGCGTTCTTTTAGTGTCAAAAAACTTTACACAATTTAACACTGTTTTGAGATCAATTAGTGATACTTGCAGCTGTAAAGATGTTGTGGAAATTTTGGTTAAAATCGATTCTGAATCTGGCGAGACACGAAAGTACATTAGAGCCTTAAGGCGGAGTAGGTTTAATTTCAAGATACTTTGCTATCCTAGTTTTCAAGGATATAGAGACACCTTTCTATTTTTGAATGATCTAGCCAGGCTCAGTTATGGTGAATTATTGATGCCATTAGATACTCATGCTGTGATATTATCAGGCGATTGGGTTTCTGCTTTATTAGAAACAAGAGACATGTTCAAGGACAATGTCTATGCCATTCATATGCGAGTTAATCACATGCATTTGGATCAAAGCCCATGTCCCGTGATAACCAAAGAATGGAGAGATGTTCTGGGTTGTTATAGCCCTTTTCATGGAGCTGATGGATGGGTTACTCTTTTGGCCAAAAGGTTAAATAGATTTGTTTCTAATGATATAACACAATCTATAAAATTCTGCCATAGCCCTGGACTTCATGATCCTAATGAAACTTCATCAACGCAAGTCATTATAGACAAGATAGAGGAGTATTTGCCTAAATTTAAAAAAGCCATCCTGGATGGCGGCGGCATTTACTGTCCAGATGAATCCAGAAAAAACCTACGACGGAGGAAATAACTGATGAATGGTTTTTTGCTTACGGAAACAGAAGAAAAATTGCCAGGTGTAGGAGTATTCTACCCTGATGTTTTTGAGGACTATCGTGGGCGATATATTCAAACATACAGAGAGGACGAGTATAGCCAGGTAGGTTGCCCACGCTTTGTGGAGGATGATGTCTCTATTTCGACTAAGCATGTTCTGCGCGGGATTCATGGTGACAGAAAAACATGGAAGTTGATATCTTGTTTACATGGTTCGTTTTACTTTGTGGTAGTGAATTGTACTCCTGATCATGAAGAATTTGGAAACTGGCAGTCATGGACATTGTCAGATAGGAACCGCATGCAAGTACTCGTCCCGCCTTGGCATGGTAATGCTCATTTGGTTTTGAGCGACACGGCTATTTTTAGTTACAAGCAATCACAGTACTATGACAGGGAAGGTCAGTTTACGTACGCTTGGAACGATCCAGATTTCGATATATGGTGGCCGATTAAAAACCCAATTGTATCTCAAAGAGATGAGGTGTCCGATGTACGGTAAAAATGTTTTGGTATGTGGTGGGGCAGGATTCATAGGAACTAACTTGATCAAGAAGCTGGTGTCGTTAGGAGCGAATGTTAGAGCAACTTTGCTACATTCTGATCCTCAAATAGGGGATTTCAGCGGTTTCGCAGCCGACAAGATAGACTATCGATGGGTCGATTTAAGAAAGCCTTATGACGAGCACGCTGGTTCCACTGACTTGTGTGATGACATGGACTATGTCTTTATGTGTGCCGCTAATACGTCTGGAGCAGCAGTAATGGACAAGTCACCTCTTGTTCATGTTAACCCTAATGTGATAATGAATACACGAATACTTGAGGAGTCTTATGCTGCTGGAGTGAAAAAGTTTGTCTTCATCAGCTCTAGTGTAGTGTATCCTGTATCAGATCACCATGTCAAGGAGAGTGAAGCTGGCTATGAGTTCTTTGAGAAGTATTTTTGCGCTGCTTGGATGAAGCGATTTAGTGAAACTCTCTGTGAGATGTATGCAACAAAGATCAAGTCGCCGATGCCAGTGGCTGTGATTCGTCCAGGCAACGTCTACGGTCCATATGACGACTTCAAGTGGGAAACTTCGCATGTTTTGCCTGCGCTCATTAGGAAGGTCGTAGAGCGGCATGATCCTATCTCTGTGTGGGGAGATGGAAGTGATGTTAAGAACTTCATTTATGTGGATGACTTTGTAGAGGGCATGATTAAAGCTGCGATGCACTTCGAGCCATTCGATGTGTTTAACATTGCTTCTCCTGAATCTAATACTATCAAGGAGGCGCTGACAATGATGTTGGATTCAGATGATTATACAGGTGCGAAAATAGAATTCGATGCTTCTAAACCGACCATGATTCCTAAGCGATTGATCAATATAGACAAAGCATATGACAGATTGGGATTCATGGCAGAAACGCCACTAAAATCTGGATTGGCAAAAACTATAGAATGGTACAGAAATGTCTCAAATACAAATTAGCATTATAATGTGTTCTAGTGGTAGGGGCAATCTATTTTATACTAACATAAAAAGTCTATATCGCTCCTGTTCAGACAGTTCTTGTGTTGAAGTGTGTTTAAAGGTAGATACCAAACAATATAAAAAGAAATGCATGAGAATTTTAGATCAATTTGGATTTAAACACAATGTTTTGTGTTCACCTGTCACTGGCATAGAGAATATAGGCAAGTTCCAAAATGATCTCGCAAAAATAGCATCTGGGAAAATATTTTGGATATTGTCAGATGATGGAAGTGTTACTGGTGATTGGGTGAAAGAATTTCTAGAAACTAGAGACACTTTCAAAGATAATATATATGTAATACATGTTCAAAGTCATCCACATAAAATACATCGTAATTCGTGTCCAGCTATTTCGAGAGAATGGTATGATGTTCTTGGCGTAATATCTCCTATTACCGATTCGGATTCATGGTTAAACTGGATATCCCAAAAAATAAGACGACGCATTTCCAAAACTTCAATAAAAGTGCTCTGTTTCCCACCTCCTAGTTCGAATGGTGGCTATACTAGTACTTCTCCGGAGTTGATACAGCATTATTGGGACAAACATTTTACCGTGTTTAAGAAGGCGGTTGGTTGCACACTTAATTTTCCAACATATAAAGAGAGCTGGAGAGTAGATGACCAAACCAACTGTTAGCTTATTCGGTTCTGCTATTAGAACAGAGTTATGGCTGAAGCTCTTTGAAAATGCAAGCGATAACAAAGTCTCGGTAGAGGTTGTTTTTGTAGGGAGTGTAGAGCCAGAGTTTGATTTGCCAGCCGGTCTTAGATTTATCTATTCTAATGTGAAGCCTGCTCAGTGTGCATATATAGCTATGCTAAATTGTACCGGGCAATACCTTTTTAACATATCTGATGACGCCTACTTCACTCTAAACATGTTTGATTTTCTTTATGAGACTGCAAATTGCCATGATAAGATGACAATTGTTTCGGCAAATGATGAACGATATGATGGGCCAGCTCGTTTGTGTAAGTCTAATAACAGGATACCTCCCGGTCCTATTTTTCCTTTAGGCTCTTTTACAAGTCAATCGATATGGCGCAAGATGGGAATAGCTCAAAAATACATTTCATTGTATTGGGACATGGATATGGCGATGAGGTTTTATCAGGCTGGAGGAAATATTGTTCATTGTGAAAGTGCCAAATACAGAGAAATTTTGCCACCAAGTTTATTTGGATGCGACAGCTTTCATGATAAGAACATGTTTTATGAAACATGGACTACGCCACACGATGCGGGTGAGGCTCAGTATAAAGGAGTTGGAGCAAAACGCAGAATTAATATCAGCTCCAGAATTCCCAATCCATCAGCGATTATGCCAGAAGATCATTTATTTGAGACAAGATCTGATTTGTTAACTGTCTCACAAGGTCCCGTAGGATCAGGAGGCAACTGGGTTTGAACGCTCTCATTATAGGATCTGGAAGATCTATTTCGGATTATAGAGAATCCATTTTGAAGCTGATTGATGCAGATGGTCTGTCTACTATTGGGATTAATAAGATGACTGATCTTTGCATTCCTGATTACCATCTATGGACAAACAGAAAGCAGTTATCAAAGTTTCATGGATGTATAGACAGCAGTTCACAACTTTTGCTCGGTAGTGGTTTGCCAGCAAATATCATTAGCAAATATTGTGCTAATTATGATTATCGTATCGTCAATTACGAAGACAAGCCAGGCACTAAGGTGGCTATGCGTAATGGCAAGATTTATGGCTTTTTCCGTACAGCAGGAGCACTTGCAATAATGGTTGCAGCCATGATGGAAGCAAATGAGATCTATATCGTAGGAATGGATGGATACACTCTTCATGGCAAGGATGATCTTGAAAAAGGTAGACATAGCCAACATTGCTACGGATCGGGCCATACTGATGATGCCGATTGGAACAAATGTGTTATCAAAGATCAGCAAGTACAAGATGCACTAGATAGCATATGCAAGTATGGGGTCAACTTTACCATTCTAACACCGACAAAATTTGAAAAGTATTATGATCCAGGAGTCCTAAATGAGTTTGAAGAATAAAGAACTTGATATACTTGTCAGATATGCCAACAATGCGAAGTTCATCATCGAAACCGGCAGAGGTCGATCAACTAGAGCGCTGGCTGAAATAGTACAAAATACTGGATCAGCCCTAGTCTCTATTGATATCGAGCCGCCTCAGTCTGACATGCCTATTGCTGACAACATCACATACTTGACTGGTTGGTCTATTCGTCGTGGAGATTTTATCAAACCTGAGGATGCTCGTTTCAAAAAGTCTAGATATGAGAACATGCCTGATGAAGCAGTAGTTTATGGCGGATCTATGGATGGCGAAGTAGATCTTATTAGAAGAACACTTGAAAATACGGATAGGCCATTGGATCTGTTTTTCTGTGATACAGGCGAGTATTCTGGTTATCCTGAGTGGAGAATTATCCAAAATCGCATGGCAGTTGGTGGTAAATTCATTGCACACGACATATACTATCCTAAGAGCATTAAGTCATTCCAATCTGTGCAGGAAATTCGTGATGCACCTGACTGGAAGATGTTAGAAATATATGATGCTTCTGTAATGGATATCTTTCATTATTCGAATAAGAGAAGAAGAGGAAAAAGTAGCGGCATTGTAGTTGCGGAGAAAGTAAGATGATCATATCAATCGTAGATTGCAATCACGGCAGCTTTACATATGAGCAGGAAGAAGTGGCAAATCTGTCTAGGGATATATGTTTGAGAACACCAGATCAACCTCTTGATAAGAATACAGATATAGTGATCGTCCAGCGGACACAAGTTGATGGCGCATTTGTGGATGCTCTTCCAAGATGTAAAGTTGTGGTCCGCTATGGGGTCGGGTTAGATAATATAGATCTTGATGCAATGCGTGACCGCTCTATTTCAGTGGTTAACTTTCCTGATTTTTGCACCGATGAAGTAGCTACTCATGCTGTGGGTCTAATTCTGTATTTGCATAGACGATTTGACCAAGTCCACATGTATCGAGAAGACTTGCCAATCCACTGGGGAAGATCAACTCTGTTAAAAGGAGCGCAATCGAATTCCATGACAACCATTGGTATTGTGGGATTGGGACGTATTGGAAGTCGTGTTGGTCATTTCCTAAGAAACATGGGTTTTGATGTGATGAGTTATGACCCATATGTGGGTATTGGTCATCTCATGAATAGGGCTATGAGCCTGGATGAGCTAATTAGACGCAGCGATATCGTCTCGATTCACGCTCCACTTACAGATGAGACTAAGGGCATGATAGATAGCGAGATGATCCGAAAAATGAAGCCAGGAGGATGTTTGGTCAATACGGCCAGGGGAGAAATTGTTGATATGCAGGATCTTGCTCATGAGTTGCGGTATGGCCATATAAGAGCTGCATGCATAGATGTTAGCGACCCTGAGCCAGTGGACAAAATGTTGTTGAAAATACCAAACTTGTTTATCACTCCGCACTGCGCGTTTTATTCTGCCCAATCTTTGGAGAGATTAAAGCGCGGAGTAATTGTTGAATCAGTGAGAGCATATGATATGCAAAGCAGTACAAACTAGTGGTCCTAAACAGTATTCATATCAAGATGTGGATATTGGCCGACCGAGCGCTGATTGTTATGAGGTGTTTGTACGCGTATCCTATGCTTCTATTTGCGGTACTGATGCAAGCGTGATAGATGGAAGCCTGCTGTATTATCAAAATGGCAAGGCAACTTACCCGATTATAACAGGTCATGAATGGTGTGGTATATATGACGGTCAGCCAGTTGTAGGCATCTGTGTTTTAGGTTGTGACGTTTCTGGGTGCAAGTATTGCGACCAGGATCAACTTATCCGATGCCCGGATAGACGTGAAGTTGGAGTTGTAAATAAGGATGGTGGTCACTCTGAATGGATGATTATGCCAGAGTGGGCGCTGTTATCTATTCCTGAAGCCTCACCAAAGTATGCGCTCGCAGAGCCATTGGCAGTTGTTCTGCATGGTCTCAATCGCATCAATCTTTCTAAGTTTAGCACTATATTGATTTCGGGATACGGCAATATAGGAAAATTATGTTCACAAGTTTTACAGCAGTGGGGAATTAGACATGATGTTTATGACCCACGATTCACTGGAAAGTCATCATATGATTGCGATTTGTTTATTGAGTGTTCTGGTCATCCAAGCTCATTAAGGCATTTTTCTAAAAACTGCGGTGGAACAATATTAGCATTCGGATTCGAGTATGAGGGTAAACTGGGAGATTTTGTAGCCAATGAGATCAATTTCATTTCTACACTGGGGAGTGAAAAAGTAGACTTCGAACAAGCAATAGAAATGTTGCCTCACATTGATGTAGATACATCCTGTGAAATAACATTAGACCAGTTCGGCAGGGCGATGGAGTGGAGTAAATCTAGAAAAGTGATCTTGCAATGTGGAGATGAAGTATGATTATCTTTACTCATATCGCCAGAACCTCTGGCAGTGCAATTCAATCTATTGTCTCTCAACAACAGAATGTTACTCTGAAGAAGAAGGCACACCGTAATCCTAGAAAATTTCTGAGCGATAAAGAAGAGAACATTGTTGCAATTGGGCACTTCGCTTATGGTGTACATAAATATGCGAAGGACGATATTTCGTTATCTTACTTCACTCTACTTAGAGAGCCGATGTCTCGTTGGATTTCACACTTTACTAGCGCAATGGGCAAAGTCCGCAGAAATGGTCATGTTTTGCGGCAAATATGGAAAAAAACTGGCAAAGATCTCAAAAATTTCTTAGAGTACTGCATCGACAAAGAGATAAATTGCAACATTATGACCAAGCAGCTGTGCGGCATTGAGTCAATATACAAATCACAAGACCCAATGTTTATGTTTTTGTGGTCTCCGCGGCATCAACAAACCTCTAAAACAGAGTTGGCAAATTACCTTTCTGTTGCTAAGGATAATTTACTCACGAAATATGACTTTGTTGGGTTTCAAGAAGCAGGCTCTTTATCGCATGTGTGTCTGTGTAAGAAGTATAATTGGACATATATAGAGCATCCGTACATTCCTCGCGCACCTGATATACGTCTTGATTGGAATGATGCGGAAGTTCGAGAAATTTTGTACCGAATGAATGAATACGATATCAAGTTGTATGATTTTGCTGTGGAAAACTTATGGAAGAAGAACTTAGTAAAAGAATCTTAGATATACTGGACCACGTTTCGCATAAATGTTTCGGCAGAAAAAGAGGTGCTGGACCAGCTTACCAGGCCATTCCTGAAATAATAGGATTTACGAAGGGAAGAAATTGTGAACATAGGGCTAAATTATGTGGCTTAGATCGAGCTGTAGCAGGCAAGGTAGTATTGGATATAGGCTCCAATATGGGCATGCTTTCTATGTACTTATCTCAATTTGCTGAGCGCGTAGATGGAGTCGAACCATTTGACGGCTATTTTGAAGTGTCGGAGTTATTGAAGGAGCATTATAAAAACAATGCCACATTCCATCATTCCTCTTTCAAGCAATTTTCAGAAAAATCGTCTCAAAAGTATGATGTGATAATATCGTTTGCAGTCAGCAATTGGGTAGAAATGAGTTTGGAGCAATTTATCGTAACGATGAAGTCCATGCTTAACCCTGGTGGATCAATTTTCTATGAGTCACATCGAGGCAAGCCTTCCAAATCAAGAACCAAGTCAATTATGTCTGAGAATGGATTTGTTGTTGCTGAACGGCAATCTCCTGATGAAAAGAGATATATTTTAGAGTGTACTTTGCAATCAACACAAAAAATATGGCCTTATGAGTTATGCTATGACTACCGTGAAGACATATTTTTCAGAGCTTATATTCTAGTGAATGATAAAAAAACGTTGTGGAGTAAATATAGATTTCAGCGTAAACGACGCAAGCCAAACAGGAAGATGCTGCTTTGGACTTTGCGTAAAAATTTGGTTGACAATGGTCAGTTAACACCTGTGCCTGTAGTTGAGCATGATGGAAAATTGTATCCTGCTGATGGTGCCAAGCGTCTATCTTCTCTTATATCTATGCAAAAACAAGTGGTTGTGCGTGTAGTTGATAAATCAAACTGTCCTAATTGGAATGATCATAAAGGGCTGGATACAAAACGTTTTGATTTCCTGTCTGAGGAAGAAAAAATAGCAATCAAGCAGTTCAAAGATCATTATCTAAAGGGTGTAAAATGAAATATGTAGGTATTATTCCAGCGAGATATCAGTCTTCTAGATTCCCGGGCAAGCCATTAGCTATGCTCAAAGGCAGGCCAATGATTTGGTGGGTCTACCAGTCTGCTGCAAAGTTTGATGGCTTTCATGATCTAGTAGTTGCTACAGATAGCGACAAAATAGCGAAGGTATGTATGCAGTATGATATTCACTATGTTATGACAAGTCCAGATCATCCTGATTGCATTGACAGAGCGGCAGAAGTGGCTGCCAACTACCCTACAGATTCAAATATAGACAGGTTTATAGTGATTCAAGGAGACGAGCCGCTGTTTGATGCGTCTATTTTAGATGCCGACTACAGCCCTTCGGTGGTTAATTTCTACACTAAAGTATCTGACCCCAGCGAGTTAGATGACCCTAATGCTGTGAAGGTTGTGGTGTCCAAAAGCTTGAAAGCGATTTACTTTTCGAGATACTCAATACCTTATCATTCTTCAAAAACAAGGAAGAGTGATGACCCAATCAATATAGATAAGCAAATTGGTGTTTACGCATTCTCTGGTGAAGCATTGCGGCAATTTACTGCCTTAGGCATGTCCTACTTGGAGGGCATTGAAGGAATCGGGTTGTTGAGGTTTTTGGAAAACGACATTGATGTCCACATGAGATACGCTCAATATGACAGTATCAGTGTGGACACGCCAGAGGATCTAGCACGAGTCTCGTGGCTTCTTGAGTCCAGGGGCGAACAATGATTTCGTTGGTCACAACATATAAAAACCGCAGACACCACATAGAGCAAACTATGCCTACATGGCTGGACCAAGATGTAGATGATTATGAGATAGTCCTCGTAGACTATAACAGTGAAGATGATGTGGCGGCATACCTTCGTACATTTAACACTTCTATTATCATAAAGCATATCAGATGTGAAGGCATTGAAAACTTTGAACTGGCTCACGCTCGTAATATTGGAAGCCGTTATGCAAGTGGGGAGTGGATATTATTCATAGATATAGACACTAGTTTGTTCACTAATTCTATGAAAGCCATGTCTGTATATGCACATCATGATGGCTTGTATTTCGCAGCTGAAGATTCTCAGGTTCGCAAAGAGATAATCAATGGCGGGTTGATTTTGGTCAAGAAAGAGTGTCATGAAGAATTGCGAGGCTTCAATGAACTGATGACTGGTTGGGGGTTTGAGGACATAGACTATAAAAAGCGCCTAGAGAGCAGTGGTGTTTCATTCTCTTTTATTGACACCAATTTGTACACTTGTCTGGAACATTCAGATGCAGAACGAACCCAATGCTATACTGATGAAAAGGAAATATCTTGGACCAAAAACAGGCAAATATCGTTACAGATGTGGCAAGGAGACTATGGCAGACATGATGACATCAAAGTGAATAGTTATGGAGGCAACAATGAAAGTTCTGAACAGAGTTGAAACCTACGAGAGGATAAAAGAAGATCGTAAGACACATCGCATAGTAACCCCTAGATATGTTGACGGTGAATATCTCCTGATGCGTAGCATGTTGGGACACAAAACGGAGACAGGTGACAAGATAAAGGATCTGCTACTAAATGCAATCAAGTTGCCTAACCAGTTTGTCTGCATTAATGAACTGAAACGTAAAAACATCATATCTCAGGATAAGTGGTATAGAACACATCATTTTTTGGCAAAAGAAGGCGGTCATGAATTGTATGGTGGAGCCAATTGGTTGGTTTATGATTTTCAGAATGAGTGCGACCTTATTCCATACTTCTTTGGCAAGAAATTGCTGATAGTTACAGGGCATGGCGATCTTATTAAGGATAAGCTGGGGCAGTATCGTAGCGATTTTGATGTTTATACCACAGCATTGTCTGGCGGAACTGACTATTATGAGAGATACCGAAACGATCTCATTCAAAAATGTGGATCAATGGAGTATGACAATGTCCTATTTGCTTGTGGCCCCATTGGCAAGGTCCTGTTGACTGATCTGATCGATGTTTGCCAGAGTCATCTGATAGACATTGGCTCGTTAGTTAACGCAGTGATAGGCAATACAGGGTCATGGCGAATGTCATGGGCAAAGACTGTAGATATCGATGCTCTATCCTATGGCTTACTGACCAAGGTAAGAGGTCTTCATAATGATGGAGAGTTTTGAGTAATCATGCACTACTACAAAGAAGATTTTTTTAGTAGTATAGAAACCGAAAGACAGGCGTATTGGCTAGGTTTCATAGCGGCTGATGGATGTATCGCATCAGGGAGGAACACTGTTCAAGTAAAACTAAAAAATGGCGATATAGTGCATCTTAGAAAACTACAATTAGATTTAGACACATCATCGCCTGTTACACGATATGAGAAATATTGTCAGTTTCGGGCTAACTGCAAATGCCTTTATGATTCATTGGTAAAACATGGTTTAACACCCAGGAAAAGTGAATCTATTAGTTGGGATGTAATAGTTAGAAATGTATCACCTGCGTTGCACAAACATGTTCTTAGGGGTTACTTTGATGGCGATGGATGTTGGGGAACAAAAGGTCGCAATCAACGGTATGCATCTTCAATAGTTTTCACAATCACCACAATTTCAATTGATATGGCAGAAGGCATTCAAAGATTTTTGAATGATAATGGAATAAGCGTTTCTATTTATGGAGATAGGCACTACCGTGTTCAAACTGCCAATAGGAGTAAATACGCTTGCATATATTCACTCCTATATGGTGATGCGGACATTTATTTGGAAAGAAAGCGTAATAGTGCTTTGCAATTTTTGGGAGAACAACATGAGATTATTGTTTCTACGTGGTCAAGTGCCAACTGACCGAGATCCTAGACAAATAATGTATGATCGCCTTGAAGACAATTGTGATATGTGGACCCAATTGGGAGCGGAAATTGCAAAGGATGGATATGGAGAGGTCTGGTACTGGGGAGGAAATAGATGTGTGAAATATAGAGATAACTTTGTAGAAAGGTGGAAGCCGTCTTTGAATGACAAGAAGGACGACTTCCAACCAGATGTGATCATTGCGAGGGGTGGATTCCCTGAGTATGATGCTGTGATGCAGAGACACCCAAAGGCATTCAAAATCTATTATGGCGCTGGTAAACGCTATTTCCCTCAAAGCCGTTTCAAGTCGTATAATCTGATCATTACGGATAGTGAGCGACAGCTCGGAGAAGTGAAGAACAAATTTCCCAATATCAAATCCACACTGTTTGTCAAGCCTGCTGCTGACAATATTTTCAAACCTATTTCTGGAGACAAAGAATGTGATGTGATTTTTGTTGGGAATGAACACGCAGCCGGAATCAAAGGACATGATTTCATTCTTAAAAATGTGCCTAAAAGCCTCAAAATGATACAGGCAGGTATTGTTTCTAAGAAACTAAGACGCAGCTTCCCGCATGTATCCTTTACCAGATGGATACCACGCAGACAAATACCTGAACTATATGCCAAGTCCAAAGTTGCGGTTGTTTGCTGCAAAGGCATAGACTCATGCCCTCGGGTGATACCTGAGGCGTTGGCATGTGACTGCCCTTTGTTGGTTTTGGATAGCGTTAGATTCTGGCATGATAAGTACATCAATGAGAAGACAGGCAAAATTTGCACTAAAGAGTCTTTTGTGAGTGATCTACAGGACATGGTTGATAGATACACAGATTTTGTACCATATGCGTATTACAATGATAATTTATCGCTCAAAATAGCTGCCCAACAACTGAGGGAGCATATCATATAGGTGTATAATAGCATAGTTCACAAGGAGAAAATATGCGTGCAATAGTTACAGGCGGCTGCGGTTTCATTGGTTACAATCTTTGTTTAGCACTACACAAGGCGAAATGGGAGATGTTGGTTGTTGATGATATTTCTTCAGGCAAATCTCACAATAAGATTGACGGCGTTGAATATGTAGAAGAGAAAATTGAGACGCCTGGCTTGTTGCATGATATAATAGGCAATTGGGGTCCGACTACGATATTCCACTTGGCAGCCATACCAAGAGTTTCTTACTCTGTAGAAAATCCTCTGCAAACTACGATGGCTAATGTTATTGGCACTGTGGCTCTGTTGGAAGCTGTCCGACTTAATAACACAAAAATAAGGGTTGTTAATACTGGCAGCAGTTCCGTTTATGGAGGCGCGGATAATCTTCCTACTAACGAGGATGAGCCTACCAAGCCGCAGTCTCCATATGCTATGCAGAAATTGCAGTCAGAGCAATGGTGCAAAATGTACGCTAATCTATATGATATGGATGTTTTGACTCTGCGATATTTCAATGCGTTTGGTGCTCATAGCTATTATGGAGGGGCATACTCTACTGTCCTATCAGCTTGGCTATATGCATTGTATGTAGATCCTGATAGTAAGCCATTCTTGGAAGGAGATGGAACTCAATCACGAGATTTCTGCTATATTGACAACATAGTACAGGCCAATATGAATGCGGCTGCGGATAGAACAAATCCCGCCGCCAATCCAAAATTTCATGGTGGTTCTTATAACATAGCTCAAGGATCTGCTCATACACTACTAGAATGTAAAGAATTATTGGAGAGCATCTCAGGTAAGAAACTTGATCTTGAAATGAGACCGCCCAGAGTTGGCGATGTGGATCACACACTTGCAGACTTAAATAAAGCAAGAGACGTGTTGGAATATGAGCCTGAAACAGATTTTGAGGGGCAGGTTAAAAAAATGGCTGATTGGTATCGAGACGGATATGTAAAGTGACCGCACTGCTTGTTAAGTACAATAAAGTAACAAATGCTGCATTTGCGAAGTTATTAGGAAAGCAAGCAGACAAGCTGATCTTACGATGGGCTGACATAAACCATTTCCAACAGAATAAGATGGATGTTCTTGACTATCCATTGGTAAATTTCGCACTGGATATTTTTGCATTCAAATTTGATGCGATTATTATTGGCGATATTTTTTGGCCAACAGGACAAAATATCTGTCGTTGGTGTCTGGAACACGGCATTAGATGTTATTTCCTACAACACGGTCAATGGATTTATTTTAAGAACAAGGTCGATCCCAAGTATCTGCCAACAGCAACGTGTTTTGTAGGTGACGACATAGCAAATGCTTGCTCTGAATGGCCGTATGCAGATAGATCTAGATTGGCGGTGACTGGCAACCCAAGATATGACAATTCCGTGATCAGTACTGAAGGAGACTATGTCTATTTTGCTCCTCCGGTCATTTTAGAGCGTGTACCAAGCTCCGATGATAAGCATAATCCAGAACTGCTCAAAACAATCCAGCGGCTTAAAGGTTTGGACAAGCAAGTAAAATTGGTTATACACCCTCATTATCGTGAAGGAAATGTACTGGCTTTGCGTAATATATTCCCGGAGGCTGAGTTTAGAGACCCCCAAGATGACCCATTGCCAATTGTTGCTGGCGCTTCGAAAGTTTTAACACATAGAAATTCAACAACAGTTTTAGATGCAATAGCTCATGGCAAAATAACTGTATTGATGAATTTTGAAAAAGAGGATTGGTCTGTCTATAATAAGGAGTACTTTGGTGATTTTGCATTGGAAAGTGAAACTCCTCACCAGTGTTTCGATAACGTAATTAGTGATGAAGTTTTGGACTTGGATGACTACATAGAAAGAGCCAGAAGGTATGTGTACTTGGGAGATGCCTCGCAAAGAGTAGTCGATGAACTGTATTTTTAGGAAGTGATATATGTCATACGTCCATCTTGTTACATTCAAGTGTGATTCATGTGAAAAAGAACATATGATTGACGAGGAAATGGAAATGCCTCCATATTGGTTTGGAGTGCAAATGGCTATTGCAGATCAAGATGGTATGATACCATCTCATGAGCGAGAAGAATATCTTCATTTTTGTGAACAAAAATGTTTGTTTGATTTTTGCATAGGCAAAGAACTTAAGTCTAGATTTTTGTTAGTAGACAAAAAGATTGAAGATGAAGAGAGACCAGAGGAAAGGCCAGAGGAAGAAGTATGAATTCGCAGCAATGGGATAGGCTTTCAAATCATGTGAGAAGTAAAATTGCCTCTTTGTATGACCCGGCCCAGATGTTTGTGGAGCAACAAGATTTAAAGGCAAGCCTAGTTGTTCCTCATATAGGATTCTATATTGGGGTGTTAGACAGTGGCGGTAATGAAATCATTCGTGAAGGGTTTATGAAGGAAGGTCTCGGCAACGCAGTCGATAGCGTAAACGTTGTAATCAAGAATTTGTTCGATGGTCTACAAGATAGATCTGTCGATCACTCACGTACATCTACAAGCTCATTCAATTTCACAATGATTACTGCCTGTGATGTTCTTAAGCACAAAATGGCGTGGGACGAAAGCAGGGATGGTGTGTATTTCCAGTGGGGCCAGCGATATCGCGGGCTGTATCTGCCATATCAAATCAAGAATATGAATAGCAGCAAATTAGAAATAATGGATAAACTTTGTTCTTGGGAAGCGGGAGTTGCAAGCAATTTGTGGCGATTGCCAGAAGGTCTGGTTTTCAAATTGACTTGTGAAATTCATACTTCCTAATAGCACTAAAGAGGTCAATATGGATAATGTTAATGATGATAGATTTGAAGAAGAGATCGAGAACTCTGATACCCCGGTTTTAGTTGATTTTTACACTGAGTGGTGCCAGCCTTGTAAGGCTTTAATGCCCATCATAGAGAAATTATCAGAGGAATTTGATGGAGTTAAGTTTGTTAAGGTCAATGTAGAGTCGGCCCCTATTGCTGCAATACGCCACAAAATTTCTAGTGTTCCTACCGTAATGTTATTCAATAACGGAGAGGCATGCGGCAAATTTTTGGGACTAAGAAAGCACGATGATTACAAAGAAGCTTTGAATGATCTTATAGCACGGTCATAAAGGAGAGGTGATGGATGATACGCTTCCATTCATATTAGTTCTTGAAGATTTAGATCAAAAGAAACTCAGCCAAGTGCTAAAGTCGTGCGCTGCTAAAGGATTTAGGCTAACCAAATGTCTAACAGATTTAGGCATCATTTTAGGGCATCTTACAATAGACCGAATAGAGGGTATACGGTCTATTCCAGGCATTAGCTCCGTTGAGTTAGACGACGGGCAATGCGAAATTCAAAACTCAAAGGAGGCATAATGCTTAAGGTAACAGAAAAGGCAGTCAAGGCAGTCAAAAATATAATGAAGGAACAAGAACTAGATAATGAAACACACTTTCTAAGATTGGGCGTCAAAGGTGGCGGCTGCTCTGGCTTCAGCTATGCCTTGGATATCACTGAAGATAAGACTGACAGAGACGAAGAATTTGAATTCGAAGGAGTCAAAGTGGTTGTCGATCCTCAGAGCTATCTGTATCTGAACGAGGTTACACTAGATTTCAAAGATGAGATGACAGGACGAGGTTTCGTATTTGATAACCCAGGTTCTACTGGAAGCTGCGGTTGTGGTAGTTCTTTCTCGATGTGAGACAAAAGGCAATATTTTTAGAGGTCTCGGCGTAGCCTTTTGCGTATAGATACCTTTTGCGAAAGCAGGAGGTGTTTGATGTTTATAAAAGAAGAGGAACAGACTGGCGAGTGGCCTTGGAAGTCAAAGAACGGCAAAGTACACTATCGTAAACGCACAAAGAAAGTTTTCCATTTTGCATGTGATCATTGTGGTGGCAAATTTACACGAGATACCAGATCATATCCTGCGAAAAGATGCAATGACAAATATAGCCATTTCTGCACTAACTGTCATGGGCAGTCGGCATTAAAAGGTCAAAAATCTCGCCGTATAAACTTAGACAAACGAATTGGCGAAAAGATAATTGATGGCAGTGGATATGTCGCTGTGTATATAGGAAAAGATTACCCCTATAGCGATGATTATGGCGGCAGAATAAGGCAGCACATCAAGGTCATGGAAGAGCATATTGGCAGAAGACTAAAACGCATAGATGGCACGAGGTTACGAGGAGACTCTGAAGTCGTTCATCATATAGATGGAGACAAGCTAAACAACACACTAGAAAACCTAGATTTGTGTACTGTAACAGAACACAATAAATGTCATGCAACGATGCAGTACATCGTGTTCGATTTGTTTAAGCAGGGCAAGGTGGTGTATAATAGAGAGGCGAAGAGGTACTCTTTAAAGGATAATTGACACATGAAGTTTAGGAAGAAACCTGTGGTGATCGAAGCGGTCCAGTATGCGATGAATGAATATGCTGATAATCCACTAAGATTCAAACAAGAGCCGCCAACGTGGCTGAAGGATGCGATAGAGGCAGGGAAGATAAAACCCAGATTTGAAACAGAGGATTATTGGTATCTCTTTATCACAACACTGGAGGGAGAGATGAGAGCCAGCCCTGGTGATTGGATTATTCAAGGTGTCATTGGCGAGATCTATCCTTGTAATCCTGAGGTCTTCGAGGACACTTATGAAGCGGTAGAGGAAGGGATTTCGTTAGGACTATGAAACTACTAGATCTTAGTAAGGCACATGAGATTGTAGCATCGTGGCCAACTTGGAAACGAGAGATGGCAGAACGGATACTTCGTCCTTGCCCGCCAACCGCAAATATATGCTCTCGCTGTGGCTGTGATTGTCCTGGCTGTGGTTGTTCTAATGGATGCTGCGTAAAATGTGGTTGTTGCAACAAATAGAGTGGCGGGCACAGTCATTAACACGGTCGAATTCTAATGTCAGACCGCTAGACCGTTACACCGTGAGCGTACGAGCGAGGTTTTGGCCACCCGCCACAGAGAGCTTGGATGTTGGTCAGTTCGTGGGACTAGTAGACTTCACGAAGTCAAAACCGCATCTGGCCAGCTCGGCGAAACGATTAGTAGCGATCTGACCGAACGGTACTAAAACATTACCATCTTCGCTGCAAATATCAGGAACATCCGACATGCAATCTTCCAGAACCATCAATTTGGTTGCTAGTCCTTGCTTCAGATGAGCTTTCTCGACTTGATTCAGCGTCTCTAAGACACAGTGGCTCCTTGCTTCGCCTGCGAAGTATACTCGATCCGCCATAAGCAACTTACTGATAAGCTCCTTGTTGCGAGCGCCAGCCGGATCGTCATCGAATGTTACTTCTGCTTCAGTAATGCCGTAATGTTCAGAGCTATGACTAAGCCCCTTGACGATGATATCGTATTGCTTACTACGAGCGCCAGCATGAAAGTGAATGGCTTCCATCAAGCATGGGTCAAGGGCATGGCCTGGAGTCCCATGCTCACAGTGAAGCGGCCAGATACATAGCTCTTTCTTTGCATCTTTTTCAAGGCGCTTGAGCGTTTCACGCAGACGGATGTTGGACAATAGCGATGCTGCTGTTGGCTGCCATGTGCCACTATCAAGATCTCTGAGCGTGATGGTGGTAAATGGAGTGGGGTTGTCTCCTGATTGGTATCCTTCTGCTGGATTAGGTCCTGCAATCCAATTGAATTGATGGAATGGTTGATAGAGCATGTGGGTATCAAGACTGGCAATAATGTGGCTGATTCGAGCCACATTATTGTATATGAATCGACATAGCCTATCAACATCTGCTACTGCTCCGGGCACAGCCAAACTGCCAGGAAAGTTTGATTCTGGCGGATTGACGAAATCAACTTGCATGTCAATAATAACTAATGTCCAGAGAGGTCCGGTTGCTGGCCTAACGTCAGGTATGCCCATACGCATGGCAAATTGTTTGCCTGCATTGGTGGCCATCTCCGTATTCGGTCGGAACATAGTGCCGCACAGACTCTCATTATAGTACGAAGGGATCATTTGATCTCCTCTATGCAACGCGCAGGTTGGGTATTCTTTCGTTTGCAACGGAAGACTTTTGTGATGCTACTCGTCTGCATCCGCCAATCATGTTGTCGGCAAACTCTCCATATCCATTGCGATAGTCTCTTGAGGAGACTCCGCGTTCCTTTGAGATTTTGGAGACGCGACTTTGCATCCAGCTTTCCATTGCATAGTTTTCTGGCTTGCCTTTGCAGCCGCCCCAGACCGTCCATGCTATAGTCCGGTGATGAAGTCCACCTTCTACCAACATCGCAATAAACCACCGCTCTGATGGCATCATGGGCAATCCCTTGCCTCTTGCAGCTTTGCGTTTTGTTGATCTCTTCTTGGCTTTTGCCATGTGAAATGTCTCCTAGTTTGAACCGACCATTTTAAGTAGGCCACTCATCTTCTGGCCTTTTACCATCTGATCTTGAGCAGATTCAATTCGCTCACGCCGAATTGTCCTGATTAACTCAGGTTTGTCATACGACTCCAACCCGTCATCTGATGCGTTGGCAAGTACGTGAGCCCGGGCAGCGGCAATAGGACTAGTTAATCCTTTCCTGCGAGCCTGCTTCTTTTTAGAGCTTAGACCGGCTCTACGGGCAGCTTCGACTATCTCAGGATGTTGTAATTTTGGGATTGCCTTGCCAGCTGCTTTGAGCCGATTACGCATAGCGTAGAAATTAGCGTTGTGAATGCCTAGATCTCGACAGACATCTTTGATTGTCTTCTCTTTACTTTGCGAGAGCTTGTCGATTTTGAAGACGAGAGCTTGCGCCTCTTCTATTGATCTCCCTTTGTCTTTCGACATGTGAGTCTCCTAGATGGTAGAGCCAACCATATTGAGCAGGCTGCCCATTTTACTGGCAGTACGCATATCCCGTTGTTTGGTTTCAATTCGCTCACGTCGCAATGTCCTGATCAACTCAGGTTTGTCATACGACTCCAACCCGTCATCTTCTGTCTCGTTGGCGAGGTTTGCAGCAAGTGGATTGAGCATCGTTCGTCGTTTGTATTTGCGTTTTTTCTTGCCGCCCTTGGCACCGATGATGGCCCGATCAGGATGTCGAAGATCTTTCACTTCATCGCCTGCTCTTTTGAGGCGGTTACGGAATGAGTAATATTTTGTACCTTTCAGTCCGAACGCTGCGCTCGCCTCCGTGATTGTCTTGCCTCTTGCAATCTCTTGGTCGATTTTGCCCATGAGTATACGGACATCTTCAATCGGCAAGTTCTCTCTCTTCTTCTTCCTTGGCATGTGATTCTCCTTAGTATGCGCTTCTGGTCCACTAACGAATGTGGAACATAACAATCATTTTGCTTGCTATACCTTAACAGAACAGTACGTTCTTGTCAAGGCTACGATTTGAGCATGGTTTAGGTCACTTAGAGACTATTTGTCATGTTTAAGAACTAAAGATATAATTGCTTGCCATCGTTAGATCGATGCTTTTCTTTGTATAATAACTCAAAGGAGATGAATATGTCTGAAGACCATGAAGTACGTAAGCATCATGAAACGATAATGACCCCAGAAGAAGCCGATGAGAAGCAGTCTGCTCGTGAATCGGAGATGTTGGACAAATTCAAATGGCATGAAGATAATGCTGTGATAGATGGAGATCCACATCCTTTAGAAGCAGAAGGAGAGGAGATCATTGCTTGCGTAACTGCGATTTGCGAGTATGCATTCAATTCATTATCTGCGGAACATTATGATGATATTCGTTTCACCATTCCCATTCCTACAAATTGTCATAATCTTATTGAAACGCACTTTGATGTCACTTATAATGAGGAGTCACGATATAAGTTTTTTGTCATATTGAAATACGTGTGTCAACAAATGATGGAAGACGAATATCTCCAAAAACTACAGCTAAAGGTACTGCAATTTTTGCCCGGTCAATTTTCGATCAGCAAGCTAGAGCTGATTGATGACCTAATAACAGGTTTGTCAGAAGAGCCTGATAAACCAAAATTGGATGTTATAATTTCATTGGATTTGTAATAGGAGTTTATGAACAAGATTTGTATGTAACTATTGAAGCAAGTATGGTGTTGTCTCTTGCTGGCACATAAATAAGCGATTCTATCTTAAATGATAGCGCTAAGGGGCATTCCGCTGGCGGAAGAATGAAGCAAAAAATGCTCTTCAAAAGAGGCTGGGACATAGTCCAAGCGCCATATGCAGGTCTCTCAGACCTTGCCTGCTGCATAATGAATGCCCCCGAAAACTACACTCTTAAATGAGTTTGATATATGTTTGATAAATTAACTATTTTAGAAGGTGAGTGGTTGGGTCGTGAGTACTATTCTAATATACTCCCGCAACTAAACCAAAAGAACATTCCTACGGCTCACTCCCAAATAATTCCTTTGACCAAGCTACATGACAAGGAATACTGGGGTGCTTTGCGCTCATCTCACAACATTGATATTGCTTCACTTGATCATAGACACTGGTTTTATGAAGATGATATCTTTGAGCAATATGTTGATAAGATAGCGTCTGTATCGTTCCCTGCCGTATGTATGTTTGATTGTCCATTTGGTTATGAAATGCCTAATGCTAATTTGGTAGCATTTGAGAAGAAGCTGTATGAAAGATCGAAAATTCTTTCTGATGCATTGAGGGCACGCCAAGAGAAGACGACGATAATATCGCCTGCTATTTCTATGGTCAATTTAGAACATCAAGATACATACCTCAGCTATTTTGTACACAATAGAACACTGTTTGATGTATATGGAATGCACATTTGTTATGATATGAGAGAAACTTTAACTGGCATCTTGACTGCATTTTTGAATCAGGTTTTAGGGGTTGTGCGTAAGCCAGTTTGGATCACTAAATGGGCAATCCCTAGCTTGCAGCAACCTATTGATAATTTAGAAACACTTAGCTCATCGGTTTGGAAGCCGATGATTTATTCTGAAGCCGCTCGTAAACTTACTCATACATTCCAGGTGATTGAAGAAATAACACAAGGTAATTCTAAGTGGCTATATGCAGGAATGGGTTTAGATGCATACAATCGATACAGTACTGGTCCATCTTCTTTTTGGGACCAGTACCCACTTTATCGATTCAATGCCACAAAATTTGGATGGGATTTCTACCACTTCATGGGAACTATGACTCATGATGGGCACATAAAGCGGCCTATTCTGGATGCTGTCATGGAACTCGCCGATGCAAACAATAGAATGTGATACAAGTAATTTGTTATTGAGATGGAGTCTTGGGATACAAGACACCGTCTCAATGTCTGGATTCTCTGAAGCCAAATACCAAGACATGTTATGGTTGGCGAAAATTTCAATTCTTTCGTTTCAGCGATGGTTCCCAGACGCAAGTTTCCTTCTTCTTTACAATGGTTATGATTTCAAATCTTTTCTTGAGGCTTTCGATCAAACATCACCACAACTGCTAAAGGAAGTAAAAATAATCAATCAGCGTGAACCGTCCGAATCGCCTGATAAGTTTGTGAATCCTTATCATTTCGTGCCCGTTGATGGTGGAGTATGGATGAAATGGGTTCCATTTAGATTTGATATCACAAAAGACGAGATCTCTATTGATACTGATATCATATGCATTGGCAAGCCAAATTGCTGGTACAAATGGCTAAATAGTAACCAGCCAATCATAATTGCGCCAGAACGGTTTGAAAAATTGAGAGTGAATACTTGTGGAGATTTTCATAATCATCCTATATTACAGGACAAGAAACCACTCAATTGTGGAGTTGTAGGCCATCGAGCAAATTATGATTATAGCGAGCGGTTTTTTGAAGTAACCAAAGCAGTCCGCTATGGTGAAACACATGATTCTTTGTTTATTACTGAACAAGGAGCTGTTAATTTGTGGGTTTATTCTTTGGCGATTGAAGGCATAGATCACTACGTGCTTGACTTTGAAAAAAACACTTGGGTTAGGGACTTCGTATATTTCCTAGAGAAAGGAATCTCTGTGGAAACAATACATGCAGTTTCTTGGACTAAAAAAATTGCAAGAGGCTTAAAGGACATACTTGAAAGACGAATTTTGGATGAAGATTATTCAGACGTAGAGTTTTTGATAGACGTGTTAAAGCGGTCGGAAGATTTCAAGGCAATAGCTAGGCATGTTATTCGCCGACAGTTGGGCGAAAAAAAAAGTGGCGATATTGAATTCCTACTCCCGCATGGAAGTTTTTGAGGTATAATATACTATGGCCTGGGTTAGATTCACGTGTCCAATTTGCAAAAACACACATATGACAGATATGCCAGAAACTAATTACAGTCTGCCCATGACATGTGGTACTACTGGCACTGCATTCAAAGCGAGATTAACTAAGGGGTTTGAAGTAAAGACCACGCTAATTGAGGAGATTGAGGATGAATAACAAGGGACATTTTCTTCCAGAACTGCCGTGTGAATCTTTGGTACGCAAAGTATGTGGTCCTGGTTGGAGAAATTTGCCGTCAGCAGATATGGATGGAGCATGGGGAGTTGCTATTGTAAAATCAGTTTTGGATGGAGTCAGACCTGACATTCGAGAAATTGCTTCACATCTTGGCATTGAAAGATCTAGACTTCAAAGCGCCTATAAAAAACTTGAACTTAACGGTGTTCTTCATAGTGATAGCATGCACCGGGATGACCAACTAAAGAATGGAGATATACTGGCTTGGTCATATTATGCAGGGTACGCCATTGGCGCTATAGGTCCATTTAGACCAGCTTAATGAAATTTGTAGCCCCATATGATCCCTATACTAGTTTTGCATTCTTGTCTCCGGACAAGCTCTGTAGAGTTGTTGGAATGCAAGGTTTCGGAGTAGGTATATTTGATCAAATTGATGAGACATGCGCCAGGTACTTGAATGAAGGGCAGGAGACACCACCACTTGCCGAACTGCAATTTATGTTATGCTATATGACAGAAGTTGGTTGGACTGGGATCTGCCGTAATTTTGATATAGCAAAAAGCATATTCATCGAATCAGAGCAAGATATTTGCAAAGAAGTTCTTATCAAAGGTTTTGCAGAAGCTACTCGCTTTGATGTTATTACCGCTAAATATGATGGATTGAATTTTTGGCTCAAAAACAAACAAGAAAACACAGCAAAGCAAGATGGTATGCGTTCCTGGTTCAAGCCAGATGATGAGACAAAAAAACTCAAATATAAGGTTTCTCGCATAACAGATATTACTCAGGAAGATCAGCAAGCGTTTAGCTCGGCTTTGATATCATGGACTACTTTCAGAGCACTCAGCCATGAATCCTATGTGGAAGGATATAAATCGACTGGAGAGTACGAACTGCCTGCGGACTGGGTTGAAGATCGGCAAAAGAGAATAAATAAATGTCATGGAATTAGTCTTGATTATAGTCGTTATTCTCCTTTTGAGGTAACAGTAGGGTCATGGCTAGAAGAGCAGTGACATTAGTTGAATTGCTAGTTGTGATGGTCATCATTACGACAGTCTTATTGTTAGGTGGTTGGGCAGTGCAGGCAATTCGGAAAGACCTTCAGATGACTGCTTCTATTAATGGCATAGAGCGTATTCTTTATGTGGCTCAGACACAAGCGGATACAAGAAATGTCAGCTTCGGTGTGTTGTTCTATGTCGCACAAAACAATAGACAAGTAGTTACCCTCATAAAGACAACTCGACCGAATCATAATGAAGATGAACATTGGAATGATTTTTGCCAACAGTATGAGCCAGTGGGCGAGAGTTATAACATGTTTGGAAAAGGGATGCGGGCTGCACAGATAGACTGCCTAGACTGGAATGAGGACAGTATTGCCAATGAAGATTATCGTAAGGTGTTTCCACCTATAGGTGATGATGAATATACTCCAGGCGTATCTCATCGGAACTTTTTTGCCATTGTATTTGACATGCATGGCAGAAGGCACGCATATAGGCCGCTCATAGTACGTAGTTTAGATTTAGATGATGATGGCATTGGAGATTCCGTCAATCTACATGTAGAGGACACTATAGGAGCTGGTGAAGGACCATTAAAGGATGTAGTTACGGACAATTTTGGGGAGCGATTAGAATTTTCGAGCAGATGGGGAATGCTTATCTACGATGAATACGCATTCAGAGATTTACCAGCCAAAGATAGACGGGAGTACTTACTCAAGAACTCAAGAATAATAGGCTTATCATCACACGGTCGATTAATAGAACTAAAAGGAGAATAATGGTCGCCACTTTTCTGACGAATTAAGGCTTGATAACATGACTGGTTTCAGGTATCATACTGATATGGATACGGCTATCGGAGAAACTATGAAGGGCAGAGAATTACTCAACATGGGGTTCAAGCAAGGACCGATCATCGGGATTGCCTTGAAAGCATGTAAACAGGCAAAGCAAGACGGTCGCCCTGCTGAAGATATCAGGGAGATGGTACGCGGGATACTAGAACATCCTGGAAGCATTACGTGGCAGCGCGATGCTGTTTTCAAGGATATGGCAACGACTTGGGATGAGATTAAGAATCCTCCTACGCCAAATTATGAGTTCCAAGAACGCTCTTATCAAACATGGGGAGCGGATCTGATCGCGGAGAATGCCCATGAGCAGATGGCAATTGCAATGCAGTTGCCTATATCTGTTCAGGGAGCATTAATGCCTGATGCTCATCTTGGTTATGGATTGCCTGTTGGTGGCGTATTGGCCACTAAGGGAGCAGTGATCCCCTTTGCAGTAGGCGTTGATATTGCATGTCGGATGAAGCTGTCAGTTTTGCCAATAGATCCAATCAAGCTACATGACCAGAGATTTCATCAAGAGATTCGAGACAACATCACTAAGAATACTCGTTTTGGTCTTGGGGCTGAATTTCAAGAAGGATCTAGGCGAGAGCATGAAGTTATGGATATGGACTGGAATTCTGCGGAGTCCACCAAATCTGTTAAGGATATTGCATACAGGCAGTTGGGATCCAGTGGATCTGGCAACCACTTTGTTGATGTTGGAGTGATCACATTTGAGAATGATTTCACTGTAAACCATATAGCTGCTAGAGGTGCCAAGTTTAAGTCTGGCGCTTTGAATATGTCACATATGTCTCATTCAAAGACTGTACCTGCTGGCTCATACATTGCCATTTTGACTCATAGCGGCTCCCGTGGTCCTGGTGCCAAGATAGCAAACTTCTACTGGAAGTTGGCGATGTCTTTACATCCACAGTTGCCAAAGCAGTACAAGCATTTGGCATGGTTGGACATGGATAAAGAAGGGGCAGAGTATTGGTATGCGATGAACTTGATGGGAGAATTCGCATCTGCCAATCACCATTGCATCCATCATCATATGCTTAAGGATCTGGGAGAATCGCCTCTGCTTCAAGTGGAGAACCATCATAACTTTGCTTGGAAGGAAACCTATGATGGCAAAGAGTTGATAGTTCATCGTAAGGGAGCGACTCCAGCAAGGGCAGGAGTTTTAGGTCTGATACCCGGAGCAAGGTCTAAGCCAGGTTTCTTGATCAGTGGCAAGGGCCAGCCTGATTCATTGAATTCTGCTTCGCATGGAGCTGGTCGGTGCATGAGCCGTACTGAGGCGAAGAATTGCCTTACTCGCTCTGAAACCAGGAAAGTCTTGGCAGAGAAGGGCGTTCATGTGATGGCTGGTGGCTTGGATGAGGACGAAGCAGCATACAAAGACGTGAGAAAGGTCATTGCTGCTCAGTCTGATTTGGTAGAAGTGATTGCAGAGTTCAACCCTCGTATCGTGATGATGTCCGGTGATGGAACAGCAGAAGACTAATAGAGGCGGTACTATGAATACGGAGAAGTTCGTCATGTCCGAGAAAGAATCTAGTTCATATAAACGCCAGCGATTGATACATTATGCTCAGTTGATTGGCTTGGTCGCTCTTCTGTATGGTGTTGGCGTAGGTGGCTGGTCTGCTTTTGAAGCAATCGAAGCTAGAAGCACATACCGCCAGCAGCATTATTCCAAATATGCCGATTGTTGGAATTGTGGCAGAAATTTCTGGTTCCAGACTCCTCGTGGTTTGACGGTTGAACAATTCCATGATTTAGACTATGAATGTCCTATATGTGAAACAAGCCATAAGCTGTCTTGCTCGCATTGTGGAGTTGAAGGAATATTGTCTAGAGTCGCTAGAGTCGCTGAGGAAGTACCGCTCACTAATGAGGAACTGAAACATAAAATAGCTAAGGCAAAAGGCGAGATTGAGATTATTCTAGCCCAATCTCTGAAGCTCATGAAAAATACTCAATTGACTGAGGAAGAGAGGTCGAGTCTTGATGCAGTGATAACAACCGCTGAGGAATTATGGGTGCAAGTACATGAGCTGGCATCAACCAAATGAAACGATGCAAGAACAAGTCACATGGCCGGGTTTTCTGGCTTCGCAAGGCAAACTATTGTCCTATTTGTGGAGACGAAACTGTTCGGCTATCTTTTTGCCCGTTCAAGTTCTACATTGCCAAGTCTGGGCTGATCTTCACAGCCATTAGCTGCGCTTTGGTGATCATTTTCTTGAATGTCTTTCCCAATATACAGGGTTGTTCTGCTAGATTATCAGAGAAGTGGCGCATTCAGGAAGAAAAGAACGTTGCTATCGTTGAGTCCATGCCGTCTGCGTGGCAAGTTATTTTTCAGACTATTGAGGGCATGCAGAGCACCTCTTACAAGCATTCGATCATAGAGGATTACGTCAATAAGAACCCTAGCAAAGTGGACTATCTTACTCCTAAGCAGTTCCGACTAATCATGTTGGAGTTTAGCACATCATCGTCATATCAGAAAGATGTTCATCAAATGCTATCAGGCTATGTCAAATCTGATTGAAGGCTGGGATATCTTTCTCGTCACAGTAAGACTCATCATTTATATCTCTCTTGTAACCAAATAATTCAAAGTCTTTTTTGTTTTTTTCATACACTATTTGTTGTAATTCATCATCATAATAGGAGCTATAGGATTCTTTTCTTCCGCTTCTATTCAAATGAGACAATTGCAATTGTTCGCCCAAAATCAATTTTGTGATGTGTTTAAAATCATGTTCTATATTTTCAAACCTACCAATATAGTCAATTATACGTTTTCCATTTCCATCATAGACCCAACAGTGCTGGTTAATTGGTGGATTTTCATCCATAATATGATGGACATATTCACCAAATGACTTGTTTAGATTAGTAGGATATTCTTGCATTTCTTTCCATGAGCGTTTGCAATACCAAAAATAGAAAGACACTATCCTATCATAAGGGTTCCTAACAAAAGCAAATGTTGTCACCGCCGACAATTCTATTGTTGGCGTACTGGGGACTGTCTTATGTCTATAGATATCACTCCCGTACTTCTTGTGCTGTGTAAATGAATCATTGATTTGAGAAATGTAACAATGACTATCTTTTAAGATGTACCAATCATGTAGGCGGTAAGGGCTTAAGGCTGTTTCCATTGAACTTGAAGCTGTTCGTGGTATTCTGACATATATGAACTTCTTGGATATAAGCATAATTACTATTATACACAAGCTAAATCGATTCCTTTGTAGTATTGAAATCAGCCGATCAGCGCGGTATAATAGAATATGAATGCAGAGCAAAGAATGGTGAAAGAGTTTCACAACGGTCTAAGTGCGCGATTTAACAAAATAGGATTTGTAATGAATGAAGAACAGCAAATGGTGAAAGACTTCCACAAGAAGTACGGGTGTGAGGTAGGCGGCCACCCTTCTATGCCTTCTATGTTTGGGAACACACTAATGCTTCGCATGAGATTGATTATGGAAGAAGCAGCAGAATGTCTGAAAGCATGCTCCAATAACGATATAGAAGAGTTGGTAGACGGGTTATGTGATCTTCTTTATGTGACTTATGGGACTGCTGTAACTATTGGAGTGGATTTGGAGCCAATATTTGCCGAAGTACATAGGGCTAACATGGACAAAGTTGGTGGTACTGATGCAGGAGGCAAGATCAAGAAGGGTGAGGATTTCGTACCTCCGAAGATCGCTGACGAGTTAGAGAAGCAGGGGTGGCCTAGATTTGAACAAGATACAGCGAGTTGCTTTAATGACCAATGTGGTTGATATACCGAGTTGGGACGACTATCTGATGGCAATTGCCTGTATCGTCTCTCAGCGGTCCCCAGATCCAGCCACAAAGCATGGGGCGGTGGTTGTAGACCCAGATCATCGCATTTTGGGGGCGGGATATAATGGTTTTCCTCGTGGAGGGGCCGATATCTATCCGCTGACTCGACCTGAAAAATACAAATACATTATTCATGCAGAGGAAAACTGTTTGCTCAATTGTTCTGATCTCACTATCGGTGCTAGAATATACGTAACTGGCTATCCATGTAGTTCGTGTATGAAGACTATGATACAAAAGGGAATTGTCGCAATTTTTTATGGACAAATTGGTTCGGCTTGTATAGATGCTGATGATCGGGATGCAACTGAAAAGATGTCCTTGAATCATGGAATTAAGCTAATAGAATATGAAGGGCAACCAACTAGCCTTCTTGGATCGACAGTAGAGTATTTGAATGATAAGTGTTGGTGCCCTGAAGAGGATTGATATGAATAAGAAAGTAATGGCCCCAGTGATTGACAGCAGGCATCTTAAGATACTGGCTGCAAAAAAGGATCTGCTGAAAGATGCCATCGTGTTTATACGCCTTAATGATCAGCGTTATGGTGAGTATGACATGGCGGCGATGAGAAAGTTGGCGGAGGAAATCAACAACATCGAACCGACAGCTTGGTATTGCATCAGCGTTAAGGATTACGATGTCGATATCTATGATGTAAACGAATTCAAAAACAAAGATCTGTTGGTGACTGTCAGTCATCGTCTTCCAACTGAGGCTGATAAAGCCAACATTGAAGCAGAGTTTTCCAAAGCTCTTCAAGTGGCTAAAAATATTACTTTTGTTCATACTTCTGTGAAGATAGAAAAGAGATGAAAAATCTGAGTATTATCATTGCTGTAAGCGATAGAGGATACGATGGCGTATTGCTAAAGATAGAGAGAGACTTTCTAGATGGTGGATCGTATTCATGTCAGCCCAAGCATAATTTGGTTGAGTTTGAATGGAAGGAATTTCACAATTTTGAAGAATGTCTAGGTTTGGAACATACAGGTTTGAAACCTGGTGTTTACAGAGCTGAATTTGATCTTATAATGGAATGTTGCACAGGGGTGGATGGAGAAAATGACGATTATCTTGTTGCTGCAAACCCGACATATACTCCAGTTTCGTGGCCGGATTGTAGACCGGCCATAAAGGAGAAGCCATGAGCGATTACACAGATATAATCAATCTGGCGAAACGGGTAACACGGCCAGCATGGGAGGGCCTAGCAGATCGGGAACTCGCCGCCGCCGTGCTTGAGATGGCAGAGGATATTGATCGCATGAGCAAGGCGTTGACAAGTATCCGTGATCTCGCAGATCAGCAGAGGGACCGGCTAGACCCATCTAACGACTTTGCTCCGGCTGAGTCAGAAAGCTAGTAAGAGTAAAATAATGAAAAGGGAGAGAAGCAATGGATATGGGGAGAATAGTTGAAGCGTTTGGTTTAGTGTTCTTGGTTATAATTCTGGCATTTGTGTTTTCAGCCATCGTTGCATTACCCACAATGTTATTGTGGAATTGGCTGATGCCAGTCATCTTCGGACTGCCAATTATTGGTTTTTGGCAGTCATTTGGTTTGATGTTTTTGTCTCGTCTTGTGCTGCCATCATCGACCACAACATGTAAGGCTAATTAATATGCGACAATATCTAGATCTGGTCCAGACTACGTTTGATCATGGTGCGCTCAAGCCGAATCGTACCGGAGTGGATACGCTGTCCTACTTTGCATATCCATTTAGACATGATCTGAGTGAAGGTTTCCCATTGTTGACTACCAAGAAGATGGGTGACAAGTTGTGGAAATCTATGGTGTATGAGTTGCTGTGGTTTATCTCAGGAGAGAACCATATACGCAATCTAAAGAAGAATACTGGCATATGGAACTCATGGGCAGATGAGAAGGGCGATCTTGAAACAGCCTATGGTTTCTATTGGCGTAATTTTCCTTATGCTTTTGATGGAAAAATGGAAGAATACCGTCCTATGCTCGAAGGGGGCGATATTAGTCAGCTGAGATTGACAGGCTGGCGATGTAGTGACCTGTCGGTGGGCAACTTCGACCAGTTAGGCCACTGCATCGAACAACTAAAAACTAACCCTAATAGTCGCAGACTGGTAGTGTCTGCATGGGAGCCGTACAATGCTCACAAATCTAGACTTCCCGCTTGTCACCTTCTTTATATATTTAATGTTCAAAATGGTAGACTTTGTCTACACCTCACTCAACGGTCATGTGATATTGGACTTGGAGTGCCCTTCAACATCGCTTCGTATGCTCTGTTAACGCACATAGTGGCTAAAGAAGTAGGGCTGGATCCAGGAATTCTTAGTATCATGTTTGTTGACGCACATATTTATATCGCTGATGAAGGCGATATGACTTTGGTCAATGAGAAGCCTCGTCATCTGTATGACCATTCAAAGGCATTAAGAGAGCAGTTGACAAGGGTTCCTTTTTCACTTCCGCAAATCAAGATTAAGGACGCTCCGTGGGATGACCACAAGTTTGATGATTTTGAACTTGAAAATTATCAATCGCACGGGGCGTTGAAAATGAAGGTTGCTGTATAGGAGTTATCTATGGGTATCAAACCAGAAGACTATATATTACGAGATGAAGCTATTCAGTGGGTAGAAGAATACAAATTTGATGCAGCTGAGGCTATTATTGCAGAAGACTTTAAGGGTGACGATGCTTACCAAGTGATGGCGCAGATCATACCTCTACACCTGTTTACTTGGGATGAAACGATGTATGCAATTGATGAAGTAGAAAAGGCTCATGATGTCATTATCTCGCATGTTGCAGATCTGGCTGCGGAGGGTGAAGCAAATAGAGATGGAGATGACTATCTTATCACTCATGATGAGATTAAACTTCTGAGAGATCGAATAAATGCAGAAGGCGATAATAGTAGCCGCATCTGAAGATGGATGCATAGGCAAAGATGGCAGTTTGCCTTGGCGCTTTCCTGAAGATTTGAAGTGGTTCAAACAAACAACACTTCATCATTCTGTTATTATGGGCCGTAAGACTTTTGAGTCAATAGGCAAGCCTCTCCCTGGTCGGATCAATGTTGTACTTACTCGCAACCCTGATTCGGAAATACTTCAAGAACATAAAGACAAAATATGCATTGCCAGCTCTATTCATGGAGCGTTTCAGATATGTAGTTCTAATGTCATGGCCACGGCTTTCATCGTCGGCGGCGCGCAAGTTTACGAAGAAGCCTTGCCTTTCGTGCAGGAAATTTTTCTAACAAAGGTGAAAGGTTCCTATGAAGGAGATACATTTTTCCCATCATGGCCATTAACTGATCATGGGTGGGTGGCAAATATCATGCTAAAAGAGTCTGATAATCTACAATTTTGGTCTTATAAGAGGCCACTATGATTATAGATATAATTTCTTCTAAGCCATATGAGAAGCATTCTGAACTATTCTCATTTAAGCCATGGCAACGTGGCCTGCTGGGTTCATTAAGTGACTTATCATCTCGAATTATGTCTCTTGCTAATCCTGCTCCTATGGGCGACAAAAATGTACGCTATGTAAATATGGGAAAGTATTCAGGTCACACATATTTTGCTCAATCTATTGCTTTGAATGAATGTCCTATTAGAACAAAAATATACATTGATGATGATGCCGGGACTGTAAATCAGTATGTGAAACTATCGTTTCGTGAGGATGATTGTCATGAACCAATTGAAGTAATGCAGTATGACCGACCAGAATATATTGGCTCGCCAGTAGATGTGGTTGTTCTTGATTTTGGAGGATCTCCTCTTTCTAAGTGGAGATCGTATGTAGAAAGCATGAGAGCTGGGTTGCCGCCCTCGACGAAATTGCTCATGCTTGAGCCAGAAATTTTTTAACTTTTTCACTCAGATCGGCAATTCATCATAGAAACAGTGTATAATTAAATGTTAAGTTGTCGTATTGATATTTTGTACTTGTAAAGGAGAACTAAAATGAGTCCAAAAAGTAGTAAGAAGAGGATGAACAGTAGTAGCAAGCCTGCTCGTAAGCCAGACATGCGAATTACTAAGCGCCTTGTCAATACCAAGCGACATACGGTCGGGTATGTGATCAATGGCAAGAAGTACACTGTGGCAAAGGCAAGGGCGTTTGCAACTCAAGGTCGCATTCATGGAGTGCGGGTTGTGGGCAATCATATCCAAAGTATTCCTGGCAGAAAGAAGCTCACTAGGTTGGCCACAGCCGTAGAGCGCAAGTAAGAGAAAGAAAAAGGTTCCGTAGGACACTATTTATATATTAAAACCTTAGATAAATATTAGTGTGTAAAACGCTGTACAGCAAATTAAAATGTTTTTCCGCAGGAACCTTAATAAGCCCGATTCTATAGAGTCGGGCTTATTTATTGGTATAATGGAGTTATTATGGCAGACAATCTAATCATAATCGAATCTCCCAAGAAGGCAAAAGTGTATAACAAAGCCCTTGGGCCAGACTATGAAGTAGTTTCTTCATACGGACATTGCATTGATCTGCCAATCAAAAAATTGGGCATCAACATCAAGAAGGATTTTGATGCCACATTTGAAATCATGGAAGATAAGATCAATGTCGTGCAAACAATCAGACAGAAAGCAAAGAAAGCCAAGTCAATTTATTTGATGCCAGATCCTGATAGAGAAGGTGAAGCAATAGCATGGCACATATCTAATGAGATTAAAAACCATACCAAGGCGAAGATATATCGGGCCACAGCCAACGAGATGACCGCTACTGCTATAGTACAGGCAGTCAACAACCCTACTGAGATCGACATGCATATGATAGATGCATATCTATGCAGAAGGTTGCTTGATCGCCTTTGCGGTTATAAGACAAGTTATTTGACACAACAAGCAACTGGCGGAAAGTCTGCTGGACGTGTTCAGAGTGCTGTTTTGAGAATAATTGTAGAGAGAGAAAAGGAGATCATCGCCTTTGTGCCTGAAGAATATTGGATCATAACTGCATTCTTTATCAGCAGCAAAGGCGATCCGTATGTTGGTGTTTTGGACAGCAAAGTTAAGGTAAGGAACGAGAAGCAAGCCACTAAGATCTATGATGCTGTCAGAAGCGGATCTTACTCTATCAAGAGCGTTGACCGAAAGCAAGTTGATGCCAACCCTTTCGCTCCATTTACGACATCTGCGTTGATACAGGCTGGTTCTTCTATCTTTAATTGGGGCAGCAAGAAAACCATGAAGACTGCCCAATCTCTTTATGAGAGTGGACATATAACCTACATGAGAACTGACTCTCCAATGATTGCCAATGTGGCTCTCAATGAAATTAGAGAGTATATAGGACACGAACATGGAGATGATTATCTGCCCAAAGTAGCCCGCCAATATTCTGCCAAAAAAGGAGCCCAAGAAGGTCATGAATGTTGTCGCCCAACTGACATCCATGTTGCTGATCCGAGTGGGGGTGATGACGAAAAGAAGCTCTATAAGATGATTTGGAAAAGAGTTGTTAGTTCTCAGATGAATCCAGGCAGAGATGAACAAATCAGAGTTGTCACAAAGGTAGCGACGAGCGATAAGGACTATGATTTTGTATCTGCTGGGAAGACTCGCCTGTTTGATGGCTACAGAAAAGTGTGGAACTACTCTAATAAGGAAGATGTTCTATTGCCGACTCTAAAGCAAGGCGAGAAATGTACTCTGGAGAACTTGAAGAAAGAACAAAAATTCACTAGCCCACCCGGCAGGTATACAGAAGGTTCGATTACAAAGAGCTGTGAGAAACAGCAAATTGGCAGACCATCAACTTATGCTCAGTGTGTTCAAACTTTGCTCAATAGGAACTACGTTCAGAAAAGCGGCAAATCGCTCCAAGCGACAGGATTAGGAATATCTGTGATTGACTTCCTGATTGAATCAGACTTCTGCTTTGTTGACATTGCATTTACAGCTCAGATGGAGTCAATGTTGGATGAGATTGCAGGTGGAGGAAAGTTAAAACTAGACGTTCTGACAGAGTTCTGGACTAGGTTGAGGGGAGATATAGAGAAGGGCAAAGAGATCAAGTTGCAACGCCAAATAACGGAACATCCATGTCCCAAATGCAACGCCAAACTTATGAAGAAGCATTCCAGATTTGGACCTTTCTACGCTTGTGAGAAATACAAAGCCAAGAAAAAAGACGGATCTGAGCCTGAGGGCTCGTGCAACTATACTGCTCAAGTAGGCAAGAAGGGAGAGCCTGTAGAGAAACCTCCGCCCAAGCCGAAAGAGTATGCTGATTTCCCATGTACGAAATGTAGTGCTCGGATGGTAAAGAGATCCTCATCTCATGGTGAGTTCTTTGGTTGCGAGAAGTATCCGAAATGCAAAACAATCGCAAGCCTAGAGGGTGTTTTTTCTACCGGCAAGAAGAAATACAAGAAGAAAAATGGCTAGTCTTTTGAACTCATTTGCGGATTGGTTTGGTAAGCACTTTGTGCCATCTCCACCGACACCTGAAACAACGTTTGAAATAACATCGTCATTTGATGTTCCAATGGGTGATACAAGCGCATCTACTACAATTAACTTTACACAGGAAACTGTCAACATTAACTCCGGTTCAGAGAGTGATGGCGCGATATATCCAGGCGGATGGGGATCAGTAGACACTGGCTATGAATGGTCAACTGGCTCAAGTTTCATTCCGTCCAGTTCTGAAGAAATCACTCTAAATGGCAACCAGTTCAACTCTCAGAAGATCACTCTAAATGGCAATCCTATAGATGCAAATAATGTTGTTGGTCATTTAGATCCTAACAAAATAGAAGGAATCAAAACTGTTGCACATAAAATAGTTGACCAACTGGACATTGATGACCCATGCAAGTCATTACTTGCAGAAGTAATCTCGAATGTTCTTGGCGGTTATGTTTCTAATCTTAATTATGACACATCAGCTCCTGCTCAATTGAGCGGCATCCACGATCAATCACCTATGGTCGTGAAACAGATCATAGAACTCAAAGTTCCTTTTGGTGATGCTAGAGAACCAGTTGATAAGAATGCCTCGTCAAAGGATCTTTGCACTCAACTTAAGAAAACTCTCAAGCCTCCTCGCAAAGTAAATAGGTTCACTGATTTGTTTTTAGAAAAATAGCCTTGATTGCTATCCGGTGTGGATATACAATAAACCATGAAGACTCTAAAATCTCTTGCTGATGTTGCAAAGTTCATGAAGCGCAACCATTCAGGACTCAATGCCAGATCTGAAGATGGTATTTTTGGCATGCAATTCCTCAAGAAGAGTACTGGCGAGCGAGAGATGACTATGGACATCAGGGGATTCAAGATTGTAGATATCAAGGTCGATAACATGGATCTGATCTTACAGATTTATGCTGGCGGCTATTCATTCAAGGGTCAGAGAAAGCATGTGATATCTTCAAGGTTGTTCTTGAGAAATTTGGTTTTGATAAACATGTATGATCATTGTGCTCAATTCTACAGCAACGGCTGGATTGACTTTGCATACGTTGAGGAGAATCTTGCTGCACAAATAGAGCACTTTACTGAATGGATATATGGTCAGTCCAACGAAGGGTCAAGAGGAGTGTTAAGAGCGCAATGGGTTGCCCCTTATGATGACATTGACAAGATACTTGACGAAGTAGTTGATGGCCGTCTTGTTTACCACAAACTCAATGCTCCACGATTGATAGACATGGATGCTGACGGAGTATGAAATGCAGATAGACAGGCCGGATCTTAAGCCAATCATCAAATGTATGCTAGATAATACATACGGGCCGACAATAGGTATATGGCTGCATTCTGCTCATGGGATTGATAAGGAGATTTATCGGCCTTGGATTGCTGGAGGAAAGAAGTTTACTCTTGGAGACAACAAGGACAAGCATGGAGTTAATGCAGTTAAAATTCCAGTAAAATTCTTCACCGGCTCAGTGGGAGATTTGCGTGAGGTTTTGCACGCCCTTGTTGATAATATCATGGATAGGATTATAGAGGAATACCCTCCATTGCCAGATGTGCGTGGCATAGACATGGAAACAGAGGAGATTTGAAATGAGTGATGCTAAATCAACTTTAGAGAAAATCAAGATTGAACGAGTAACGCCAGACACCAGCCCTATCGTAGGAATTGTTATTGTGGCAGATAAAAATATCACACAATCAAGCCCGGCAATCATTTCCGACGATAACAATATATCTGAGGCACCTTTGAAATTCTATTCGGGTGATCTCAACATGATTCGCACAGAGCTGCATCGAGCGGTAGATGAAGCTATTGACCAATTGTTGGATGATTATTAATGTCAGAACCTCGTAAATTAAAAACAGTGATGGATTGGGACTACTTCCTGATCTATTTGAGCGGCCCAATTGATTTCGCTATGGACAGGGGAGCAGGCTGGCGTAAGGACATTATCACTAAGCTGGAAGATATCGGCATTAAGAGATCTCACATCATTGACCCGTGTAATAAGCCTTTGAAGGGAGCGCAATTTGATTTGGATGATGAGAGCAAAATAATGAAAGAATGCCGAGCAAAGAGAGACTGGGAAGGCATGGAGGAACTCATGTCTCATATTGTGCATATAGATCTTCGTTTTGTAGATCTCAGTTCATTGGTAATTGCTAATTTTCCGAAAATTAGTCATGATCGCATTGCTGGAGTGGTTGATAAAGGCGATGACGCCTTTGATAGCTTAAAGCGATTAAGTATCAGAGAGAAGCGCATGGGCATGGACCACTTGAAGTATGTTATAGAGTTACATGAATCGTTTGAAGCACTAAAAAAAGAATTCCTTTCGCAACAGGTACACACGTACGGAACAATTCATGAAATAGTTGTAGCTCGTCAGCAAAAAAAACCAGTTATGATCATTTGGGAGGGCGGCAAGGACAGTTGTTCTGGATGGTTACAATGGCTGGTGGGTCATGATAATGTGTTCGATACTATGGACGATCTTGTTGAGCAGTTACGTAAAATTGCTCAGGGAGAGACGGCGTATAATGCAAATGATTGGTTGTTGTTGCAATTAGAGAAAGTATGAAGTTATTTGGATGTATAATGATTAGGAGATAATAATGGCTCAAGAAAAGAAAACGTGGGAAGAGAACATAGAGTTCAAGAATATGGCAGAGAAGCTTATTTCGCACTTCACGGAATTCAGTCATGTCGAGATCGACAAGTTGATTGCTTACAGCTGCACAAATAAAGACCGTCCCAAGGGTAAGGCTAAAGACTACGATATGTCTGGAGCCACGGAGCCAGAGAGCTTCACAAACAGCAAAACCTACTTTGTCAAGATGTTTCGAGAGGATTGGGAGCGCAAGGATGAAAAGCAGAAGCTTGCTCTGGTCTATTCTATGCTGGACCGCCTTGATCCTGAATGCCCTGGCAAGATCCTTCCTTTGGACTACCGTGATCGCACTAGAATGGTCAGGACATTTGGAGCTGACTGGCAGGACAGGACAGACTTGCCGCACTTGTTGAAGGATGAAATAGATTTCCGAGGTTAATATGAGAATGGTTTATATGGAATTACAGCCTGCTTGGGGCGAGAATGAAGTTGTCAATCCAGTGCTATGTGTATTGAAAGATGCAACAAACGGCGAACCGATTGATAATATGAGAAAGATTGTTATCTCGATTGATGCAAAGAAAAGTCAAGGAGCCCAGGAAATCGAGATGTGGAATCTAGATGATGAGCCAGAGAAGGCTGAGTTTCTTGGGTTTAAGGTAAACACTAAATAGGAGAGGAAAAGATGGCAAAATTTCAAGTAGTTGAGAAAGACGATTTTGGAACCGACTGGGCAGCAGTAAGGTACAACTCTGCGGCGATGAACAGGTATGATACTGAAGAAGAAGCAGTGGAGGCTGCCAAGAAGTATCTAACAGAGCTTAACTGCAATAATGCGCTGACTAAGGATGAAAAGCAAGCTGCATCCGAGGCGTTTATGATGTTGGATGACGGTTGTTTCTTGGGCACTCTTGATGGCGAAGAATGGTATCTGACCTATCCCAAGGACATTCTAGGCAAGACTGCTGACGGCAGCAAGGGAGTGGTGCATGAGAAGGGTGACAAAGTTACAGAAGATAACTACTTTGAGCTAGAAGGTAAAGCTCAAGTAATGGTTCGAACACTGCCAGGGACGTAGTTTATGGCTAAAGATAAGATCATCATTGCTCTAAGTGGCAGGAAGCAAGCAGGCAAGAATGCGATTGCCGAATTCATGCGCCTGCACTTTTTTGATAAACACGGCATATCTACTCGTGATCAACATGGGCAGCCAATAATTATACAATGCTCTTTTGCTGACAACCTCAAAGGATTCTGCATTAATACTTTGGGCGTTAAGCATGACCAATGTTATGGGACAGAAGAACAGAAGAATAGTCCTACGGAGTATTTGTGGGAGAGTGTTTCTGAGTACTACAGATGGAAGTTTGGCTCTGAGGGGCAAAACAGTTATCCAGGTTATTCTACAGAAGCTTTACGAAGCCTTTTTTATGATAGAAAAGATGGTTTCATAAGTATGAAATATCCTGTTGATGGGGTTGATTTCACTCTTCGAGGTCATAGAACAGGCCCAATGTCTGCCAGGGACATTATGCAGATCTTTGGTACAGACTTGATCAGGGAAACATTCGGCAATGTTTGGGCTAAAGCAACGATACGCAAGATAAAGAGTTCTAGGACGGCCATTATGGGTTTGATCACTGATAATAGATTCCCAAATGAAGTCGAAGCAGTGCTAGATGAGCCAAAAGGGCATGTCATCAGATTGACTAGGAGTCCGTTGGGAACAACAGATCAACACCCTAGCGAGGCTGCTCTTGATGGTTATGATTGGGATCGTAATAATTGTTATGTATTGGATAATGCAGACATGACAATTGAAGAACAAAATGTGTCAGTTATGCACATAATAGACAACAAAATAATGTCAGGAGAGATAAATGAATAACGAACTAAGTAGCGAACTAAGTTTTGACGTATTCATGGAAAGACTTGAACTGGCCAATAAGGCGTCTGAGCTTGAGAAATGGAATGGGACATTTCGAGAGTATCTTAACTTGTTGGAGGATTCGTCTTATTCCAATTTAGGTGTTCTGGCTCACGAGCGGGCATATAACATGATTATGTCTGCTGGAGTTCAAGATCGTAATCATTTTGGGAGAGATCGTAAGTGTTACAATTTCTTTGAAGAATCTTTATTTGGCATAGAAGATTCAGTTGATTCCATTATGTCCTATATACATAGTGCAGCGCAGAAGACTGAAACCAGCCGAAGAATGCTTTTGCTTTATGGCCCTCCATCATCTGGTAAAAGCCAAATAGTTCAACTGCTGAAGAGGGGTTTGGAAGAATATACTCGCATAAAAGAGGGAGCAATGTATGCCCTTGAAGGCAGCAAAATGCATGAGAACCCGTTTGTGCTGGTTCCAGAGAAAGTTAGACCAGAATTTGAGCGCAAGTACGATCTGCGTATTGAAGGGCAGTTGAGTCCTGAATCTCAGTGGATACTTGATAATAAGTACAAGGGCAAGTTCTTAGATTACCCTGTAGAACGGATGTATATCAGTGAGGCAGCGCGTCGTGGAATTGGCACCTGGTTGCCTCAAGATCCTAAGAGTAGTGACCAGAGCGAACTAGTTGGCGATATTGATTTTGTCAAGTTGCAGGAATACGGAAGTGAGTCTCATCCATTGGCTTACAATTTCGATGGAGAGTTAAATGTAGCTAATCGTGGGATTATGGAATTCATTGAGGGGCTCAAGGCAGATGAGCGGTTTTTGCGAGTGCTTTTGACTGTAACGCAGGAAAAGGCAATTAAGGCTCCACGGTTCGGTCTAATTTATTGTGATACATTCATCATTTTGCACACTAACGAAGCTGAGTTCAAAGACTTCATGAGTGAGCGCAAGTATGAAGCATATCATGATCGTATGGTGATCATTCCTGTAAAATACAACATGTCTGTAGACAATGAAATTAAGATCTATGAGAAGCTGTTGGCGAATACAGACGCTATCAAGAAAATGAACATATCCCCTAAGACTCTTGAGGTCGCAGCAATGTTTGCTGTTATGTCCAGATTGGTGCAGCCAGAAGGCGATCAATTAAACCTGATCAAGAAGATGAAACTCTATAACTCTAAGCATGTGCGAGGATATAAGCTTGAACAGGTTCCCGACATTAAGGAGAAGAATACCGGCGAAGGTATGTTTGGTGTTTCTCCTCGATTTGTAATTGACCAAATTACAGCGGCCATCTCTAATGCCAAGAAGGAAGATAGGGACTACATTACTCCACTGGATGTACTGCGTCAATTGAGGAAGGGCGTCTCAAATAGAGCCACATTCAAGAGTGAAGACAAGAACCGCTACCAGTCGTATTTGGGCCATGCTCGAACCGAGTGGAATGACATGCTACGTAATGATATTCAAAAGGCGTTCTTCTTGTCCTATGAGAATGAGGCCCGTGCCCTATGTGATAACTATATCGATCAAATTGATGCTTCCTGCTCTTCACAGAAGCCTCGTGATCCTATTACCCAAGAAGAAATGGAACTAGATGAGAAACTGATGTCATCTATTGAGGATCAAATTGAGATAACCAACAGCGGTAGGGAAGATTTCAGAAATGAAATTATGCGTGCAATTGCTGCTTCCAGTCGAAAGAAAGGCCCTGATGGCGAACAGCTGAAGTTTGACTATACTCAGCATTCGCAATTGAGGGAAGCAATACAGAAGCAGCTGTTTCAAGAGAGACAGAATGTAATACGCATGACAGTTTCATCGCGCAATCCAGATGAAGATGCATTGAAGCGCATAAATGAAGTTATTGACCGAATGGTTGATCAGCAAGGATATAGCGCTAGTGCTGCAAATGAATTGCTGAAATACGCTACATCCCATTTGTTTGAAAAGGCATAGCATGGGCTCTACTATAATAGAACAAGACTTCCCATATGATATCCTTCATCGTGGGCAGCATGATGCTGAGCGCCATAATAAGCGTGTGCAAGATGCTGTTAAAAAGCAGTTGAAGGATATCATCAGCCAGCAAGATATTATCACGAGCGATGGCAATAAGAAAGTCAAAGTTCGGTTGAAGTATCTTGATCAATATCGTTTTGTGAAATATCGAGACCATTTTGAGGATGTCGGTCGAGATCAATTTGATGAGCTAGAAGATGGAGAAACCATTTTTAAGCCACAGATGGGCAAGGGATTGCCGGATAAGGCTGGCGATGCTGATGGAGAGCTTCTATACGAAGCTGAGTATACTGTTGATGAGCTTACTGATTTGATGATGGAAGATCTAGCTCTCCCTGATCTAGATGAAACTAAAAAGAATGAGATTATTTCAGAAGTTCTAGAATATACTGACAGACGTAAGAAACATGGCATCGCTGGTTGCCTTGATAAGAAGCATAGTTTGTTGGCATATCTGAAGCGCAAGTCTCGATTAGGTAAATCAGGGCGCATTCCGGTAGTATCTAATGATTTCAGGTTTAGGACTTGGAACATAACTCAAGAGAAACACAGTAATGCAGTGATTTTTTTGATGATGGATAGATCTGGCAGCATGTGGGAAGAAAAAATCTATGCGGTTAAGGCTTTGTATTTCTGGGTAGTGCAATTTCTTCGCAGAAGATATGACCGAGTTGATATTAGGTTTATCGCTCACGATATTAACGCATATGAATTGACAGAGAAAGAGTTCTTTACCATTTCTGATTCTGGTGGGACAAAGGTTTCAGCGGCATACACTCTCTGTAGAGACGTTATCAGTAGTAGTTATCCTAGCTCAATCTGGAATATCTACTGCTTCCATGCTTCTGATGGAGATTCATGGAACGATGAGTCAGAATGCATGGAGTTGGTGGACAATATCCTAGATTTGGATGCCATTATGTTTGGCTATACTGAGATCAACCTAGAGGCACGAGATGAAAATAGCACTTTGTTTGAATACTTTAGAGATAAGGCAAAACAGAACGGAAAAGTTATATTGTCTCAAATAGTTACTCTGGATGATATCATGGGAGTACTTCAGACTTTTTTGAAGAAGTCTCATCGGAGCGCAATCCAATAATGGCCAAGGATATACTGAAAGATCGATTTAACGAGTTGGAACGTATAGCCATAGCAGCTGGTTTGCGTCCCTATGATGTGCATTTCTTTGAAGTACCAGCCTCAGTGATATATGAAGTGGCCAGCTATGGTCTGCCCACTCGTTACAACCATTGGTCATTTGGGAAGGTTTATCAATACCAGAAAACTCAGGGAGAGATGGGTTTTTCCAAGATTTATGAGTTAATTCTGAATAATGATCCTTCTTTTGCCTTTCTAGACAAGAGCAATACTGACACAATAAATTTGATGATTGCAGCGCACTGTTATGCACACTCTGATTTTTTTCGTAACAATATTATGTTCTGCAATATGGGTGAGACGGATATGATTCAAGTGGCCAAGCGCCATGCCAATGCAGTTGACCAATATCGCAAAGATTATGGGGATGAAGAGGTTGACGAGTGGTTAGATATTGCACTTGCTCTTGAAAAGCATATTGATGTTTTTAAGGGGTTGAAACGTAAGCGATATCCAAGTAGGTCTATTTCATTTAAGGAAAGAGTTCCGTCTGAGTGGGAAGATATCGTTTTTGATGAACGAAAACCATTGGTGAAACGTGTTCAAGAAGGATTGCATATACCTCCGAATCCAGAGAAAGATATCCTGTGGTTTTTGAGCGAGTATTCCAATCTAGAAGAATGGCAAATTAGAATTTTTGAAATTGTGCGTAGAGAGTCGTATTATTTCTATCCACAATATCGCACAAAGATTATGAATGAGGGCTGGGCAAGCTACTGGCATGCTGAGTTGATGCGTCAATATGCATATGGAAATGATAATGATTTTGGAGCAACTGGTATAGATCACCCACTGACTTCAGAAGAACATTTGGATTTTGTTGGAGCCCATGAAAAGGTAGTGCAGCCTGGTCTAAAAATGCGTCTCAAAGTAGAACAGCCCGAATATGACGCATATGGACGACCGACTGGTCGTAAAGTACTTGTTACAAACCCGATCATTAGTGAAAATCCACATTTGTTTAATTCAGCAACACGACTCAATCCCTATTATGTTGGCTTCTGTATGTTTAGAGACATTAAAAAGCGATGGGATGAGTATTACGAGCAGGGCTATCGTGTTAATGAATTTGATGAAGAAGTGGAAGTAACAATAAATGGAAGCCAAAAGATCAGAGAAGCTATGATAGAGGAAGATGATGTGTCTTTCTTAAGAAAGTACCTGACTGAAAAGCTAGTAGATGAGCTGCATTTGTTTGGTTATGGGAACATTTCATCTTACAATGATGAATATAAGATACAAGAAGAGATATGCAAAAGAGAAAGCAAAAGTGATCTAGATTTTGGAGAGGACCCGCTTGATGAACAGGTCATTGATAATAAGACTATCAGTGTAAGAAATAAAAAAGTCAAAGACATTCTCAACACGTTTGCAAGATCTCACAGTAATTATGGAGTCCCTCTTATTGTTGTGAGACGTGTGGATGAGGCTGGCATGTTGAGATTAGAGCATCTTGATCAAGATTCGTTTAATTTGGATGTCAAATATGCAGAGCATGTTTTGAAATATATTGGAAAAGCGTGGGGGCGACCAGTAGAATTAGTTAGAAAAGATCCAAAGACTGAACGAACTTGGATTCTCAAATATGATGGATATGGCTTTGAAGTGAATTATGAGAGACTAGATTATCCTGATGTTATAGAGAAGTCTAATGTTCCTTCATCATGGTAGCTAGTATAATGGAAAGGTGAATTATGCAATCTCTATCACGAAAATACCGTCCGAAGACATTGACAGATGTTTTAGGACAGCCTAGTGTGGTGCAAACGCTCACAAATGCTATCCGATCTAAGCGACTGCATCAAGGCTATTTGTTTGTCGGCCAATTTGGTTCAGGAAAAACGACTGTAGCTAGGATATTGGCTGCAATGGAAAATTGCACTGAAACTCCTGGTTTGCATCCTTGTGGTAAGTGTGACGTGTGTAGTGGAATTTACGAAGGTAGGCATGTGGACATTGAAGAAATTGATGCTGCCAGCAGGGCAGGCAAGGTAGACCAGATTCGGGAGCTTAAGAAAAATGCCCTTTATCTGCCGGTAGACGGAGCAAAGACCAAGACATTTATAATAGATGAATGCCATCGCATGTCTCCTGAAGCAGAGGATGCATTGCTGAAAATATTGGAAGAGCCACCCAAGCACGTTCGATTTATTCTATGTACTACAGACATCAAAAAGATGAGACCGGCAATACAGTCTCGTTGTCAAAGACATGAGTTTCGTAAGATTTATTGGACCATAATGTCAGATCATTTGGAAAAAGTTGCTCAATCAGAGAAAATTGAGTGTGACAAAGGTTCGATTAATTTATGTGCCAAGCTTGCTGATGGTAGCATGAGGAACGCTTTGGAGAATTTGTCAAAACTCATCGACTATGTCGGCGGCAAGCCTATTTCTGTTGACGATGCTCAAAAACTTTTCGGTGCCGTTGGTGAGATGCTGTATTATGATATGTTTGATCAGGTTATTGGTGGTGAGGAAAAGGGAGCAGATGCCACAGAAGGCTTTAGGGTTATCAACAAAATGCTTGCTGGCGGCGCTGAGTTTAGCACTATATATTATGGGATAGCAGATCATCTACGTAATCTGATGATAGGAATGAGTTGTAGTAAAGCAGGTGAATTTATACACTTAACCGAAGATGGCAAACGAAGACTACGAGATCAATTGAAGCGATGCCAGAAGCGTGAGAATTCAATCATGGCCATATCTCGTTCGGTTAGTCAATTGCATGATGCAAAAAAGTCAGTCGATTTCAATCTGTCACCAGAAATAGCACTACAAAACTGGTTGGTACAAAGCATTTTTGCCTTTAGGCAATAGGAGAAATATGGCTCTCTCTGATAAAGAGAGAGACGGTCAAAGAAGCGAAGAAGAAATATCAAAGTTAGTGAATTATGTGCGTGAAAGTGAACATGAGGCATCGTTCATAAAGTTACAGTCCTATCTGTCTTACTATATCAGTTTCTTTGGTAAGAGATATAGGATTGCTGGACACTGCTCTGAAGAAATAGAACAAGAATGTTTGTATGCCTTGAGATACAAGGCAATTGAGGACTTTGATCCCGAAAGAGGAAAATTCAAAAGCTTTGCCATTCTGTGCATAAGGCGACATCTGTTTTCGATCATCAAAGCTAATCGTCAACAAAAACGCCGAGCACTTAATGACAGTCTGTCTCTCGATGAGGATAGAAGTGAAGATGGTGATTATCTCACCTTAATAGGGCTTGTGCAGCAAGATCAACTATCTGCCGATGAGCAAATAATTAAATCGGAGTCTACCGATTTGCGGCAAAGTCGATTGATGGCTAAGCTCTCGAAACTAGAACAAGAGGTTTTTAAGCTCTACATAAAAGGGTTTCATTATGATGAAATAGTAGACGAATTGCTGGAAATATTCCCGAGGAAAGATATCTCTAAGAAGACAGTCGATAACTCGCTCCAAAGGATAAGGCAGAAGGCATCACAAATTGCCGAATCAAAGGATTTGTTCGATTAATGAATCAGCCAGGCGACAAAGTTGTTATAAACGGCACTACATTTATTATCACGGACATGGAGATTTCTCGTGATTGGGCTCAAGATGCGTGGACTATGTCTCCTCCTTCTTTCGGTCCTATTCCCACTGGTGCGACTACATTGAAATTATCTTTGGAATCAGTAGGGCCAATAGATAGTTCCAACACTACTAGTGATATACATGTTGTCGATGCATGCAAAGAACCAAAGCCGATCAAACAGTGTGATATAAGAGGTATAGATTTTGATTTTGTGGACTTGAAACTGTGACCCAGCTGGTGTATAATATATTGTTGAAACCTGAATTTTATGGAGAGTGAAAATGAATCTCAAAATTACCAAAAGTGCTGTATGTAACTCAATGGACAAGATGGTGGAGGTAGCTACGAAGGCTATAAAAACTGACTTTGAACTTGCTGGTCGAGTTACTATTGAGACCAAGAAAGACAAGGTCATTTTTATCACGTCGAACGGGCACACTGATGCCCGTATTGTTGTAGACAACTCAATTGACAATAATCTGGAGATAGGCTCACAAGGCAAAGTGACAGTAGATGTTAAGGTATTGTCAGGAGTGGTAAATGCGCTTGGCGGGAAGGATGGCGATAATCATATATTTTCCCTTGATTTGGATGACCAAGTTCTAATTGTCAAAGACACACAGGCCAAGTCTAGAAAAAAGGTTAAGCTACAAACTCTGAGTAAGGACTGCAAGGTCGATATAAAGAAACCGACCAAGCCACTGTTTTCCTATGAGTACGAAACTGAACTTTTTTGTAAGTCAGTTAGGTTGGTATCTAAGTATGTTTCCAAGCTTATCTACAAAGCGAAGTACTTGATGATATGTTTGCACTTCCTTAAGGATGAATACCGATTTGTTTGCGGTGACGGGATGAGATTTGCAATACAATCTTTCAAAGAAGATCTGCCTAACACAGATATAAAAGATGATGACGGAGTTAAGCTTCTCATACCTGTTGATCAAATCAACATTGTAGCAAATGTCATTGCTGACTCACACAAAGTTTTGATATTGTATAGAGATGAACAGACATGCTACATACAACCTGATAACAATATGGAACTTCTTGTTAAAGGCATTCCGGCAGACAGCTACATAGCATACGAGAAGCATGCTTTTCAGAAGGACGAGGCCAGGGAGGTAATTGACATCTCCAAAGAAGATCTTATTGAAGGAACTGCCTTGGTCGCAGCGGTACGAGACAAACAACTTGAGAGCGAAGGAGCATTCCAGACTTGCCACTTCGAGAGAGAAGTGACTGATAATGTTTTCTTCGAGGTGCGTGAAAAGAAATATCGATGTGAGTTTGATTGCCCTGCCATACAGTATCCGACAACAGATGGAGATTCAGATCCATTCAAGTCGATGTATGCAGCGCAATTCCTTCAAGAAATGGCGCATGCATCTCCATTAGAGCATATCCGATTCTATTGTATTAGTGAAGAAGGAACACTAATAGCCCAGCCAGTTAAATTGCAGAGCAACAAGGACGAAAATGGCATGCCAACAGTGGAAGAAAGTGAAGACGGGTCAGAGCTGTCATTTTTCTTTGCTGCTGTTACAGAGGATGATGACGATGGCGAAGAAGACTAAGTCTAAATTCAAACCACTTTTTTGGATTACTGGCAACTACCACGATTGCTGCGAAAGATGGAAGTACATCTGTGGCAAGCTAAAAGATCCAAATGTACAAGTGATGCATTGTGGAAGGCTTAAAACCTCAGATGCCACGGCAGGTGATATAATCATGATGCTCAAAAATCGTGATATATTTGACACGAGGCCACGCATAATTAAAATGAAAGGCTTGCCGGATGATTATGCGATACTGGCCGATTACCTTCATTTGGTTGATAATGACAATGTCTTAGTTGTGGATGGACCCATCGCTTGTAGGGCCAAGCCTCCATCTACGAGACTTATCACTGCCAAAACTAGCAAGTTCTTTAAGGCATTTCAGTCACAAGGGGAGGTATTTGACAGCCCCATAGAAGGAAAGAGCAATGGAGAGGCTATGGAATGGCTCACAGGGGTCCTGGATGGCCGTGACAGGTCGATAGAGAAGGAAGCCGCAGATATGATGGTGGAGATGATAGGGCGCAACTACGATGCCTTATATGCGGAGATCTTGAAGTTATGTGACTACCAATTATCGAGAAAGATTACCAAAGAGGATGTCATTGAATGTTGCATATCATTGTTTCATAGCACTGTTTGGGATCTTGTAGACAGTTTGGACAAACAGGATTATGACTCTGCTATCAACTATATGCAAAGGTTTTATGAGGTTGCTGGTACTGAACATGGAGAGTCATTTTTTGGTGACGTTCAAAAGTTCTTTGGCGCATTAACTCATCACTATTTATTCCTTTTGAGCTTGAAAGATACCTGTGGTCAGGCTATATCGTATGAGGGAGCCATCAAAGCCGTAGAGGGTCTGAAAAAAAGAACTAAAAAAGGTGGCGAGTATCATTGGTCAAATGATATGTTTGACAAGCGATTTGTTGGAAAGAGCATATCAATGCCTAATGTTCGAGCTGTGCAAAACTGGCCCAAACGAAAGATGTATTCTGTTTACAGAGCTGTACTATATTGCAGGACTCAAACTAGATTTTTGTCAAGTAATCCAGCAGCCGTAAAGGTTCTGTTAGATGCATTAATTATGCACATTTGTGATAAGTTGTCTTACACTCAAATGGAATCTATGACTGCGAAGTATAATTAGAAGGAGGCCGATATGGCAAAGCAGAGAATTATTGAAATCATTATAGACCAGGATGGACAGTCCTCCATTGATTTGCAAGGGTATATGGGTAAAGGTTGTGCGGACGTTTCAGCACAAATAACCAAGGCGTTAGGCGGAAAAGTTATCCAATCTGATAAGAAAACAGAGTTCTTCAAAAAGGACACTAAAGTCAAACAGAAGCTTAACAGAGGCTTTTGATGGATGTTGAATTGATCATTCAGACTGATGGGTCTATGCTTATTTCTCGTGGAAGTTCTTCACATAACGAGTTGCTGTATCAAATCTTAAAAGATCACACCGATATAGAGGCTTTACAAGCCTTTTTTTCCATGTCAGAGGAGAGCGAGCTGCTATTCGGTCAGCCCAATTTGTGTGGCTGATTTAATAATCTTCAAGGTCTATTTCTGTGTTAAGTTGTATAATGTTCACAGGGTAGATTTTGGAGAAAACCTTGAAATATACGCGCATAGTCGGCTTTGATCCTGCAAGTAAGAGAAACCTTGGTTGGGCGGTGGTAGAAGTTCCAAATATCGTGACTGATGATGGTCCCAAACTAACCTGTTTTGCCGGTACGTTTGTTATGCCAGATTGCCAAGATGTTTCTGAAGTTCAGTGGCCTCTTTTTACAGCCGTGGACACGCTTTTGCAACATCAAGAACCTGATGTGGTTATTGTAGAAAAAACTAGTCAGTTCAGCGCTAGAAGAGCGAGCTTTATAACTGGTCAAGTATCACATTGTATGGGCACTATTTTTGCGGCATGTGGCAAGAATGAAATAGAAGTAAAGTATGTTTCGCCTACTCATGTAAAAAAGGTGATCAGTGAAGATGGAAGAGCCACTAAGTCCAAAATGAAGAAGTCTACTAAATCTTTGTTAGATAAGTTTGGTGTGCTTGATGTGAAATTTGACTCAGAGCATGCATATGATGCAGCTGCAAGTGTGCTATGTTATCTAATGGACAACAAGATCATCGGAGTGGATAATGAGTAACGACCCAAGAAGCAGCAGAGAGTTTCACCAAATGAAAAAGGAGATAGACGATTCTCTGAAGGTATCTAGTTATTTGGGTCATGTTGCTGAGGCTATGAAAACTGGTCAAAAAGTACCTTCTCAAGGTCTGGTTCCAAACTATAGCGATGGAGATGGAGCCATGGGGCCTCAACCTATGCATATGAACATGGACAGCCTGTTTTCGGGCGCAGTGAATGTTTTGGGAGAAGAGGGTGTAGGCGTTGCCCTGCAAGATGTTTATCCAGAAACAGATGGGCAGCCATCATTTAGAGATTCAGGACACATGCAAAAGAATGCTGCTTTTGGTCCAACAATTCACATCTCTGAAAATCAGCAAAAAGCACTAGAAAAGTTTCCTGCGTTAATTGAAGTTTTAGGACAGGATGACATGGGCGATCAAATTGCTGAAGGAATCGCCAACAAGGTACGAGAGATCATGGTTAGCAAAATATTTGCTAACACAAAAGAAGTCAATAAAACTGCCGAGATTTGTATCGTTAAAAACAAGAACATCAAAATGTATTTCAAAGGTCCAGATTGGGTCAGTTGCATTACAGCTTCAGGCCCGTTCAGAGGCGATGAGATAATGCAGTATCATAAGGAACATGATAAGCACTATATTCTCCGAAGAAGTGGAGAAGAGTTTGATGATGTAACCAATATGTTCAATGTGGTACATGAGACGAATCAAGGCGATCACGATGATGCATAAACCGATCTTGTTGTTATGCATGTTTGTTGCAGGCTGTTGCCCAATGAAGCAGCAGCGAGAATTTGTTGATTTTGTTCAGGAGCATAGAGTTATCACAGGTGAAACATGCGATAGCTTGATTGTATCCGTTAATGATGAATTAGCTGCATTAGATTCATCTAACACTGTAAAGATTATCAAACTTCGTAACTTGCGTATGCGTTTGGTTTACATGAAGAGATCCAGTCAGGCAATTGAAGACTTCATATTTAGTGACATGGTAGATGAGGAGCTTTTAGCACAACTAATACGTAATAGGTGGCATGGACGATAATGGGATTTTTAGACAAATACACTGACAAACACTATTTGGATGGCTTGCACTCAGGAACCAAAAAAAGGCTGAAGAGCATAGAGAGCAAAATCAAGATCAGCATCGACTCCAACCCTACAAAGTCCACTTTTGAGGACGTGATCAAAAAACATGCCAAACAAATTATCGATTTAGTTGGTCGTGTAAGAATGCACTTCGATTCTTGGGAGTTATCTAAGCTAGTTTCTACATTTAAGCTCGTTCTAAATATAGGAACAGAGGTCTATCAGATAATTGAGAATATGAAAGATTCGATAGTGGCCGACGATATGACTGCTGAAGAGCAGTATCTGGCTAAGTTGGATCTGGGTAAGGACTTGACATACTTTGTCTGGTTGGCTGTTGATCCCATTAAAAGCAAATGGAATTTGATTCCGTTCAAAAAAACCATAGAAAAAATGATTGTCAAATGGCTAGCTGGCATGGCACTAAATGCTGCGATGGACTTTTTCAATGCAAACGATAAGTCATTGGAGGTGTTTAGCGTAGCAAAATCTGGCAAGAAGAAAGTATATTTCAAAGCACTATGAGTTGGCTAAACAAAAAAGCTACTTCGGACCTAATCAGAATTAGGAATAACATTGAGCGCCTAGAAGAGTTGCGTTCGAAGGTACATGACCTTGGTTATTTTGTAGTTTCCTCTCAAAGCGGTGGTTATAAGGTGTTAAAAGCGATACTAGATGACCAATTAGTTTTGGGCAGACCGCATGTCCACAAAAAACTATTAGAAGCAGATGAAGGTGAGAATCACCAAAAAGTGGCTCTCGATGCTCCTACTAGATTTCAGCGCATTATGATTGAAGCTGAAGAACTAGTAGGCCGTGAAATAAGAAAAGAGAGAATAAAACTAAAAGAAATAGTGGATGAGTAAACTTACTGAAGAGCTTGCGTTTTTGTTAGAGCAACGCCAGGTCGGAATCATATCTGATGATTGTGATCTTTGGTCGCTTATGGATATGGCAGTCAGAGATCACTTAGATTTCTATCCAGAGGAAAGAGATAAACATGACCGAGCCAGAGAATTCGCACAATTCGTTACCAGACAACCTTGCTCAGTCTAAAGCGAAAGTCGAAGCAGAACCTTTCACCATACCCACAGTCGAAAGACAATTTGATTCATTCTTCAAAGAAGTGTCTAGGCTTGATGCCGGTGACATAATCATGAATCACAAATGCAAGTTCTGCAAGCATCCTCTTCGCGCTAATGCTGAAGAAAAATGGGAAAGAATGGGCAGAAGCTTCGCACCTATCCTCAGATACTTTTCTGAAGAACACACTAAGGATCCAGGTAATTGCCCTGTTATGAACTTGCAGAATGTAAGAAGACACTTACTGAATCATTATGACCAACAAGAAAAAAGGAAGTATATTGAAGACTATACCGACAGGATTGGTGCGATAATGAATTACAAGCGGAGCATGGATCAAAAGTTTGAATTTCTTGCCCATGCTGCTGAGGTTCAAATATTGGAAACTCTTGCCGATCCGAGCATTAGTATTCTTAAGAAAAATGATTCTCTTGCAAAGCTGTCCAAGTCTCTAGTTGATATATGCAAGGTGCAAAATGACATTAGAGGTGATATTAATCCTATAAATGAAGTTACTGAGAAGTTCAAGTCAGTGTGGGTTAAGATAATAGATGCTCAACAGGATGAGAATATACGAAGGTTGCTTATGGACAGCCTTAGCGAATTTCAGGGAGAGCTTGAGGGTTTACCGTTGTTGGATAAGTAATGAAGATTAGATTATGTATTGTGTGTGGTCGTAAACTTACCAAAACTATTGGTGTTATTGGGCCTAAGTGTATAGCAAAGTTGCGTAAGGAAAACGGTGTTTCTATAAAATCACGTAGGATGCCATTGCAAAAATATCGAAACTTAATGAAGAAACATGACATATTCCCAGAGGGAGGAAGGTCAAATTGAACCGAGAGACCCTAAGAAAACAAGCAAACGTTCTAAGAAACAAAAAAAACACTAGTAGAATTAGGGCGGTTAATGCCACGTCTATAAGTAATGGCATTGTACGACTGAACAGTCCATTGCCTCATGATTCCAAAAACCTCCGAGCAATATCAATGTTAGAGTCATCTATTGAAACAAGGGAAGTTAGAAGAAGGAGGATATCAGAGAGAATAGCGAAGCGAAACTCACTGAAGTCCAAAAAACTCAAGGCCGCCGAGAAGTCAAAGCCTAATGGTAAAGGGTGCGGAAAATGCAGGCGGAAACTAGGAGGCTAATGCAAAAAGAGGCGATAGCAGTATTTAACCCTCAAGATCCTTGGGAGAGAGCAGTACAAGAAGCTTCTCATGAAATAGATGGCGAGTGGTTGTCTTCATATGAATGCAGACTAGCTTCAAGGGCAATATCGTACTTGAAATGTTTTGATGACTGGATTGATGACAAAAAACTCATGAATCAGCGTGCTAAGTACTTCTTTGCCCCGCACATGTCAATCAACAAGGAGCAAATGGTGTTTGTAACGCACAATTTGTTTTTGAGAGATATTCTTGAGAATGGAGAGATCAACGCATACCTCTACTCTCCAATAACATTCGTAACGAGACCTATAGCTTACTATTTGCTCAGAGAATATCCGATACATGTTCATGTTGAATCCAATTTGTTGAAAGGTGAGAATTCAGATGTCAATTTTATCGAACTGGGAGGGCTTATGATTGCAGACTATGAAAACGTATCTGTAACTAGTGAGTCCATTCTGGATATTGTGCAAAGAAGCAATAATTTGCAGAAGGCAGCGGTCACAGAGATTGATCGAGGCATTTTTAAGATTGATGAAGATGAGAGACAAATATTTCCTGATGATAGAATACTGCACAAAATAGACAAAAGCGAGGGTCAAATTTCCTTTATTGGTCCAGGCGAAGAAGGAACCGTAGAAATAAAAATGAATGATGGAAGTGAACGTGCTATTGGCAAGTTAGATTTCGATTCAGAATACATCATTATGGCAGGCTAACTATGGGATGGTTTAATTCGGCATCAAGTAGCAAAGTGGTTTTAGACCTCAAAGGCAAGAGGGTTGCTGTTGATGTAAGTAAAATTGAATCCATCTTGAAAGATCACATCCGAAATAGCAAATCACTTATGAATCTGTTTTCACATTTCAAGGTACACCCAGATAGACTGAATGAGCTTAGAATAGAACTTGCTGATCTAGATGACAAATATGCAGAGACAGATAGCGAAGTACTGAAACTTAATCCGTCTCTTTTTGATGGTGGTCACTTTTTCAGGGATTACTTCTTTGTAGTGGCTCACGAATTGGTTCACTGGCTGTCTCGTATTCGAGAGGAAGATGCCTACTTTAATGACCCTGAAGAGACTCTCGGGTTTGTTTCCTCTATAGCTTATGAGATGAGCCAAGGAACCGATAATGATGGTCTGTGGAATAAGATATACCCAAAAGTATCTTGGCATTTCAATGACGAAAGAGATGCCAGGCAATTCTTTCAGCGAAGCATAGAAAAAGCCAAATCACTCCTTTAGTGTATAATTACACGGAGGAACTAATGGATAACCTATCAAATGCCGCGGATATGATCTATGAACAATTAAAGACCTACCCGCCAGAGACTGTTGATAAAATTAGACAATTATATGCAAGTGGAGACTTACAGGGAGTGCTTGATGTAGCTGCGGAGCATGACATCAAACAACGAGAGTCTCTTTCCAAAGAAATATACACTATTCCTAATCCAGACTATCTGCCAATTGAGGAGATTGCCGAGCTTCTGGCGAAGCAATTTTCTGAGGAGATGTCAGCAGAGGAAGCAATTTTAGCACTTAATTCAATACGACGTGGAGGTACAGCACCAACTATAACAGCAGAACAAATGAAAAAGATGTTGGAACTCGATGACGAACAGCCACGAGTATTCAAAATCAAAGGAGATGACAGAATATTCAAAACAGCCGCTGATGCCGGTAGAGCCATTAAAGATAGTAGAGGCATTCTTCCAGCTAACGAAAAAGACCATCGTTTAACCAGCAATCCCATACTAGAAGGCGAGGGGGCTACAAGTGAATAAGCATGCTGTTGGGATCGTCATCAAAGATCGCTGGGATCTGACTTATAAAACACTAATGAGTCTGTATTACTGCAATCAAAAAAAGGAAAGCTACGATCTGTTTCTAATCAACAACGGTTCATCAGAGGATACCACGCATCTGCTTAAAGAGTGGGTCAAATCTGGGTTGGTTCCAGTAAAGAATATGTACAATATGTCTGAAGTGTCTGTATCTAAAGCATGGAATCTGTTCCTGTCAGTGTCTAGAGACTATAAATTTCGCACTAAAATGGATAATGATGTAGTGTTGTTTAATACGCCAATTTCAAAATCTCCACCTAGAAAAGAAGATAAGTTATTGTCGGCGGCTGCTCAAGAGGCCGCAACCGGGCACAACCCTGCTGCGGCATCGGCTGCAAAACGCAAGGAATCTCCGCCAGCTCCTACTAATCCTGGCGCTGTACGCAATGCCTCAATCGTCAAAGGCGCTGGTGCGTCTACTAGAAATAAGTCTAGGGGCGATCTACGTAAATACACTAAAAATCATAGCGCATTTCTAGACCATCTTGAGGAATACCAAGGTACTGTTGATGCTGGTTTAGTTTCTCTAATCCCAGTAACGCCTGGAGAGTCGTTTTTCAGTATGTATCAGGATGCTCATAGAGTGACATACAAAGGCAGCGCATATCTCTTCGGCGCTTGTATGCTGATAACAAAAGACTGTTTTGATGCCTTAGGCTACTTCGATGAAAGGTTGCCTAGGCGTATCGATATTGAGTACTCGCAAAGAGCTATCAGAAACGGTATCAACATTTCATATCATGATCACTTCTGGGTTTCACATATTGGAGCGAGAAACAGTACCGAACCTAAGGCTGAGAAAGAACAGAAATACCAGATTGCACTGAATATTGATGATACTCAACCAGCTGTTGAGTGCCATAGCCCATCAGTGTGGGAAGATATTGTTCCGGCTATACAGAAAGCATCCGATAAGGACAAAATCGTCAACCTTCAGTAGACACCTAACTATTATTGTCGTGTCAATATCATGTCATCGGCATCTCTGGCGTAAATTTGTAGACACTTGTTTTATAAACTCTTATTGTGCAACAACTTATGATATGTGTATTTTAATAGGCTAACGACGAGGAGTTTTTGACATCCCTCCTGAAGGTTATTGTATATGTGTGCAATAAGGGGGCGATTGTGGGACATAAAAGGGTTTTGATACAAGGGTTGAAACGATTCAGGCAAAAGCCAGCAGAGTGCGCCGTAGCTTCGGCAGCTACTTTGGCAAACTACTTCGACTCTGAAGTTACATACAAAAAAGTAACTCGTATGATGCCTTATTCCGAGAAAAAAGATGGGCTGATTACTTCACAGCAATGTATTTTGCTAAATAAACTTGGGTTCGAATGTGTAACTATCGTTACAGCAGATCAAACGATTATAGATTTTGCGTGGGCCAAATTACGCAAAAAGAGCCTCATAAAGAAAATCAAGAGCAAACGAGCACACTATGGCAGGGCTAGAAATAAGGATGCATATGTCGAAGTTGACTATATGGTTCAATGGCTTGAGGATGACAGATACGACAACAGTTTGATCATCGATTACGACTGGCGCAAGTATATAACTCGCTCACTGAACCGTGGTTATCCTGTGGGAGCTAACTTTGATTGGACTACGATGCATAGATTCAGCAAAGGCTCTCGTGGAGACAGAGGAGACATCACTGGAGAGACAGAAGATCATTCAGTAGTGATCAGGGGATATGACAGGGAAGGTGTTTACTTTGTAGATCCCCATTGGGAGTGCTACAATGGTAAAAGGGCCAAGTATCGTAACGGTTATTACAAGGTATCCTGGGATACATTCCTAATAAATACAACCGGAGACTTGATATTAATAGGTTAACATGAACTGGTTGCAAAAGGTATCACAAAATGAAACTTTCACTGATTGGCTTTTACCAGAACGAAAACAAGCCAATGAGAGACAATCGATAGAGCAGGCAATTGTTGATGGTATTATTCCTGAGCAAATCTATCATGGCACTACCGCAAATCTTAAAGGAGATATGTTAACACCACAGTTGCCCAGTAATTTAGGGGGCTCGGTCCATCCATTAGAACCAGCAAAAGGTATCTATTTCACATTCAATGATACATTGGCCCAACAAGCAGCTCATAATGCAGACCCGCAAAATCCAGTTATATTAGCTTTGTCAACGATAGAATCGTTGGACTACATGAGTCCCAATTCATTAAAAGCATTGCTTGGCGTGGCCAGCGGTCAAAATCAGCTGCCGCCGCAGAATGAATTTGTTATGGATAAACCAATACCTTTTCATATATTGAATAGGAGTAATCAATGAACTGGTTTAAGAATAGATTGCTACGAATGTCACAATTGAGCCCATCTGTAAGTGGCATTATCATGAGAGCTACTACAGGGCAGCAAGATGTCAACAGCGCTATTCAGCAATTAGGCCCAATTGCCATAACAAATGGCGTTGAACTTTGCCAAATGATACAGCAAATGTTTATGGTAACCACAGATCAAGGCAGGGAAGTTCTCACTACATTAAACCACACTTTCTGCCAAATGAATTCAGATGAGGAACAACAGACTCAAGAAGCAAACGCTATAGAAAACACAGAAATAGGCGAGCCTCAGCCTGAATCTATTGTATAATGAATGATGATGAATGACCCTAAAGTTGGCACCCCCAAAGTTCGCAACTACTCCTTTCAAAATAGCAAGCGATTACCAGAGAAGAGCATGACGGAAGTAAATGGAATCAAGATTCCATCAATGGCCGGATCATGTTATCATGCAATTTTATGTGCTCTTGCTGAAAATAAAGACAAATTCTGCATGTGGGATAAGATCATATCTTCGACAGAGAGATTCATGTGCAAATATGGTGGTGCTGAATCGTGGAAGAAATTTTGCTCCAAGTCCAATGTCAAAAACTATAAGCAACGAATAAAAGACAACGCTCATACACTGACCAGAACTGGCAAAGACTGTTATGGTTTTAGGCTCCATGAAAGAGGCATGTGTATTTACTACTTCAAAGATGGGGCCATGCTTGTGACTGGTGGGACATTCAGAACGAGCGACAACATTTCCTATGATCTAGACTTCCCTGATGGCCGTCATATTCAAAAGAGGTATCGTGGAACTACAATGACCAGCAGAGAATACAGGCGGTTTCTGGATACCGGCCTGATTGATGAAAGCGGAAACGTTCTAAATGCTGAAGGCATCAAAAAAATTAGGTCACAAAAGAGAGTAACACACTCTAAGATTAAAGACAGCCATAGTAATAATGGCATGCTGCAAGTCTCCGTGACTTTAGATGATAGTTTTGATCAATCGACTGCAAACAGGCTTGAATCAATTGGTCTGGTTGTAGATCATTGCGAGGGTTCAGATATTATCGGATCTATTGCCCCCAATAGAATGAAAGATCTTCAGTTAGATGTTGACGTGTTAGAAGTACTGTCTTTAGATCACTGATCCACTTTCATTGATGCATCAAGCACTGGAGTGGATCGTTGATCGAATAAAACTTTGTACTTTGCTGGAATGCTCTCGTTCTTTGTCTGGAAGGCTTTGTTTATAAGGCTCCATGCTTTGCCGTGTTGCACTATTTTTGATAAACAGAGAATGTAGCCTTCAAGAGACAGTCGTTGACCATTTTCGATCATCATTTGTATATCATTCGTGATAGTATCATCCATGCCTGAGGCTGTGACCCCTAACATTGCAGACACTGCCGATTGAAGCTCTTGAAGATCTTGAGTCTCTTGTGGTTTGTCATCTTCAGACCTGAATCTTTCACGTAAGTTTTGTTGCTCGCTTGGTTCGGGCATGTATTATCCTATTCTGAATGAAGGTATGCATCTATCTCGGATTGTTTGATTCCACCTGAAGTCCATTGGGTGACTTGTGCCACATAGACGGGTAGCCACTCTTTATTCTTCTCTGTAAACGGACCTGTTTCTCTATATTCTACGATGTAAATCCTGTCTGCGGTTCTGACTATCTCGCATTTCTTTGACTCCATGACTCGCTGTGCTGCCTCGAAAATGCTATTAGGCACTGGCGGCTTAGACATGTGTTCCATTTCTATTTCTTTGCGAAAAATACCGATAGATGCTGAGTGTGTATAATTGTCCATGAATCATTATACAAGAGGACAGGGCGACCCGCATCGTTGGAATGAAATCAGCGATATTGAAACTGCAAAAAAGGAAATTCTGAGTGGTAACCCTTTTCTGCCACATGAGGATGCCATTAAGATAGTTGATGAGTATTGTAATGAACAGAAAAAGAAAATCCTCGATTTTGGGTGTGGATTAGGCAGAAACACATGTAGATTACGAAGTTTCGGACACTGCGTTGGATATGATTTGCCGAATATTATTGAGATGGCTGTCGAATATCTTGAAGACGACACTGATCTCACACATGATTGGGATTACATTCGTGCTCAACAGTTCGATTTGATTTATGCAAGCCTTGTTTTGCAGCATATACCTGCTGATGAGCTGCAAGATTATTTAAACCATTTCCATGTCATGTCTCCTGTTCTATTAGTGGTTGGGCGAGAGCATAACGACCATTTTCAAGATAGGACAGTTCGTGAATTTATTTGTGCCAACAGTTGGGCTTTGCACAAAGAATACGCTTATACAAAGAATGAATTAAATCAATATCATGAAATAGTCGTATTCAAAGGGGTGTAAAATGCAAATTGACAGCCCCATAAAACGATTGATTAGCATTTCAAACGGTCGCTCTGGCAGTAAATGGGTAGCAGACTGGCTTATGCAGCATCCTAGATGTTTCGGAAGACTAGAAGAGAGTTACCTGTTTCAAAGGTTAATGTATTTTAGTAGCCCTGATTGGCCGGGGAGGAGTGGTGGAGGCGCAACATTGCATCCTTGGGTTAATGAAGATTATCTGAACCAGTATCTTAGGAGCTTTGCAGACAACTTCCTAACTTGCCCGGTGGAACACAGGATTAAATACGATGGTCAACCCTATGTCATCGAAAAAAGCTCAGCCAATCATATGGCTATCGACTTCATTCGCAAACTATATCCAAGCTCCTATTTTATCATTATGTATAAGGATGGTAAGAATTGGGTAGAATCATTGTTGTATCATAAATCTAAAGCTGTCCAAGACAGACACCACCACGCCCCGACCATTGAGAATATGATAGAGATGTGGCAAAGGACTATGTCTGTTATAGAAAATGCCAAAAATGACGATCATGTACTTGGTGTAAGATATGAAGATCTCTTGAAGTCACCTGTTCAATGCAGGGATATTACAGCATTCCTTGGTATAGAGCATCACAAGGATATTACAGCTTGGTCTGATAATGCCTCTTTTAACTGGGATCGCCAGTATGACTTTGACAGATGGAAGACTTTGCCAAAAGATGTCTTAAATAAAATGGAAGCAATGAATGGAGCACTAATTTCTAATGGTTACGAACCTGTATAAGGCAGAAGAAGGACTCAAGGACGGTCTTTATTGCACTGGTGGTTACGACTGGTTCAGTATTGGGTCCGAGGGTCGAGTTTATACATGTAATGCTCTGACGTACAGCGATGAGCGAGCTTTTATGGGCAACATTATTCACGAAGAAATAATCATTGATAAGGAAAATGAGTTTCGTAGGTGCCCTATCCAAGAGTGCCAATTAGTATGTGATAGGCATTGGAGTAGGAAAAGAATTTTTAAGGAAGGTAAGTTAATTGACGAACAAGATGTAGACAATCCCGATCCCTATAAAGGTAAGACATTTCCTATTGCTATGTTATGGACTCCCTCATGGAAATGTAATTATTCATGCTCATATTGCCGCTTGCCCACTCCGAGTGATTTTCCACATATCAGTGATGCATGTAAAGTATACACATATGATGTATGGATAGAGGCTTTTAATCGGTTTTTAGACATAAACAAAATTGATGGTGGCATTATGCACATTAGTGGTGGTGAACCTTTGTTCTATAGCGGAATAGAAAATGTATTCCAGCACATGAATATAAGAGGGTTTTCTGTCTGTCTAACCAGTAATTTAAGTGTAGATATATACAAAATTATAGTCAAAAAAATACCACCTGAAGGTGTGGGGTGGATAAATGCTAGTATGCATCCTACTGATCCAAAATTCAGATGGAATATGTTTAGAAATAGAGTAATACTATTAAAAGAATTAGGATATAGAATATCAGTTAGTATAGTAGCTCATCCCGATCAAATCATGACTGCCCCTGAGTACTGGGATTTTTTTGATTCACATGGAGTTAGTCTGTATCTTATTCCAATGGTTGGTGGTAATTCTGGATATAGCTTTTCTTCAATAGAAGATTATCCCAAACCCATGCGTGATATAATTAGCAAATATAGTTCAGCTGTGTCAGATGAAGACAGGTTTATAGGAGGAAGTAGAGTTGCAGAAAAGCCGAAGTCGTTGTTGTCTCTACCTGTGTTAGGTGAATCAAATGATCAAGCAGAAAATACGAAGTTGTTGTCTATACCGTTGTCTCTACCTGTGTTAGATGAATCAAATGATCAAGCAGAAAAGCCGAAGCCGAAGTCGTTGTCCATACCTGTGTTAGATCAAGCAGAAAATTTTCCTTTGCGGATGAACACTCTAAGAGAAGGCAATAGGGACATTGTAAAAGATGATATAAGTATTGAACTACGTAATCATATTGTAGAACGACAGTCTCTATTCCAGTTTGATGACACGTATGCTGCGGAGTGGCTATATAACAGAAGAATGGCAATAGGAGAGCGGAATGAACGAAAGATTGAATTAGAATGTATGCCGCTCTATGTAGATGTAGAGTTAAATAACATGTGCAATCTGAAATGCGAATTCTGCACATGTGTTCATAATCATGTAAGAGAGACAACCAGGCCAGAAGCTAAATTGACCCTAGAAGAGATCTCCAGCCTTAAGGAAGTTTATCGTTATGCGGAAATCATGGAAACTAGCAAAGCAGGTGAACCATTTCTAACACCTGATTTGTTTATACACCTTCTTGAGGAAGTTAGATCAGTCAATCCTTTTGTTGTTCTGCATACTGTAACTAATGGCACCATTTTGCGAGATGATCTCTTTGAGGCACTCATACACTTCAAGCTCGACCATATGTACTTGAGTATCAACAGTCATGCAGCAGAACCATTTAAAGAAATGACTGGCGGCAACTATGATCTCATTCTGAAAAATCTGGCCAAAATGAAAAAGAAAAAAGAAGATGCTAATTCAAAGGAGCCATATATACACTTTAACTGCCAATTGTCAAAATTTGTAGACCCATTTGAAGTTCTTAACATCGCTAAAACTTATGGAGTGATAGAAGTAAATTTCATAAAAACACAACCTACTTCCGGAAGACTGGGAAATGAATCTTTCAGAGGAAAGGCATGGCAAGACTACATGAGAGAAAGCGACATTGAGAATATGATGGATAAGATTGTTGATAAAGCAAATGAACTGCGTATTAGCATTAACTTCCCAGGTTGGGATACTGCTCAGAGAGACATAGCAGGCAGTGAAGAATCTTTCTACTATCCACACATAACAAAATACTTTGATCTTAGTTTGAGTTGTCCAACTGATGCTCCTTGGTTTAGGTTTTGTACAGCTATGCGGAAGGTGCAACCTTGTTGTTGGTCAGGCGAGTTTGCGGATTGGATAGAAACGCCGTTTGATGAAATATGGAATGGCAGTTACTTGAAGAACCTGCGTGAACAGTTGGGATCTGGCGTCTACCCATCAGTGTGTCATTGTCGCTATTGAGCTAATGTTCCACGAGCATGAATGATATGCGCTGGTATTTCACGTTCTTCTCCACCAGCGATAAATACTATCTTAGAGGAATCGGATGCGAGAGCTGTATTGTCCCAATCAGGTTTCTTGGTACGCAGCCTCTTAGGCAGGTCGTCTACTTGCAATATGTAGGAAGTGCCGTCTAGGAATCTAATCACAAACTTTTTTGTTTTGGACTGATAACTGTATTCTACTATTCGTTCGTAGTCTTTGAACGTCATACTGCATTATACACTGTTCTATCCAAATATGGCACTTAATAGCCAGGCGAACAGTATAAATGCTATGAACAATCCCAAGCAAACAATCATCAGCGGACGGAAATCATTGATTTGATCAGCCCACTTGGATACGTTGTTGTAATTGTATCGTTTGATTCTGTAGATCACTCGCTTTGACCAATCATTCAGGTCATCTAACCTCGTAGGCCCTAATCCTTTTAGAACTACATCTGCATCTTCTCCACGAGATTCTAAAACTCTGTGAACCCGCTGGAAGAAGTCATTTCTTCTGCGCAGCTTTCCTCTGGCGTGAACTGTGGCAGTCAACATGACTACTAACTCTGCTGTGGAAAAATTCTCCACTATCACTCTTCTAAGATATGCAGAGCATTCACCAAACTGTCGGTTCAACAGCCAATCGTCTAATTGGCCAAAGATCTTATCGAGTGATTCTTCTTTGCTCATCGTTAACCGCACTCCCCCCAACTGCCAAGCAGCAGAGCCAGATCCAAAGGATTCACTACATCGTCATTATTCAAGTCCTCGCTACACCCGATACATGGCCCCCAATTGGCGAGTAACGACTTCAGGTCAGGTGCATTGACCATGCCATCTTGGTTGAAGTCAGAAGGACAGGGAGTCAGCAAGAAACATCGTGTATGCCCCTGCTCATTATCGAAGAGTTTGCCATTCCCGACTATTTGACCAACTTCATTGATGTCCCTTGCAAATATCAAGCGTTCCCATTCTGAATTTTCGGGAATCAAATCGATCAATTCTGTCATGATTCCGTCTTCCCAAATAACTGCCGACGAAGTGACCACGGTTATCGTTCCGACGACTACTCCTGAGTTGTTTATGGCATAAGCATTAGAAGAAAAGCCGTCAGGAGTCTCAAGACCAACCATAACGCCATCGGTATAGAGAAAGGCTTGATTGTATATGGTCTCGGTATTTGAGTTCCCCACAACTTGCCCTTTGTCATTGATGTCACGAGCACTGCTTGATTCGCCACCGTCTAGCGTGCCTAAACTAATCATCTTGCCATTGCTATAAAGGAACGCAAGAGCACCCTGATCTGTTAAATAATAACCGACTATTTGTCCTACCTCGTTGATTCCTCGTGGAGTAGGACTGCCGCCTAAAGACCCTAATGGAGTCAATGTGCCATCGGACTCATATAGGAAACCCTCTGCACTGGGCAAGTTCCAATCTGATCGTCCAACAATTTGAGTTGAGTTATTAATGCCGTACCCACCCGAAGAAGTGCTGCCTAAGAAGGGATTCAGGTCAATCATCTGACCATCTTCCCAAAGAAACGCATGCAAGCTTCCACTGGTTGCAGAGGTTCCAATGATTTGGGTACTGTCGTTCATTCCAGCCACCGAAGCACCACCTCCACCAAGCGTGCCAAGGTCAATCATTTCATCGTTCCTATAAAGAAAAGGGTGATGAAAGAATGTAGGTATCGAAGCCGATCCAGATACTTCACCTAAGTTATTGACCGCAGTAGCTTGGCATGTATTGCCGCCCAATGTGCCCAATTCTTTGATGCTGTAGGATTGGGCAGAGGCATTCGCAGCAATAATCAAAACCACTAACACACATATATTTTTCATTACAACTCCCTTATTCAGCGACCTTGGTAATACCACATATGCTCATATGTGGAACCCGATTGTAGGCCGAGCTTGCTTCTGGACTTTTCTTATGTATCTGTCCGATAGATCTGTGGGGCCAATGAATTCCTCCTTAGCGGCTTGCTGTCTAGCAGCCTCATCCTCTTCATCGCAGTAGTGATGAGCTTCTATATCAGAGTTGAAGCACTGTTTTGCTCTTTTGCCTTTGTGATAAACTACCCACTTCCCGCTATGCTCCTCAAGCAACTGTGGCAGTTCAAAGATGAACATATCTCTGTTGAACTGTGCTCTCAGCGCATCCAAACTCTGATAATACCATTGGTGAAGAAATTTATTTACTAATCCAGGACGTATATCATGCTCAAGCATGTGCCATGCCCACAGTAAACGCCCAGATCGTCCATTGCCATCCATGAATGGATGTAAGGTCTGAAATCGTCTGTGGACATTGAACGGGGTATCGCTGTTCTCAAACGCAGCCTTTACAATATCATTCAACTCATCAACAATATGAGGCCCACCTTTAGGTGGATGCCACTTACCAACCCAGACGTTCCAAGCTTCGCCTGATTTGGAACGTAATGATCGGCCAGTAGTTTTGAAGACAAACTCAGACAGTGTTCCTACAGTTGGAACAGGAAGTTTTAGAAACTTGACAGACTCTTCGATCTCTGTCTTTGTTGGTGGGCGTTTGATGCCCTCAATTAGATTGCTTTCCTTTACAAAGGCAGCAACAGCTATTCGGAAACTCATTATTTCACCTCTTTGAACATCTCCGGTATGGTCATCTCTCCAGCATCCTTGAGCGGACTTGTGGATGATATGCCGTACTGATTGGTTACGGCATCAAAGTACATGCTGAAATCACCATCATCACCCATATATCGCTCATCCCATACCTCAGCAGGAATCAAGCTTTTGATGTCCAATTGAGTCAAAGCCAGATTGTCGAACGACAAAACATCCTTGGGTTGTCCCAACATAGTTCGGATGAAGTACTTCCATCTGCTCATGTTCCTATCGACAGCATCGCCATAATAGAAGTTTCCACGTCCATGAGTCTTGTAACCCAAAACCAAGACCTTGTAGCCTGATCCTAGCAGCTTGATGATGTCGAAAGGATCGTCAACTCCAATGATTGCATGACAAACGCTGTGATACGGCAACATGTCATTGCCTGCCAGCAGACGATACGAGCGAGGATGAGAAATCCCCACACCACGTATATATTGGTCACGTTGATACGTATCCATAAGCGTGCCGAAGTCGCCAGCAATCATACCAAACAGGTGAGTTCCATGTACAGTGATGTTGCTGATTAACCCTGCTGTCCTCAACTTCCATAAGAGAGCGGTTAGGTCTGGAAACTCCAGCGGGTTACCACCACCGATAGCAATCTCAACCCCAGCAGGCAAACCCTTAACTACCTCTAGTATTCGAGCCATAGAGCCATGTTTCGCTCTTTTGATTGAGCTTTCATGGCACCAGGCGCAACCCATGTCACAGACGTTGGTTATCTTGAGGTCGATGGACTCAGGAAACTCTGGCTTGGCAGTACCATCCCACTCACGTACCTTTGTACCATCCTCGTAGATGGTAACTAAGCAGTTGCCATTGTGATATTGACGTAGAACGTTAGTGGTTATCATTGTCGGTGCTCAAAAAGCTCTTAGGGTTAAAGATGAAATCTCGCAAGCTCTTCTTAGATTCGAACGCTTCACCGCAAGCATCTCCATCTCCAATATGACTCTGATGGTCGATGTATCCCCATTCATAAGACATATCTTTGGGATACGAAACAAACTCCACCGTCTCACATCCTGTCTCTTCTTTCAGCACGTCAATGAGCATCTGAGTACGAGCTTGCCAGAATTCTTCGCCTTGCTTTTTGCCTTCTCGCGTATCACTAACAGCAGTTTTAACATAGACAAGACAATAGGATGCTTTGACTTCAGGCGTACGGAAAGTTACCTCTTCCCATCCAAACTCACCAGGATGCACCTTGCAGATACCATCCTCCAAAGGGAACTTGTCAGCAGTATACACGCCACCATCGATGGAGATGGAGTGAGTGCTGGAACTATTTGTCTCAAAAACTCTATGACGAGTGACTTGCATGATTACTTCTCCCAGCCACAACAGGCGCACACTCCAATAATCCGCAATATGGACATTCCAATTGTTCCTTCTGCCATTTGTCTAAAGCATAAGCAAGAAGCGTTCCTCTGTCCCACTTCTGTAGTTGAGTAATATTCTCTGGAACATAGTCATAGACTATGGCTCTCAATTCCTTGGGAGACTTATTTCCCAATTCAATCAGTTTAGCATGTTGTTCAACGGTTAAACTCATACGTTGAATTCCACTAGATAGCATAACTGATTCTGGTTGACATCGAAAGTGATCCACTCATTATTCATGACCTGGCTCACGTTCGCCTTACCAAAGATACAATGCGTACCACGAGGCGGTCCAGAGTATCCACGAGGACCACTGGCAACGTGAGCCTTGCCCAAAACCACATCTGCTGCAAACATGAAGGCTCCACGTCCACGGACTGTTCCGCTGCCACCAGAATAGTAACTACCTCTCATGCTAGTATATCCGGCGCTCTTTTTCCAATCATCGGCCCAATAGTGACCCGGTCCAAACATAGCGCCTGTGATCTGTACGCCAACCAACTGCTTTGGTAAGCGCAATCCCTCACGCATGATGCCTGTGACGTTAACTGATCTTGTCCCGTGGAAAAGCAGACCCACATTTGCAGCCTTGTACAATTTGCGGTCTGAGGTACTCAGATCAGTTCTGGAAGTAGGTTGGCATATCGGGCGCTCTGAGATGCGCGGTTTGTCTGCCAAAACCTTCTCCATAACTTTCTTGAATCTTGGTAATGCGCCATGGCGTTCCACAGTCCAAACATTTGCGATCTTCATTTTGCCGATGTAGCTGTGGCGGTCACGGGTAGCGCGTGGCATCCAGCTGTAGATGAATTCGCCTTCGGGTGAGCGGCGATCCAACCACTTCATTGTGATGTTCATTCCGCCAAACGGATCGTCATCGGATTCCACTACAGACATATCCTCAGTATGCAGGGCAGATTCAAAGGCATCTAGATCCTGTTGCCATCTCAACACGTTATCTTGAGAGAGAACCCAATCGGATTTTGGCGCGCCAACTGCCTTTATCCGTGGAATGCGGCTGTAGAGTAAGGTGGTGATGTCATACAGGTCTTTATCTTCAGTTTGCGCTTTGATACTCGATCCAACCTTAACCAATCTCTTCTGAGCTGCTTGCAGCGCTTGTCTGCCTTCATCGATTGCAACTTGAGTTGGAAGGCTAGAATCTGCCATTGCACTCTTGGCAAATTTGACCGTGGCAATATTCATATCCCGCATCAAGCTGGCGGTCTGAGGATCAACGTTTGAAGACTTGCGTTTTTTGACAGTCTTCGTTTTTGATTTTGTCACCGACATTTTCTTAACAGTCATGCCATCGCTAGACTTGATTGTCTTTGCATCAGGCAACCCTGTAGAGCGGGTGGCTTGAGGACGTACAAGATAGCAGTCTTTCTTTGGCTTGGCCGTGAGGGTACGAATGCCAGCAATGGTAGTCCACATGCCGCGCTTGTCATTCTTGCTGTGGATCTGTTTGGCAAATTCTTGTTGCGCCTCGCTTTCACTAGAGCATTCAACAAACATGTAATCCGGGTGAACTGATCCGGTACGGCCCCACTCGAAGTAGGCATACCACTTTCCAGTATTGCGATTTTTTACAACCGCTCCGTGGTAGAACTTGTTTGAGTCAGTACCATCCTGTTTGAAGCAGCCAAGATCTACAATCTTGACATCATCAAACTCCCCGTCTTTCATTGCGGGTGGACCGAAACATTCATAGTCCGATGGGCTTGAACCAGATGGAAAATTGCCTTTGCCTAGTTTGGTAGCCATATCTGGCTCCTATTTCCGAATAAAGACAGTGGGTAGCACCTCGGGATTAAAACTCCCGTATGCGAACTTACACCAACCACCCAACTGCCAACATCATATTATCACATTTGAGCAACTTCGTCAAGGCTTTTGTCCTGAAACCCTAGCATATTGCTAGCCCATTTGATTAGCAATGCTAAAGATTTGGTCTCTTGTATGTCTTGGAACCCTTCGGAATGACGATCTAAGAAAACTCTACCATCATTACCATTATTGTTGAAGTTCCAAAATACGTATGATTTCACGATGGTATGATAGTAAGTTGTGCAATCACCGCGGCAAACTTGTCCTGCAATGTTGGTCAATGATGGGAATTCATCATTTTCCATGTCCCAATGCTGCCTGAGATATCGGCCTGGCGTTTCGTTTGAACCCAGAAAAATGCGAATTCCATATCCATCATGTCCTGGTTCGAGGTCATTGAAAATCATGATTCGAACAAGATCGTGATCTCCGCTAATGTCTTGGACCCAAATCGTATCATTGATTTTGCCGCATCTGATTTTGGAATGGAAGATGCTCTCTCTCTGTTGTGGTTGTAAATCTTCTCTGTCGAACAAGAAGTCTATACGATCACATATTTGCAGATTGGAGAATAGAGACTCCCCAAAGGCATAAAGGAACTGATTGAGATATATTGGGTTTTCGCCCATCACAGTTCCGCAAAGTTTGGCCCTCTCTAGTGGATCTTCGATCAGAGAATCTATCCAATCTCTCATTACTAAACCTCCCATGTTGGTTGTTTATATGATAAGAGAGTTGATGGATTGTTTCAAGGGCTATTTCAGGTCGTTGAATGTGGCCTTGGAATCTACAGAGCCTTTATCGCTCTTAAATAGCCCAACAATCTCAAGAATGTCAACCTGCTGGCACAGGAACATACATGCTTGAATGTCTGCATCGTTTGGCTGTATCCAATCATTTAAGTTTAGAAGAGCCCGGACAGGGGCAAGAGAAGATTGATAGGTTTCTTCGGACATAGCTGGAAATATAGCAGATACGGTCGAATTGATAGATTTTTTCTCTGCTTCTCGCAACAGGTGGTTGTACTTGAACAGCGACAGGAATGCATCTCGGTAGTGCGGTCCTAGTACTCCAATATGTTCTATTAGGAAAAGAAGCCGCTCTTTTACTTCTGGTTGAACTAGCGGCCAACTTGATGTTTTCTCAAAGGCAGTTTTGAGACAGCTCTTGGCATGATCGATAATTTGCTTCTTCATGCATCATTATACTCAATCTAATTTTGAAGACCATACGAGACGATTGATATCGTCTAGAGTCGCATCAAGACCTTGCGCTCCACCTTCGATTAAGCCAGCTTTTCTGATGCAGCAAACAGCAATTGCTTTGAGCTTGTCTCTGTTGGCACAGTCGCTGTTGACAGCGACTTGTCCATTCGGGGCATCTTCCAATTCAAATGTGACAGTATCCATATCTAGAACCATTTAGTGAAAGTGCTAAGTATGCCGAGAATTATTGCAGTCGCTGCGTAGCATAGCACAACAACAAATGGAAGCAAGGATGCTCCGGTCGTGATTGTATGGAATCCTTTTTTGACGAATATGATCATGGCTTCTCAGAACATAAAAGGGCAGTGGAGCGATATTGCCCCACTGCCCTAGCATTCTACTGCTTAACCGAGACGTTGTCAAGCGGCCTTCTTTGTCACCACCTTTCGAGCCTTGGCTACCAAGGCCATGACCTTGTCGTTGAGGAAAGCAATTCGGGAATTGCTGTCCTGATATCCCCAATCAGCCGGGCTCAGATCCGAAGTCTCGGATCGACCGATGGCGAGACTGAAGAATACATCGCCAGTCTCCATGCCGGTTTCCTGGTCGAATCCAGTGGTCAGGAATCGCTTGTCGATGGCGAATTGAGCCTGCTCCATCGGCTTTCCACATGGAGTGTACCCGCCGCCTACCGACCGTTCGCCTGTGGCGGCATTGATCGACCATACGGTACGCCGGATGACTTCGATGTTGCCGCCAAACTTTTGACGAGGCGTCTGATGAGCTTTCTTGCCCTTTGCGGACTTGCTCTTGGACTTCTTCAGAATCTTGATCAGCTGGGGATTCGCCTTCCTGCACAGATCCCACAGTTGATTTTCTGTGAACCAGCCAGAGCGAGTGAGAATCCCATCAAAATTGCGCGGACCTGTCCACTGAAGGTGATCGCCATCGGCAAGACTTCGGTGGACAGTCGCAGACATCGGACCAGTAACAGCCTTGCCGATGTTGTTCATCAAGAATTCCACAATCGTCGCGTAGCTGCCATCCTCATCCAGATAGGGCGTGACAAGATGCGCGCCGGTGACAGTCTTGCCGTCTTTGCTCAGCGCTTTCGAGGCAACGTACTTGCCTTGATTCGGATTGGTCCCGTGATTCTCGTGGTAGGTTGCCGTCACAAAGTCAGGTCGATGCAACAGGCGACAAGGAACCGCCATTTCTTGCATTCTTTCTGTCTTCGGGTTCTTCTTCCAGACGAGGATCTTGCGCCGTTCTCGCCGGGCTTCCTCAATGGGAATGCATTGATAGAAAGTTTGGCGATTATCACCCACCCCACGGATCATCCTTACCGCTGCCTTGCCAGCTTTCGTGACAGCTTTCTTGACCGCTTTCGTGACCTTGCTGACCGCTTTCTTGACCTTGCTTTTCGTCTTGGTTGCCACTTCATTCTCCTTTATAACGGGCAAACTTCGAACTAGATCATTACTACACGACCGAAGTATATCATCATAGGTGCCAGTTGTCAATAGCAGTTTTGAAGAATTTTGGTGTGGTGCTAGAGTGAGTGCTAGGAAAGGACCATTTTCCACGTATTTTGGTCAATTCTTGATGCAGACGTGGAAAAATGGGTAAGAAATAGATTATTGAGCCATCCCATCAGTGTTTCGGGTATGCCTTGATCATGTAATCCTTTGCCAATTGGACCCCAATTGTCGCCATGGATGCTCATAAGAGCGTAAAGAATGCCTTTAGCTTTGGTTTTGTCATCATAATTAAAGGCAGTACGTTCCATAGATTTGCCCTTCTCAAGCTCAATGCCCCTCAGAATCGCTTGATCGTCATAGGGATTTTGACCGTGCTCTTGGCGAATCATTGCCTTCATAATGAGCATGAGGTGATCAGTATTTTGTAAGTCGAGAGGTTGGTTAGGCTCAAACCCTGTCCAATCTGAGACATTTTCAATATATTGTGCTGTGGGGTTGTGGTCGCTAGGTGGAGCCCAACGGTTGATGATTCCCTCGATAGTATTGATGCCGTACCCTTGATATTTGCGTAGAACTCTGGCCATGGCGCGCAATCCATACTCTGGCGTATCAAAACTGACGAAACGTCCTTCCTGAGATTCAGACATGCCCTGCCATTGATCGTTGCCTATCTCAATGTTGCCAGGATTATTGTTCTTTACTAAAGGCTCAATTGGCTCAGCCATTTCTGGTACTGGCATCTCAGGTGGTATTTCAGTTTCCATAGACATCTCTGTTGGTATCTCAGTCTCCATAGACATCTCTGTTGGTATCTCAGTCTCCATAGACATCTCTGTTGGTATCTCAGTTTCAGTCTCCATAGACATTTCAGGCGCTGATATTGATTGAACTATTTCAGGGAGATCTTTGCCAGACTTGATCTCTTCTGCAAGCCCGTTTAACGTTCCTCCAGCGGATGCATACCATCCCATGAAAACTGTCAACGGAATTGTGAAGCGCCAGTTTTTGCCGATCCAATGAAATACGTTTGAATCATCAGAGGCATATTTGTACCGTAAGAAACTTCCACCAGGAGCAAGCATACTTGCAATCAATGACTTCTCCTCTTCAGGCATTACGTCTTCTTCATCGATATCGATATCGCTCCCTAGTTCGTGCAATTGTCCATTGCCGTCGAAAACGAAGTTCATAAATTTGCCCAATAAAACGAATGCTGTGGGGGCAAACACTCTCTGTAAAGCTCCTACTAAAACAGAAGGAACGAATTCGGTTAAATCTGTCTTGCCCTCACTATAACTATGTATCTTAGATTCCCCACCGCTAATACTAACGATATCTTCATCAAGGCTATGACGACCATACCAAGCTGTGCTAAGAATTTTGTCTGACCCCCTCCCGTATAGAGGAACTAATTTGTCTAGACATATGTGGTAATGTGATTCGCCTGTTAATACTTCTCCTGAATTGGGATCAAGTAGCCATGCTATGCCAGGATGCCCTATTGAAGTGTAGGGTCTTAAATACAGCTGTTCGATATTCTCGTAGGCATACTTGTATGTCCATTGGCTCTGAGCTAAGTCGGTCATTTCTTCGTTCTCGCAAACACAATCACTTATCTCATTACTGCATCCGTCGCAAAGATCCTCTTGATCTTCATAAAAAGCGCCTTCTGGCATGCCGTGATCAAGTGCCTTATGCATCTCTTCAGGGGTGACTCGCTGCCATGAAGTTGGATCATACTCACGAGCATTCTCATCGTTATAGTCTTCCATTTTGATCCACATGTCTCTTATGAAATTAGCAGGGATGCGACCTCCATAGCCGTATACTCCAAGCTTTTTCGTGAGCTTGAATGGGTCATCATCTACATCAAACATTCTGTGCTGAGGTGGCGCGATGTTAGGGTATGTTGGAAATAGTTCTTCTCTACTCACCATATTATCTACATCCCAATCTGGCTTTAACAAAGACGGGTCCGGTATCTCAAATTGGAAGACTACGGGGAATCCCCTGTATTGTGTTTCTTCCCAATGGTTTTTTAGTATGGCAGATGCATTTTGAGCATGATGTGAAGCATTGCTAATATCCGAATGTAGAAACACTGTATTAGGATGGTCGATTTCTTTGTGATTTGTTTCAGATTCATCGGCCATCAACCCGAATCTGAGAATTCTCATAGCGTAAGCAGAAGTGGTTCCATGATATAGTAGCTTAGGCAGATCCCCTGTGACTTCGGCACTGGGGTAAGATTCATACTCACCGGATTCTCCATGTAGAGAGATACCATCTAGACCTAGCTCTTTCAAAATGTTTTGTAGTAGTCGAGATCCTCGCGAGTGAAAGAAGTAGGTTGTGTTCGCTGGCACGAACCTATTATCTTCGACATAGCCAACGATGACATCTGGTCTCTTGTCTCGTATATGACTAATGAGCATCCAAGGATCTTCTTCTACACTCTTAACGAATAACTCTGTTTCATTGATATCGTCGCCAAAATCTTTCTTCTCAAAAGAGACAATAAAACGTGCGGCATCAGCGACGATTAAAAGATCTTCATCTTGCATTTGCATGAAGTCACCAGATACGCCGGATACCTTCTCGCCAGATGGATTGAAAATAAACACGCGATCTCTGTAGGCAACCACATAGTCATGATCACCTTTCAATGTGCCCTCAATGTGAAGTGCTGTTTTGACGAATTGGTATGTCCATTGAGATTTCACGGTCATGTGATTATACTACCTAAATCAGTGTCTAGTTTCCTGTATAATTGGCAATTAAGGAGATGTTATGATAAATCCGCAGCAAACCATCAAACTGAAGATGAAAGGCTCCCAGAACGAAGAGAATTGGCTAGAATTGGACCCTGAGAGGATCATTGGATGGATGGGATACCCCGATGCAACAGGAATCATCATTGATGGGCCTGATAGCCATTGTTTTTTCACGGTAGATGAAGATGTTGTCACAATTAAGAAAAAGTTACAAGATTTGCGAGATTCTATGTAGGATTTAAGCACAGTATTATCAAAATATGTATATGCTAAGAGTTAAACCAACATTCGAGATGCTATTCAGCACCGCTGCTGATAGACCAAACTATCGTACCAAATTCCGTGATCTTCGTCAATTACGACAAAGTCTTAAACAGTCTCCTACACCACAGGCGCTAGAGGATTACAAGAAGCTACTTGGTCAATCCAAAACTCTTGGAAATGCCTATATTAGCGGGAAAAGAGTACTGCCCGAGATGATTGCGCTTATGCAAAAGCAAGTACAGCAAGCGGATCCAGGATGGCAATCAGAATCTGCACCACAAGAGACAAGCCTATTCACGGATGATCCAATTCCTGATACCATTGCGCCTGCTACGCCAATGGAACCAGAACTAGTTAATGCAGAGCCATTCCGCAATACAGAACAACTTACTCAGCCAGGAGCTGAACAACTGACTCAGCCAGATATAGGACAGCCAGAGACAGGCAATCTTGAACAAGAGATAGATGATATCACTAAGCAGTGGGGTGAGGCACCGAAAGCTGATACAGATCAAATTCGCCAAGAATTAGAACAAGATATTGCCCGTGATGACCCATTTCAGCAAGCATTGGATCAAGCGCCTGTTGCACCATCTATGCCAACTCCAACTCAGTTCAAAGACGGCCCCGAAGCTGCTATAGCGCTACATGCAGCGATGCAGGCTTTTGGCAAGCAAATGAATGAATCTGCGATTCGTCCATACAATGCTGTTGCTCCTCAATTGATGGAAGTCGCAAGGTGGGCTCGCAAAGGTATAAACGCAACGCCAGAGCAAATTCAAGGTACTGGATCATTGATTGATATGCTCAATCGTGGCATGGAAGCGCAGCAGTCAGTGAGCGCATATATGCAAGCAATTGCAACATCTGCTGAGGATGCTTTGACACTTTGGGGATACAGCAAAGGGCAGACTAGAGAAGATGTTGCCAAAGATTGGGGCAGAAACAGA